>OGXX01004374.1_pt1 | contig 10992 bp, 7 predicted proteins | sample 1576301 | NCBI WGS metagenome assembly OGXX01 (sample SAMEA3541469, study PRJEB24748) | human gut metagenome | biome: human gut; feature: human-associated habitat; material: faeces | place: China | collected 2012 | reverse complement strand
ATAAAATCCTTGTAAAGCACCGTTTCCATACGGCCGTCGCCGTATTCCAGCACTGCGCTCATGGTTTCCACCCAGTCCCCGCAATTCAGATACCTCACCTTTCCCACCATGGTATCCGCCGGATGATGCACATGCCCGGCGATTATGCCGTCACACTGCCTCTTTACCGCCAGGCGTTGAAGCTGTTCCTCATATTTTCCGATAAAATTGACGGCGGATTTCACGCGGCCCTTGATGGCGCGGGAAACGGAATAATATTCCCTGCCCCGCCAGGCGCGGTATTTGTTGTAAAACCGGTTGACCATCAGCAAAACGTCATAACCCAGAGAGCCGAGCATCGCCAGCCACCGGTGATTGGTGGAAATGGCGTCAAAACCGTCCCCATGCACGCACAGGTAGCGTCTTCCATCCGCAGCCTGGTGCACGTACTCCCTGGCAATTTTCAAACCGCCCAGATGAAAAGGCAGGAATTTTTCCAGAATATCATCGTGGTTTCCGCGCAGGTACAGGACTTCCACATCCTCCTGTTCCATCTTTTTCAACAAGGTGCGGACAAAGCGCGTATGCCTCCGCCGCCAGCGGCTGCCGCGGGACAAAGCCCAAGCATCCACAATATCCCCCACCAGCACAATTTTTCCAGCCCGGACATGTTTCAGAAACTTCCGGCATTCGTCCGCCTTGCAGTCTTTCGTTCCCAGATGAAGGTCCGACAAAAAAACCGTGCGGCATTCCAGCACGGCATCCCGCGGGGGGCGGGCGCAGCCGGTCCCGTTTTCCTCCCGGGCCACGGAAGCCAGCAGTTCTTCAAACCTGTCATGGATGGAATCCCAAGTTCTGGAATTCACCGTCCTGCGGGCCTGTTTCCCAAGCCTCCGGATCATCTCCCCGTCTTCCAGCAGACGGCGCATGGCGGAATAAAACCCCTCTTCATCCCCTTTCTCCGCCTGAAGGCCGTTGATGCCGTCCAGCACCACATCCGCGGAAGCGGCATACCGGTAGCTGACCGTAGCCAAACCGCTGGCCATGCCTTCCAGCAAAACGTTCCCGAAAGTTTCCGTCTCACTGGCGAACAGCAAAACGTCCATGGCGGCATAATGGCGCGCCAAGTCTTCCCCACGGCGCATTCCGCAAAAAACGGCATCAGGAAACTCACTGCGCAGGCTGTTCATCATGGGGCCGTCCCCTACCACCACCATTTTCATGCCGCAATCCGGAAACTCCCTCTGCAAGCGCGTGTACAGCCCCAGGGCCGTCACCAGGTTCTTTTCCCGCGCCAGACGCCCCACGACGCCAAATACCACTTCATCCCGCCAGACGCCCCATGACTGGCGCAGGGAAGCATCCCTCCTGGCGGGATCAAACAGGACGGCATCCACTCCGCGCCCCATGACGGAAAGGCGTTCAAACCCCATCCCCTCCAGCGTACGGCGCATTTCCTCCGTGGGAACCACTGTCATCCCTGCCCTGTTGTGGAGTTTGCGCAGGTAATTCACGGCGGCCGTTTCCAGTCTGGAGAAATGGTAATCCTTCATATACTGGTGGAAATTGGTATGGAATCCCATCACCACGGGAACCTCCAGCGTACGGGCGGCCTTCACGGCAGACGCTCCCATGGGGCTTTCCGTAGCCACGTATACCACATCCGGCCTTTTTTTCATCCATCTGGCGCGGAACCTGTCTGCAGAAGGCAGCCCTATCTTCACCTCATGGTACATGGGGAGGGGAAGGGACGGCATAGCCGTCTCCCCAGGGTCGAAAGAGCCGTTCCGTTCAGAAGCCCTCATCACATGCACCAGATGCCCGCGCATCCGGAGGCCGCCGACCAGACGCCCCAGCGTCAGGGCCACTCCATTTATATCAGGTTCATACGTATCCGTTACCACATCAATTCTCATGTACCGGTACCATGAGCGGAATGGCTTCCTCAAACAAGATGCGGCCGGAAACGAAACCGTCACAAACATCCGGTTATGCCCGCAGCCCCGGCAGAATCAACAGCCGCTCCGGAGCAATTCCGCCACGACCTTCCCGTTTTTCCCGTACGGGTACGTATCATGAGCCCTCTTTTTTCTATCAGGCCATCTTCCAAAACTGCGTATTGCTGCAAAAAAGAAACAGCCCGTTGAATATCAAACGCTCTCAATCCATGCGCGTTCATCTGCGCATTTCAAATCCGCAGTCAATCAAATTTTTTGAGAAAAAAGGACTCTCATCGTATAGAGAAAGAAAAAAATCACAACGCATCCTGAAAGAAACAATCCCCAACATTTCTTTTATCCATTGATAATAAAATTAATAAGTAAAAATCAACTCCTTTTTTCGCTGACAGGCGGATTTGAAATCCGCCACAATGCATGCATATGGGATACACAAAACGGAAATGAATGAATATTCAGAAAGACTTTTAATAAAAATAATAACGATTCCCATGTAAAAAAACGGAAGAACGTGGCGGGACAACAGACGCGCCTTTCCGCCTTTTTCACTTCAGGAAAACAGGATGCATATTTTTAATATGCTGAAAACAAAAAGATTAAACAACATTTTTCAACCTATTTTAAACACTGCGGATTAGGAATCCGACGTCAATATCAGTTTTTCATACCAAATGCATTTCTCCAAAATCATCCATCATTTTCCCGGACACAACCCTCAACAGAATAAATTTGTTGGAACAAAACATAAACTATTGATTGTAATATATTTGCTTTTCATAGAAACATCTTTGAACACTTCATTCGAATTCCTAATCCGCTATTGAAGCACCACTTCCATCCCTGCCCTATCTATCCCATGAAATTGACCAATTGCTATCGCTACATAGCTGTGCTTTATACAGCTTCCTGCGGCGCCGCCTCGCCTCTTTACGGCCCCCTGGAAACAGGTTTGCAGGAATCCCAGCTTCTGAATTCCCTGAAAACCTGCAAATCCCTGGAAGGGCCGGAAACAGACGCCTACCTGAGCCGTACAGGGCTGAACGGAGCCTACAAGACGAAAAAACCTATTGGAGGCCTTTTCTTCTCCCTGCATTTCGAGTACGGAAAGGATGGAGGTCTGAAAGCCGTTTCCTTTTACTCCACCACCAAAGCGGGTAAAGAGGAATACGATACGCGCCTGAAATCCCTGTACAAGCGCATGCTGAACGGACTGACGGGACTTTACGGCCCCCCCATGAACCTGCCGGACTGGATCGAGAAGGAATCTCTGCCAGCAGAGCGCGTTTTGTACATGCACATGTGGCGCCTCCAGCCGGGCTGCTTTCTGATGGCCGGGCTGGCCAATATGGGCGCTTCCGGTTACATTCCCGTTTTCCGAATATCCCCGCCTTCCGGCATGCCTCCCAAATCCAGGAAAGACAGGAACAAACTTAAATCCGAATGGGCGGCTATTCCCGAATTTTACGAATTCATCAAAGCGGAACGCTTCCTGGCCAATGCGGTATTCGCCATGTCCCATAAAAAATACCCGGACGCGTTGCAGCTCTTCCAAAAAGCGGCGGATCTGGGCAGCCCCAACGGATACTGGGGACTGGCCCACCTGTACAGGCTGGGACCCGCCGGAGTGGGAAAAAACATGCGCCTGGCGGATGAATACACCAGAAAATCCGCCCTGTCGGGATTTGCGAGGGCTGCCATGAAATTCGGAAAGACGTGGGACCAATTCTGCAAAAGCCAGGGCTTCACGGAAGCGGAAGCCAGGGAATGGCAAAACAGGAATCTTCGCGCCGCCAGAGCCGGCTACGCCTCCGAGCAATACAATATGGGAATCATCTGCCTGTACGGATTCGGCGTGGAAAAAAACCTGGAAACTGCCCGGGAATGGCTGGAAAAGGCAGCCTCCCAGGACCATGCACAGGCCAAAGCGGCATTAAAAGCGTTGCCCGATGCCGGGACAGGTAAAGACACTCCCTCCTGAACCATCTCCCAACAACCAGTTCCCCATACCAAGCCGGCTGCGCTTTCCCCCGGAAGCGCACAGAGCCGCTCCGGCAACCCCTATGAAACACCGGACCGGCAGGGAAGCGGGTTCCACCGCTTCCCTGCCACAAAACGCCAATCATGCAGCACCAGGAATCAGCAGATGCGGGGAAGCTGCATTCCTGAAGGCATCGTCAACACCCGCTCCACTCCAAGAAGTCCCGTCATCAGCAGGGGTGCCGTCCCCAATTCCTCCACCCGGCCTATGACGCAGGCTCCGGCAGATACGCCGCAGCCGCGCATCAGGTTCAGGGCCTCTTCCTCATGCTCCCGTGGGAGAACAGCCAGATAACGTCCCTCACAGGCCACTTGAAGAGGGTCCAGCCCCAACAGCCCGCACGCCGCCCTGACATCCTCACGCACGGGAATGGACATTTCATTCAGCTTCACTGTCAGGCCGGCAGATTCCGCAATCTCCGCAAGAGTGGCGGTCAACCCGCCGCGGGTCACGTCACGCAGGCAATGCACGGGAATGCCGGCACGAATGACGGCGGCCACGGATTCATGCAACGGAGCGGAATCACTTTCCAGGCCGTCTCCGAAAGACAACCCGGCGCGCAGGCTCATAATCGTCATGCCGTGCCTCCCCAAATCCCCGCTGAGCAGCACGGAATCCCCCGGACGAACGGAAGAAGGGCTGATCTCCAACCCATGGCGCACGATGCCAACCCCGGCAGTATTAATGTAAATACCGTCCCCCTTTCCGCGCTCCACCACTTTTGTGTCCCCCGTCACAATACGGACGCCCGCCGCACGGGCCGCGGCAGCCATATCCTGCGCCACGCGGGTCAGCACCTCCAGCGGAAGCCCTTCTTCCAGAATAAAGCCCGCCGTCAAATACAACGGCTCCGCGCCGCTCATGGCGAGATCATTCACCGTTCCGTGCACCGCCAGTGAACCGATGGAGCCGCCGGGAAACTCCAAAGGCTGCACCACAAAGCTGTCCGTCGTCATCGCCAGCCTCCCCGGAGGAACCTCCAATACGGCAGCGTCATTCTGCACGCCGCCGGAAGGGGAACCGAAGGCGCTCAGAAACACGGAACGAATCAGCTCATTCATCAAACGGCCTCCGCCGCCGTGAGCCATCTGGATACGGTCGGAGACTGGTTCAGGAACAGGACACTCAAACATGGCATCAACTTCTTTTGTAATGATAATAAGCGGCGCATGCCCCTTCCCCGGACACCATGGGAGCGCCCAGCGGTGTCAGCGGCGTGCAGGACGAGCCGAAAAAAGGGCATTCCCCTGGGCGAATCAGCCCCCTCAGCACCTGCCCGTCCAGGCATCCGGAAGCTTCATCCGCTCCCGGCCTCCCCGTTCCGCATTCAAAACGAAAAACGGCATCCATGGCACGCCACTCCCGACGCAGCCTCATGCCGCCGCCGGGAATCAGCCCCAGACCGCGCCAATGGCGGTCTTCCGGCTCAAAAACTTCATTCATCCTTTCCTGCGCCGTCCTGTTTCCACCGGGTTTCACATAACGTCCGTACGCATTCCGCACTGCATATTCCCCGGCTTCCAGCTGACGGACGCACATCAGAATGCCGCGGAGCAGGTCTGAAGCCTCAAACCCCGTCACCACCATGGGCGTCCGGTAACGGGTGGCCAGACGCCCGTAATCCATTTCCCCCGTGACGGCGCAGACATGGCCGGGGGCCAGGAAGGCGTCCGGCCTTCCCTCATCCTGCTCCATCAGCCATTCCAGAGCCGGGGGAACCAGCACATGGGCGCAGAGAACGGAAAAATTGGCATACCCCAGCGCGCGGGCCTGCTGCAGGGCAAGTGCCGTAGCCGGGGCCGTCGTCTCAAACCCTACGGCAAAAAACACCACTTCCGTATCAGGATGGGTTCCGGCATAAGCGACCGCTTCCAGCGGAGAATACATCAAAAGCACGTCTCCCCCCCTGGCCTTGGCGGAAAACAGATCTCCGCGGGAACCCGGCACCCGCATCATATCCCCGTAGCTGCACAAAACTACGCCGGGCCGCAGGCTCAATTCCACGGCCTGGTCAATCAACTCCACCGCCGTCACGCAGACCGGGCAGCCGGGGCCGTGAATCAGGCGCAGGCCGGGAGGCAACAGCTCCTCCAGCCCCAGAGAGGCAATCGCATGCGTCTGGCCTCCGCATACCTCCATGACCGCCCACGGACGCGTCACAGCGTGGCGCAATTCTTCAATCAGCTGCCGGACTTCCTCCTGCATAAACCATTAATTGAATTCGGGAAACGCCCCCTTACAGAGGATCCGTATTTTCCACAATTTCCCTCATCTCCCTGCGGGTTTGAAGAGCGGTCTCCTCATCCAGCACGCTCAGGGCCATGCCCACGTGGACGATGACGTAATCCCCCGGCACGGCTTCCGGCACACAGGCCAGGTTCACTTCACGGGTCACGCCGCCAAAGTCCACCACCCCCAATCTGAACAAAGGGTCCGTCTCATTAACGCTCACAATCTTTCCGGGAACGGCCAAACACATATCCTATCCTTTCCATTGGCGTACGACCGCCGCAACCTGCCCCAGGGAAATTCCCCCGTCATTGCACGGCACCCGCTGGGGCAGAGCCAACTGGCACTTTCTAGACTGGGCCATTCCCGCCAGGCCTTCAAGCAAAAAGGCATTCTGAAAACATCCGCCGCCCAGCACCAGCCTGTCCAGGCAGAAACGCTCCGCCACGTCAAATGCCAGATTCGCCAGGCTCTCATGAAACTTGCGGGCGATGCAGCTGCGGGAAACGCCTTTCAACAAATCTTCATCCACAGACTTCATCAGCGGCCGCCAGTCCAGTTCCAGCAATCCCTCTTCTTCATGCATGACCCATTCATACGCTTCCCCCCGCATTTTTTCCCCGGAAGCTTCCGCGGCCCATGATTCCAGCATCATGGCGGCATGGCCCTCACACCCCGCCTCACCGTCAAAACCGCACCAGAAAGCCACGGCATCAAACAACCGCCCCATGGACGAGGTAGCCGGGCAATGGATATTCCGGGCCATCATCGCTTCCAGAACCTCGCGTTTCCGCACAGGCATCCCCCTCTCCAGACGCTTATCAAGCCCCTCCGTACGCCACGGCCCCATCTGGCGGGCCAGGGAACAGGCGCACCGGGAAGGTTCCCGAACCGCTTCGTCCCCACCGGGCAGAAGAAACGGCCTGAGCCGCGCCACCCTGTGCGGCTCACCCTCTTCCTCCAACACAAAAAATTCCCCTCCCCATACCGTTCCGTCCGTACCGAACCCCGTCCCGTCCCAAGCTATGCCCAAAGCGGGAAACGGCGTTTCATTTTCCACGGCGCAGGCCAGCACATGAGCCTGATGATGCTGCACAGGGACAACCGTTGCATTCCACTTCCGCGCCAGACGCCGGCCAAGGGCAAAAGTGGGGCCGTCCGGATGGGCGTCCACGGCAATTACCTGCGGAACGGCATCCAGGGTTCTGCCCAGCGCCTCCACCGTCCGCTCAAAAGCGTTCAGGGAAGCCGCACTGCTCAGGTCACCGAGATGCTGGCTCATGACAGCCACGCCCCTTTTCAGCCAGCAGATGGTATTCTTCAGTCCGGCCCCCAGGGCGAGCACGTCGGGAGCCGCCGCAGATGTGCGCCACACAGGCCGCGGGGCATATCCGCGGGCGCGGCGAACCATCATGGCCCTGCCGTCCGTAACGCGGACCACGGAATCGTCCACGGGCCGCACTACCGGACGGTCATGCACCAAAAACACATCCGCCACATGGCCCAGTTTCTCCAGCCCCTCCTCCACGGAGATGCACAGAGGCTCGCCGCTCAGGTTCCCGCTGGTCACCACCAGAGGCTTTCCCCACACATCCATCAGCAGCGCATGAAGAGGGGAAGACGGAAGCATTATCCCCACAAAACGGCTGAACATGCACACGGAAGGAGCCAGATCCACATCCTTCCCCCCCCGGGCCAGCACAATGGGGGCGGCCGGAGAAGCCAGCAGGCGCCTTTCCTCCTCCGACAGGCGGCACAGCCTCTCCGCCGCAGCCACATCCGGCACCATCACGGCAAAAGGCTTGGCGTCACGCTCCTTCAACCGCCGGAGACGCCTGACGGCAGCTTCCGAAGAAGCATCCGCCAGCAATTGAAAACCTCCTACGCCCAGCAGGGCCACAATCAAACCGTCCGCCAGCACCCACGCCACCTGTGCCGCGGGGGTATCAAACCCATGGCCGAACCCCAGTTCTGAACCATCTGAAAACAGCACCTTCACGGAAGGGCCGCAGGACGGGCAGCCGATAGGCTGTGCGTGAAAACGCCTGTCCTCCACATCCTGGTACTCCCTCCGGCACTCCGGACACATTCGGAACCCCTTCATGCTGGTGCCCGCTCGGTCATACGGCATTGTCTCAATAATGGAATAGCGGGGACCGCAGTGCGTGCAGTTGGTAAACGGATAATGATACCGGCGGGAAGACGGGTCGTGCATTTCTTCCAGGCACTCCGGGCACGGAGCCAGATCCGGCAGCATCACCGGAACGCCTCCGGGGGTGGAATCACTTTCCTCAATGCGGAATTCCTCAAAACCGGCAGGCTCGCATACGGTCCGCTCCACTCCATAAACCCGGGCATGCTCCGGCAGGCCGTCCATCAGCGCGGTCCAGAAACGCTCCGGAGCGCCGGGCTCCCCTTCCACATGAATCTCCACGCCGGACTCCGTATTGCGCACAAACCCCTTCAATCCATGCCGTACCGCCAAACGGTACACATGGGGACGGAAGCCGACCCCCTGAACCATGCCGGCTATCTCAAATTTCAATGCCGCGGCGGCCTGTTCAATGGTGGTGATGGCCATGATGCTGAATCGTGCCTTCCCGGGCGCGGCGCGCACGTTCCACAATCTCCTCGCACCAGGCCTCCATTCCTTCGCCGGTCTTGGAAGAAACCTCAATCACATGCGCATGATGAGCCACCTTGTTCAGTGCGGACAGGGCGGCGTCACGGTTAAAATCCACGGCATCCGCCAGATCGGACTTGGTCACCAGGGCAACATCCGCAGAATGGAACATGGGAGGATATTTCAACGGCTTGTCCTCACCCTCCGTCACGGAAAGCAGCACCACGCGCACGCCTTCCCCCAGGTCATAGGAAGCCGGGCAAACCAGATTGCCCACATTCTCAATAATCAAAACGTCGAGATCGTCCAGAGGCATTTTCTTCATGGCCTCCGCAATCATGCGGGCGTCCAGATGGCACATGGTGCCCGTTGTAATCTGCACTACGGGGATATCCGCTCGGCTCAGGCGTTCCGCATCATTATCCGTCGCCAAATCCCCTACGATAACCCCCATGCGCACACGGCCGCGGAGCATCTCCGCCGTCTTCTGCAACAGGGAAGTCTTTCCTGACCCCGGAGAAGAAAAAACATTGATAACCAAAAGGTTTTTTGCAGCAAAAAAACCTCTGTTGCGCTCTGCCAGCCGGTCATTGGCATCCAACACCGGAACATGGACGTCCATGCCGTGGCCGTGACTTTCATGGGAGAGCTCCCCCCCGCATCCACATTCTTTACACATAATCAATACTGATATTAGATTCCCAAAGAGAAAAAAAACTCATCCGTTTCACGTCATACTCCTATGAAATCAAACAAAACTGCCCCGGTTTTCTTTTTAGCGCGGGAGGAAAACATTTTTCTATAAAGGGAAAGATGCAATGCTCCATACGCAGAAAAACTTTTGGGAACACCTTCTTATCATTTCCCCTTGCTGTTCAATATTGTTGTTTGACATCCGTTTACAAATCCGCAGGCACTTAAACCCGCATGCCCCACAGCCCGCGCAAAAAATCCGGATAATTAAAAAAAACAATAAAGTCCCCAATAATCAATCCTTTCCCGCCCTTCCTCATTTCATGTAAAACCGGAATAACCGTCCCCATCCTCCTGCATAGAGTCATTCATATGGTTTCCACCGAAATTCCTTCATCATAAGCATGTGGACTTGCCAAGGCATAGGAATTCTGTAAACTGTTTCGTCCTCAGACAACATCCTTTTTTCCAGGTTATGCCAGACGCTCGCTTTCAACCACTTCCCGGATTCCGCGATTTTGCACCGGCGGACTGCGCCGTGCGCAACTATCTTTTCAACGCATGGAAGAAGGTGGCTCATCGTTACGGATTCCTGGAATGGGAGGGCCCGACTGTGGAAGCCACGGAGCTTTATCTTAAAAAGAGCGGAGGCGAGCTGCCCACCCAGCTCTTCCGCTTCACGGACCAGGGGCACCGGGACATCACCATCCGCCCGGAACTCACCGCATCCCTGGGACGCATCGCAGCCGCCTACCAGCGCGAATACACCAAACCGCTCAAGTGGTTTGAAATCGGTTCATGCTTCCGTTATGAAAAACCCCAGAAAGGGCGTCTGCGCGAATTTTATCAATTCAATGCGGACATTCTGGGAGAAGCCTCCGCGTGGGCGGATTCCGAACTGATAGCCCTGGCCATCGACTGCATGAGGGAACTGGGCTTTACGCAAAACGACTTCATCGTGCGCGTCTCTGACCGGGAAGCCTGGATCAGGTTTGCTTCGGAACACGGCGTGCAGGAACAGGATATTCCCGCTTTCCTCGGCATTGTGGACAAATTTGAACGTGACCGCCCGGAAGAATGCCAGCGCAAGCTGGACGCCTTCCATATCAGCCGCGGCGATCTGGTGGCCTTCATTGAAAACCCGCCCGACGGAGCGTCCGAACGCTATGACATCCTGATGAAAGACCTGACAGCCCGCGGGCTGGACGGCTATGTCAAGCTGGACTTATCCGTAGTGCGCGGGCTGGCCTACTACACCGGTCTGGTTTTTGAAATCTTTGACACACAGCGCAGCCTGCGCGCCGTAGCCGGCGGAGGACGTTACGACACGCTGGTAGGCGCCCTTTCCAATAACGCAGTGGACATGCCGGCAACCGGCTTTGCCATGGGGGATGCCGTCATCACCCACCTTATTGAACAGACGCCCCATGCCAAAGCACTGAAAGATGCGGCGCTGGCCTCCGCAGGCTGCG
>OGXX01004371.1_pt1 | contig 10997 bp, 8 predicted proteins | sample 1576301 | NCBI WGS metagenome assembly OGXX01 (sample SAMEA3541469, study PRJEB24748) | human gut metagenome | biome: human gut; feature: human-associated habitat; material: faeces | place: China | collected 2012 | reverse complement strand
TTGCATGTGCAAACCCGGTACCTGAGATTTTCCCTGACGAAGCAAAAGCAGCAGGCGCAGCAGTGGTGTCCACAGGACGCTCTGATTATCCGAACCAGGTAAACAACGTACTCTGCTTCCCGGGACTCTTCCGTGGTGTACTGGACGCAAGAGCATCAGATGTTAACGATGAAATGAAAGTTGCAGCAGCATATGCAATCGCAGGTCTGGTAAGTGACGAAGAATTAACAGCGGAATATATTCTTCCGGCAGCCTTTGACCCACGCGTAAAAGACGCTGTAGCTAAGGCTGTAGCAGAAGCAGCAAGAAAATCAGGCGTAGCAAGGATCTAACCGAATAGAATAATGAAGCCCTCTGTTTTCATGTGAGCAGCATGCAGACGGAGGGCTTTTTGCATAATATTTAATCTGACCTCTAAAAAATTCAAAAAATTGGTCATTGAAATAATGACACATTTCGCGTATGATAACTTCAACATATTGATGCGTCAATATATAAAAAATCTGATAGTGAGAATCAAACAGGCAATCTGGCTTATTGATATGGGCCTTCTATCAGATCATATGAGAGGGGACAGTTATTATGAATACTCAGAACAGCACAATTACAAAACTTGCAGAGACAGCTCTTATGGCTGCGTTATGCTATGTATCTTTTACATTCCTGCAGATTAAGATCCCTGTACCGGGCGGTGATGCAACATCCATCCATATCGGAAATGCATTCTGCGTACTGGCAGCACTTCTGATCGGCGGTGTATACGGCGGATTGTCCGGTGCCATTGGAATGGGAATCGCAGACCTGATGGATCCTGTATATATTACAGGCGCACCAAAGACATTTGTACTGAAATTCTGTATTGGCCTGATCACAGGTCTGGTAGCACATAAGATTGCAAAGATTAATGAAAGTACAGATAAGAAATACGTTTTCAAATGGAGTGTGATTGCCTCTGTAGCAGGTCTTGCGTTTAATGTTGTGGCAGATCCGATCGTAGGATATTTCTACAAACAGTATATTCTCGGACAGCCTCAGGAACTGGCACAGGCACTTGCAAAAATGAGTGCTGTAGCGACATTATTCAATGCAGTTGTTTCGGTGATTCTGGTAGCAGTGATCTACAATGCAGTACGTCCGGTACTGATCAAGAGCCATCTGCTTACAATCACCGGTAAGAAAAAAGAACAGGCAGCATAAACGGAAACAAAATGAATAAGACATAATAAAACAGCATTTCGGGTGCAGAACCTGAAATGCTGTTTTATTATGTTACAGGAAATTATTCCGTAATGTTCTGCGCAGAAGTTTTTACTTGTCTGACGAAGGAAAAACAGGCACAAGCCATAGGATACAATTCAAAGAGTATGCACTTTTTTGACCTCAAAGTAGCACTTTTTTGGACATAGTGTAATAAGATAGAAAAAAGAAATTGTGCATATTTAACAAATGACGAAAAAGAAAGATAAAAAAATTCAAACTTATGCGAAAAAGGTCTTGCTATTTCAGAAACAAAGTGGTATTATACAACTATCAAAAAACCTTATGCGCAAAAGGTAAAAAGAAACAGTTAAAAAAATGACGAGGTGACGAAAATGAAGAAAAAAGTATTTGCAACACTTTTAGCAGTATCTATGATCGCATCAATGGTTCCGGCAGCAGTATCCGTACAGGCAGCAGACGGTGACAGTATTCGTCTTGTAAATGGTAAGATCGAAGTTGACGCTCAGCTGAAGAAATTAGCTGAAATGTATGAGAAAGAAACAGGAACTAAAGTAGAAATCGAATCCATGGGCGGCGGAATCGATATCCAGGGTACTCTGAAAGGATACTATCAGTCAGATAACATGCCTGATATCTTCGTAAACGGTAGTGGAGCAGACTTTGCTAACTGGACAGATATGTTAGTAGATATGAGCGATCAGGAATGGGCTTCTGATACAGATGCAGCTTATGTTGATGAGAGCCAGGGTACAATCGGTTTCCCATATACAACAGAAGCAATCGGTCTTGCATATAACAAAGACATCCTTGACAAAGCAGGAATTGATCCTTCCACATTAACAAGTCCAGATGCAATCAAAGAAGCATTTGAGACAATCGATTCCAAGAAAGATGAACTTGGACTGACAGCAGTTGTAGGTTATGCAGCAGAACCAGTTAACCTTTACTGGTCAACCGGTAACCATTTATTTGGTACATATCTGGATGAAGGTCTTGACAGAGATGACACTACTTACATTGACATGCTCAATGATGGCGGTAAACTTGACGAAGGCCGTTTCACAGATTTCGCTAACTTTGTAGGTCTTCTGAACCAGTATTCAGATCCTGCGCTCCTTGTTTCCGGTACATATGATCAGCAGATTCTGAACTTCTCATCCGGTAAATATGCATTTGTTACACAGGGATCTTGGATCGGTGCAACAATGGTTGGTGATGACGCTGACGCTTACAAAGAAGCTGGTAACTTCGAAGTTGGTATGATCCCGTACGCATTCGAAGATGGACAGGATACAATCCTTACAAGCTCCCCATCCTGGTGGTCCGTATACAAAGATGGTAATGTAGAAGCAGCAGAAGCATTCCTTCAGTGGCTGACAACAGATGAAGCTCAGGAAGTCCTCGTAAAAGAAGCTGGATTCGTAAGCCCATTTAAATCCTGCACAATCGTAGGCGATGATCCGTTTGCTCAGACAATTACTGATTATCAGAACGCAGGAAAGACATCCGCATGGCACTGGTCAATTCCAGGTTTCAAAGAAGGTATCGCACAGAACTATACAGGTCAGGTATTTGCTGACTATGCAGCTGGAAGCCTTGATGAAGCTGGATTTATAAAGACAATGCAGCAGGTTCTTGAGAGTGCATACGCAAACTAATAATTGATATCTGATGGGCGGCGCTTATGTTGCCGCCCACTTTTATTTGCGCTGCATACCTGAGTAAAGGTCCGGCAGACCTTTACCCAGGTACGCAAAAAAGTCTAAGACGCATTGATTTTTGCTTTGAAATAAGAAATAGGAAGGATGAAGGCAAAATGAATACAAACAGTGCTAGTAAAAAAGCAATTTCCATGGTATGCCTGATAGCCGGTATTATTTTACTGGCAGCAGCATTGATTCAGGATATTTCCGGAAGCGGAGCTGGCTGGAGAGGTCCGGCGCTGATCATCGGTGCAATTGGCATCTTACTGGGAATGTATTTATTCCCAACATTAAAACATCACAGAAGCATCGTTAACTTTATATTTGTATTTCCGTTGTTATTTACATTTGTAGTAACAGTTATTATTCCATTATGCCTTGGTGTATTCTATTCCTTTACAGACTGGAATGGAATCAAGATGACAGGATTTATAGGATTTGCAAACTATAAGGCAATGTTCAGTGAACCAAGTTTCCTCTGGTCACTGATCATCACAATTCTGTTTGTAGTTCTGAATATGGTCCTGGTAAATGTAGTAGCGTTTATGCTTGCATTACTCTGTACCTCTAAGATTAAGGGACTCTCATTCTTCAGAGCTTCCTATTTCCTGCCAAACCTGATCGGCGGTATCGTACTTGGTTATGTATGGCAGTTCGTATTTAACAACGTACTGATCAAGATGACAAATAATATTTCACTTCTGTCAAAGACAAACACAGCTATGATGGCTATCATCGTTGTTTATATCTGGCAGTATGCAGGTTATATCATGCTGATCTATGTAACAGGTCTGACACAGGTACCTAAAGATGTACTGGAAGCATCTCAGATCGATGGCGCAAATGCAGTTACAACATTATTTAAGATTAAGATTCCGATGATCGCAGCTACAATTACAATCTGTACATTCCTTACCTTAACATCAGCATTCAAACAGTTCGATGTTAACATGGCTTTGACAAATGGTACAGGTTCTGTTGCAAGTTTCTTCGGAAACTATCTGACAAACGGTACTCAGATGCTGGCTCTGAATATTTATAATACAGCGATCTCCAAGAACAATTATGCACTTGGTCAGGCGAAAGCTATTCTGTTCTTCATTATCCTGGCTGCTGTATCTATTATTCAGGTTAGAATTTCCAATAAGAAGGAGGTTGAAATGTAATGGTTACGAAGAAAACTCCAAAGGTAGTGCTTACAGCTGTTGCGATTGTTATCGCAGCGTACATATTATCTCCTTTCTATCTGGTACTTATTAATACATTTAAGAATGCAAACGGTATTGTTGCAAACCCTGTAAGCTTTGCAGGTGCAAGCTTTGCACAGTTTAAGACAAATATTTCAAACGTTGTCAACAACTCTAACTTCAGTTTCTGGAGTGCATTCGGAACATCTGCGACCATTACAGTTGTTTCCCTTGTATTACTTGCTTTATTCGGTGGTATGGCTGCATGGGTTATCTGCCGTAACAAGACAAAATGGTCAACAGCTATTTACATGACATTTATCGCATCCATGACAATTCCTTTCCAGGTAGTTATGCTTCCTCTGGTTTCTACATTCCGTGATGTAGGTAAATTCCTTGGAATCAACATGCTTCAGTCTATTCCTGGTATTGTATTTGCATACTGTGGATTCGGTGGTGCTATGACAGTATTTATCTTAACTGGTTTTATTAAAGGTATTCCATATGAACTGGAAGAAGCAGCAGCGATTGACGGATGTTCTCCTGAGGGAACTTTCTTCCGCATTATCCTTCCGCTTCTGAAACCGGTTATTGTTACTGTTACTATTCTGAATGGTATGTGGATCTGGAACGATTACCTTCTTCCTTCTCTGATGTTAGGACAGAATGGTAAGGTTAAGACTCTTCCGGTTGCTGTACAGGCGTTTGTTGGTTCTTATGTTAAGCAGTGGGATCTGATCCTTACTGCAGCACTCCTGGCAATGATTCCGATGATCATCGTATTCCTGCTTGCTCAGAAGCAGATTATGAATGGTATGGTTGAGGGTGCTATTAAATAGGCTTGCAAATACTTTTTGAAAAGGCTGTCGTGTTTTCCTCATTTATTGGGGGCGGCAGCTTTTTTATGGCTTCAAAGGGGACGCGAAGAAAAATAAATGTTTTGAACCACGGCTGCGGGGGCAGGAACTCTAAGCCTTTGGAAATTTGCTAAAACCATGCCAGAAAAATTCAAACTCGCTTCGCTCAGACAGTGAATTTTTCTGACATAACGCAAATTCCCAAAGACTAAGAGTTGCTACACCCCCTGTAGATGTGGTTCAAAACATTTATTTTTCTTCGCTGTGAACTGGCTGGGACTGTGAATGATAGGTATGGAAGTGTGTTATTGGAGATGGAATGGATAGAAACGGAACATAAACGGAATAGAAAATGATAGTATAAATTTTACAGATATGGGCTTGAAATGTTGGAGGTTTTATAGTAATGTATTGTGATACAACGCTTAAGGCGAGGGCTGTCTCGGGACAGTCTGTTTTTGTGAAGAAGGATGAGGAAAAGTTTTATGGAGAGGACGAAAGAAAGGTCATCGTTTCGTAAGAAGTTTATCGGTGACAGGAAGTTTTATATGATGGTTCTGGCTGTGGCTGTTCCGATCATGATCCAGAATGGAATTACGAATTTCGTGAGTCTGCTGGATAATATTATGATCGGACGAATCGGTACGGAGCAGATGTCGGGGGCTTCCATTGTGAATCAGTTGATTTTTGTCTATAATCTGTGCATTTTCGGAGGGGTATCCGGAGCGGGTATTTTCACGGCGCAGTATTTTGGACAGAAGGATCACGAGGGTGTGAGGCAGACATTCAGATATAAGTTCTGGATGGCTATGATTCTGACGATTGGAACAATTTTACTGTTTCTGACTGTTGGAGAGAATCTGATCAGTATGTATCTTCAGGGAGAGGGTACTGCGCAGCAGATCGCAGATACGCTTAAGTATGGAAAGCAGTATCTGGATATTATGCTGTTGGGATTGCCACCGTTTATGATGGTGCAGATTTATTCCAGTACTCTGAGAGAGTGCGGAGAGACTGTTCTTCCAATGAAAGCAGGAGTTGTGGCAATCTGTGTGAATCTGTTGTTTAATTATCTGTTGATCTATGGTGTATTTTTCTTCCCTAGACTGGGTGTGAGAGGTGCGGCAATCGCAACTGTGCTGTCACGTTATGTGGAGGCGGCAATTGTAATAGGCTGGACACACAGGCATACGGAGAAGAATGCATTTGCAAAGGGGCTGTACAGCACGCTTAAGGTTCCTGCGAATCTGACAAAGAAGATTCTGGTCAAGGGTACACCGCTGTTGTTTAATGAGACTTTATGGGCTTCTGCCATGGCGATGCTGACTCAGTGTTATTCGATTCGAGGGCTGAATGTGGTTGCTTCGCTGAATATTTCCAATACCATCAACAATGTGTTTAATATTGTGTTTATTGCGCTGGGAGATTCTGTTGCGATTATTGTGGGACAGCTTCTGGGTGCGGGAGATATGAAGAAAGCGAGAGATACAGATAACAAGATGATCGCGTTCTCAGTGATGTGCTGTACCTGTGTGGCAATGGTGATGTTTGTTATGGCGCCGCTGTTTCCAATGCTTTATAATACCAATGATGAGGCAAGGGAGCTGGCGAAGTATCTGATTATGATCACTGCATTCTTTATGCCGCAGAATGCGTTTTTGCATGCAACCTATTTTACTCTGCGTTCCGGTGGAAAGACGATTATTACGTTCCTGTTTGACAGTGTGTTTATCTGGTGCGTCAGTGTGCCGATCGCGTTTGTGCTGAGTCGTTATACAGGGATTCATGTGCTTGTGATTTATGCATGTGTGCAGCTTGCGGATTTGATTAAGTGTGTGATTGGATTTGTGCTGGTTAAGAAGGGTGTGTGGCTGCAGAATATTGTTTCATCATGATAAAAAATTTCAATAACATTTGGCTTGACTAACCGATATACTATAGTGTATTATCAGAAAAAATATTTATATTCTCTTTGCACTGCATTACATTCAACAGAATGCGAGATCAACAGTACAAACTGAGCAGGCGATGCCCGAGATGCTCGAGGGCGTGGGGCCGGGCCGCGCGAAGCGGCAGCAGATATGAAAATTTTCAGACATATCTGTGGGACAGTGTATGTTCCGCAGGTGTGTCTTTTTGTTTTCTGAAAAGTATGTTTTGGAAAGATTTTCTTTTAGAGGGATTTTTTAGGAGGATTTTCTGAGACAGGTGCAGTTCCGAAATACAAAAAGACCCCTGTAAGACCGCACTTTGATAAGTCACAGAAAGGAAATATGTTTTCTGACTGTGGCGCAATGTATGTGACATAAGAAGAACCTGTAAACTCAAATATAGGAAAGTACAAAAGCTTATATATTTGAAAAGAAAATTTAGGAGGTCCTGGTTATGGAACAGACAAAAAAATTAAACATGACAGCAATGTCAGACAAGACAAACAGTAACACGATAGCTAAGAAGGAAGAGCCTGCATGGGAACATAAGGTGGCAATGAAGGTATCAGGTGTGAGTATTGCAGTAAACCTGTTACTTTCCTTATTTAAATTACTTGCCGGAATTCTGGCACATTCAGGTGCCATGATCTCAGATGCGATTCATTCAGCATCTGATGTGGGAAGTACTTTCGTAGTAATAGTCGGTGTGAATTTATCCAGCAAAAAATCCGATAAGGAGCATCAGTATGGACATGAGCGGATGGAATGTGTATCTTCCATTATTTTGTCCGGGTTACTTCTGGCAACCGGTATCGGAATCGGCATGAGTGGAATTGAGAACATTATTAAGAGTACTTCAGGAGCAAGCATTGCAATTCCCGGAACATTGGCACTGATTGCGGCAGTTGTTTCTATTGTAGTGAAGGAGTGGATGTTCTGGTATACCAGAAGTGCTGCGAAGAAAATAAATTCCGGTGCACTGATGGCAGATGCATGGCACCATCGCTCAGATGCAATGTCCTCTGTTGGTGCATTTATCGGTATCCTGGGTGCGAGACTTGGCTTCCCAATCCTGGATCCGATTGCCAGTGTGGCAATCTGTGTACTGATCGTGAAAGCATCTGTGGATATTTTCAGAGATGCAATTGATAAGATGGTTGACCATTCCTGCGATGAGGCAACAGAAGAGAGCATGAGAGAAGTGATCATGGGAGTGAAAGGAGTGAAGGGAATCGACCTTCTCCAGACACGATTATTTGGTTCTAAGATGTATGTGGATATTGAAATCTCAGCAGATGGTGAGATTCCACTGAATGAGGCACATGACGTTGCAGAGAATGTTCATCATACTATAGAGAAAAATTTTAAAGACGTAAAACACTGCATGGTTCATGTGAATCCGGTGAATGAGTAAATAAAAAGCGAGACTGTCCGAAGTATAATCTGGGCAGTCTTGTTTTTTATTGGATAATCATCTATGCTATAAGCGAAACTCGTATTATCTGTTCTTTGTATGGCAGTAAGTCTGGGAAGCATACAGAAAATACAGGTAGCGAAAGGACTGCTATAGAATAGCAGAAATCACTTTTTTATTGAGAAACAGATAAATTTATTTGTTTGACTGGAAATTTTACGTAAATATAACATGGACATTCCATGGAATTGATATTCAAAGTTTATAATTCTAAACGTTATGGGATGTCAGAGTCAAAAGGTTTGATAAATTTTGCCACTGATATCACGAATAAAAAGAGTGAGGAATTATCCGAATGAAAAAACAACAGAAAAAAAGCAAAGAAATTACAGCACCTGTATATATGATGAACAGAGAACTGTCCTGGCTGAAGTTTAATGAGAGAGTTTTAAATGAGGCGGGAAATCCAAGAGTTCCGCTTGCAGAGAGACTGACATTTGCTGCTATTTATCAGTCAAATCTGGATGAATTTTACAGAGTCAGAGTCGGAACTCTGATGGATCAGATGGAAGCATCTGAAGTAATACGTGAGAACAAAACCAATATGACCAGTGAAGAACAGGTAACTGCAATCCTTCAGGCCACCAGAAATCTGGATCAGAAAAAGGCAGCTATCTATGAACAGCTGATGGGAGAACTGGAGCCTTACGGAGTGCGTCTGATCAATTTTAACAGATTATCTGCAGAGGAAGGCAAGCTTCTGGAAACATATTTTGATCAGGAGATCGCACCGTATCTGTCTGCAAATATTGTGAGCAAACAGCAGCCATTTCCATTCCTGAAAAATAAAAATATTTATGCAGTGGCATCACTGATGAGCAAGGGTGGAAAAACAAAAACAGCTATTATCCCTTGCAGTAATACTGTATTCAGACGTTTGATCGATATTCCTACAAGAAAAGGGACTTTCATGCTTTCAGAGGAGCTGATTCTTCATTTTCTGCCGAAAATGTTTAAGAACTATGAGATCAGGGAAAAAGCGCTGCTCCGTATTACCAGAAATGCAGATATTGATACAGAAACCATTTATGATGAGGATTTGGATTACAGGGATGCAATGGAGAATCTGATCAAGCAGAGAAGACGAATGAATCCTGTGAGAATGGAGTTATCCAGAGAATTAAATAAAAAAATGATAAGTTCACTCTGTAAGGAGCTTCATGTGGATAAAGAACACGTATTTTTGACCAGAGTTCCGCTTGATATGTCCTTTGTATTCGGACTTCAGGGATATCTGAGAAATACTGCCCAGGACAAACTTTTCTATCAGAGAAGAGCTCCCAGAATGACACCGGAGCTGGATGATAAGAGCCTTTTGATTCCACAGATTATGAAGAAAGATGTACTGTTATCCTATCCATTTGAAAATATCAGATCTTTTATTAATCTTCTGAATGAGGCTGCAAAGGATGATTCTGTTGTATCCATCAAGATGACATTATATCGTCTGGCGGACAAGAGCCAGATTGTAGATGCTCTGGTGGAAGCAGCAGAAAACGGAAAAGAAGTTGTTGTACTTGTAGAGCTGAGAGCCAGATTTGATGAGGAAAGCAATATTGAATATTCCAGAAAACTGGAAGAAGCTGGCTGCAGAGTAATCTATGGACTGAATGGATATAAAGTACATTCCAAGCTGTGCCTGATCTCCAGAAAAACAGATAAGGGTGTGTCCTATATTACACAGATTGGTACAGGTAATTATAATGAAAAAACATCTGCACTTTATACAGACCTGTCGCTGATCACAGCAAACCAGGAAATCGGAAAAGAAGCAGCAGAAGTGTTTGCGGCACTTCTGAAAGGGGAAGTTGTTGAGAAATCCAATCTTCTTCTGGTTGCACCGAAATGTCTGCAGAACAGAGTTCTGGATATGATACAGGAAGAAATCGACCAGGTGAAACAGGGAAAGGAAGGCTATATTGGAATCAAGATCAATTCCCTGACAGATAAGGTGATCATCAATAAACTGGTAGAAGCATCTCAGGCAGGAGTAAAGATAGAGATGGTTGTCAGAGGTATCTGTTGTCTGATTCCGGAGATAAAAGGATACACAGAGAATATCAAGGTTATAAGTATTGTAGGACGTTATCTGGAGCATTCCAGAATCTACCGTTTCGGTACAAAAGAAAGAGAAAAAATATATATTGCATCTGCTGACTTTATGACAAGAAATACAGTCCGTCGTGTGGAGGTGGCTGCTCCGGTTCTTAATGAGAAATTAAAGGAACGTCTGGACTGGATGTTCGAGACAATGATGAATGATGATGAAAAAGGAAAGAGACTGACAGAAACCGGAAATTATGCAGACAGAAGCCTGAATGATGTCAAACTCAATTCCCAGGAAATCTTTTATGCCATGGCATACAGCAATGCAGAGAAAACCCAGAAAAAAAGAGAAGATTGAAAAGTAGAAGATTAAGAAGAAATATTTGTTGACAATATTGTAGATTGCCTGAAAAAGATACTATGTGGATCAGTATAATAGATTCATATAGTATCTTTTTGATTACTTTCATGATTACTTTTGATCATCCGAGATAAAACGAAAACGCCCGAAACCCAGTAAATACACAATGTCATTAACTTAAAAGCAGAAGATATTTATTCCTAAAAGGATTAGATAT
>OGXX01004369.1_pt1 | contig 11000 bp, 7 predicted proteins | sample 1576301 | NCBI WGS metagenome assembly OGXX01 (sample SAMEA3541469, study PRJEB24748) | human gut metagenome | biome: human gut; feature: human-associated habitat; material: faeces | place: China | collected 2012 | reverse complement strand
TTTTGAAAATGCTGGTTTCTCCCTCCAGTGAACGCCATTTCATCATGTATGAAGCACTGCGCAAGGGCGCAACCGTAGAAGAAATCCATGAGCTGACAAAGGTAAAGGCATGGTTCATCAATCAGATGAAGGAGCTGGTTGAGGAGGAGGAAGCCCTTCTGGCAAACAAAGGAAAGCTGCCTGCGGATGATGTACTGATTGCCGCAAAGAAGGATGGCTTCTCCGATAAATATCTGAGCCAACTTCTGGAAATCGATGAAGCAGAAATCAGAAACAAGCGCATCGCGTTGGGTCTGGAGGAGGCTTGGGAGCCCGTTCATGTCAGCGGCACACAGGATAAGGCGTATTACTACTCCACCTATAATGCAGAGGACAAAAACCCCGTCAGCATAGAAAAACCCAAGGTTATGATTCTGGGCGGCGGCCCCAACAGAATCGGGCAGGGTATTGAATTTGACTACTGCTGCGTACATGCTTCTCTGGCGTTGAAGCAGCTTGGCTTTGAAACAATTATCGTAAACTGCAACCCCGAAACCGTTTCCACAGACTATGACACCTCCGATAAGCTTTACTTTGAGCCTCTGACACTGGAAGATGTGCTGAGCATTTATAAAAAAGAAAAGCCCGTTGGCGTTATCGCGCAGTTCGGCGGTCAGACTCCTCTGAATCTGGCGGCTGATTTGGAAAAGAACGGCGTAAAAATTCTGGGGACTCCTCCTGCTGTGATCGACCTGGCAGAAGACAGAGACCACTTCCGTGCAATGATGGATAAGCTGGGTATTCCCATGCCCGAATCCGGCATGGCAGTTACGGTTGCGGATGCCCTTCATATCGCAGAAAAAATCGGCTATCCCGTTATGGTTCGCCCCTCCTATGTTCTGGGCGGCCGCGGTATGGAAGTCGTGTATGACCCCGAAAATCTGACAAAATACATGGATGCCGCTGTTGGCGTAACCCCCGACAGACCCATTCTGATTGACCGTTTCCTGAATCACGCAATGGAATGTGAAGCAGATGCCATCAGTGACGGCACACATGCCTTCGTTCCTGCCGTTATGGAGCATATCGAGCTTGCAGGCGTACACTCCGGTGACTCCGCATGTATCATTCCTTCCAGACATATTTCTGAAAAGAATGTCAAAACCATCAAGGAATACACCCGAAAAATCGCAGAGGAAATGGGCGTTAAGGGTCTGATGAATATGCAGTATGCCATCGAAAACGATAAGGTATATGTGCTGGAGGCAAACCCCAGAGCATCCCGTACCGTTCCTCTGGTTTCCAAGGTCTGCAACATCCGCATGGTTCCTCTGGCAATCGATATCGTCACAAGCGAGCTGACAGGCAGACCCTCTCCCGTACCCGGTCTGAAGGAAAAGAATATTCCTTACTACGGCGTGAAGGAATCCGTATTCCCCTTCAATATGTTCCAGGAGGTTGACCCTGTTCTGGGACCCGAAATGCGCTCCACAGGCGAGGTGCTTGGGCTTTCCGAATTCTACGGCGAAGCCTTCTTCAAGGCACAGGAGGCAACACAGACAAAGCTGCCCATGAGCGGCACCGTGCTGATTTCCGTCTGCGATAAGGATAAGGCAGAGCTGCCGGAGGTGGCAAAGGGCTTTGCAGATGCAGGCTTCCATATCCTCGCAACAAAAGGCACCCAGAAGGTTCTGGCAGATGCAGGCATTGTTTCCGAGTTCGTCTATAAGCTGAGCGAAGGCAGACCCAACATCTCCGACCTGATTACAAACGGCAAAATCGACCTGATTATCAATACCCCCAGAGGTGCAGACGGCACACTGGATGACAGCTACCTGCGTAAAGCAGCCATCCGTAAGAAAATCCCTTACATCACAACCATGGCTGCCGCAAAGGCAACTGCCTCCGGTATCGAATCCATGAATAAGCCCGGCTGCGGCGTTGTCAGATCCCTGCAGGAGCTGCACAGCACCATCACCGATAAAGAATAAGATTAACCTAAAAAGAACCATATTCTCACGAATATGGTTCTTTTTTTATTCTCCGCAGAGCTCCTGCATCACTTTTTCCACTGTTGAAAGTTTCTCGATTTCATAAGCATTTGCGCCGCAGAAAACAAGTCCCTCTCTCCCCTGCACCGCATCAATCAATGCCTGCGAGATGCAGTATTTCGTTTCCGCCTGCTTGCAGTGGTTCATGCACTGATAGCATCTCTGCACAGGAATCCGCCCCTGCTTCTCTACCTTCTCCAAAAAGGAATTCCGAATGGCGCGCGCTGCCAAGCCGACAGGGCTTTCAATCAGCTGCACATCCTCCTTTCGGCTCCGCAAATACGCCTGCTTAAATGCCGGAGCGGCATCACATTCCTCTGTCGCAACGAATTTAGTGCCGACCTGCACACCGCTCGCGCCAAGTGCCATCAGCCGTTCCACGTCCGCATGGCTGCGCACACCGCCGCCGGCAATCACAGGGATTTTCACGTCGTTTTTCTCCTCCAATTCCCGCACATAATCCACTACGTCCACAAGACTGTCCTCTAAGGTGTCAAAAGTGCCGTCCACAAGGTGTCCATAGGGGTATCCAAGGTGTCCACCTGCAAGCGGTCCCTCCACCACCACTGCATCAGGCAGTCTGTCTGCTCTCTGCCACTGCTTTACAATCAGCTTCAGGGCTCTCGCAGAGGAAACAATCGGCAGGATTGCTGCCCTTGTGCCTGCTGCATATTTCGCCAGATTCACAGGCAGACCTGCCCCCGAAACGATAAAATCCGCCCCTGCGCCAATCGCTTCCTTCACATATTCCTCATAATGATTCATCACTGTCATGAAATTAAAACCAATGATACCGCCATTGGCAATCTCCTTGGCTTTTTCCAGTTCGTTCCCGATGGCTCTCAGATTAGCGCGAAAGGGATTTTCCTTGAAATCCGCCTCTTTGTAGCCGGGATGCACGCCGGAAATCGTGCCGATACCGCCGCATTTCGCCACATTTCCCGCCAGAGAGGAAAGGGATACCCCCACCCCCATTCCGCCCTGCACAATCGGACGTTTTGCGGTTAATCCGCCAAATTTCAATGCTTTTACTTCCATCACAGCTCCTCCTCATTTTTCTCTTGCATTTGAACCGTATCTCTCACTATTTTATGTGGTATTAAAAACCATTTTTACGAGTATAGCAAAAAAGATAGTCTCTGTCAATCGAGGGCAAAGGATTTTGTTTTTTTAACAAAACCTACAAACAAAAAAAGAAGGCAAATCCAAAGACTTACCTTCTTCCTTCCTAATTTGTTCTCTATTTCAGCTTAAAGGAGCTTTTCAGCGGAACAATGCGGTTAAATACCAGATGCTCCTCTGTTGTATCCTTTGTATCCACAATATAATAGCCATTTCTCATAAACTGGAATCTATCGCCCTTCTTTGCATCCTTAACGGAAGGCTCGATGAAGCATTCCTTTACCTCCAGAGAATTGGGGTTCATAATCATTTCGCCGTTAGGGTCTTCGGGGTTATCCAGCATCATATAGTCATACAGTCTTGCCGTTGCCTGTACGTTTTCTTTTGCGCTTACCCAATGCAGTGTGCCCTTTACCTTTCTGCCCTCAAAGCCGCTGCCGCTTCTGGTTTCGGGGTCGTAGGTGCAGTGAACCTCTGTCACAATGCCGTTTTCATCCTTTACAAAATCGGTGCAGGTTACGAAATATGCCCCCTTCAAGCGCACTTCCTTCCCCGGAGCCAGACGGAAGAACTTCTTCACGGGTTCTTCCATGAAGTCCTCTCTTTCGATATAAAGCTCTCTGGTGAAGGGTGCCAGACGTTTGCCCAATTCTGGTGTTTCGGGGTTGTTTTCCAGCTCCATCATTTCCACCTGATCCTCAGGATAATTAGTGATAACCAGCTTCAAGGGATCAAGCACAGCCATAACCACCTTCGCCTTTGCCTTCAAATCATCACGAATACAGTAATCCAGCAAGCCGCTGTCTACCATGCTGTTTGCCTTAGAAACACCAATGCGTTCACAGAAATCACGAATGGATGCAGGGGTATAGCCACGGCGGCGCAGACCGCTGATGGTCGGCATACGGGGGTCATCCCAGCCGTCAACCAGACCGTTTTCTACCAAAGCACGCAGCTTTCTTTTGCTCATCACAGTATTTGTCATCCCCAGACGGGCAAATTCAATCTGTCTGGGCGGATTTTCGGTATAGCCTGCCTCTCTGACTACCCAATCATACAGAGGTCTGTGATCCTCAAATTCCATCGTACAGATAGAATGGGTGATGCCCTCAATCGCATCCTCCAGGGGATGTGCAAAGTCATACATCGGGTAGATGCACCATTTATCTCCTGTGGTATGGTGGGTAGAATGGGAGATACGGTAAAGCACAGGGTCTCTCATGTTGATATTGGGAGAAGCCATATCAATCTTCGCACGCAGTGTTTTAGAGCCGTCGGGGAATTCGCCTGCCTTCATTCTTTCAAACAAATCCAGATTTTCCTCCACGCTTCTGTTGCGATAAGGGCTTTCCTTACCGGGTGTGGAAAGGGTGCCGCGGTATTCTCTCATTTCCTCTGCGCTAAGCTCATCCACGAAAGCCTTGCCTTCCTTAATCAGCTTCAGCGCAACCTCATAATATTTATCAAAATAGCTGGACGCATAAAAAAGTCTGTCCTCCCAATCGAAGCCAAGCCATTTTACGTCCTCCTGAATGGATTCTACATACTCCACATCCTCTTTTGTGGGGTTGGTATCATCAAAACGCAGGTTGCATTTGCCGCCGTACAGATTTGCCAAGCCAAAGTTCAGGCAGATGGATTTTGCATGACCGATATGCAGGTAGCCATTTGGTTCGGGCGGAAATCTGGTGTGGATTTTATTCAGTTCTCCCTTTAAGTCCTCCTGGATATAACTGTGGATAAAATTACCCGTTGCACCCAGACCGCTGTTGTTTTCTGTGTTTTTTTCTTCAGCCATTGGTCGCCCTCCTGTATTTTCATTCTTTTCAGATTTTTTCATAAATGCAGTATGATATTTTATTATAATACATTGAGACTTTGATGGCAAGAAATGCGTAAACTTTTTTTGCGTATATATATAGATTATCTATATATCATTTGCCATTCATTTTTCTGATTAGACATAGATAGACCATCGATATATAATGCAGATATATAGATACTCGATATATAAGGAGGTGCATCGCATGGCACTGGATAAAACCCTGCTGGCAGGCAGCTCTGCCACCCTTGTGCTCAAGCTTCTGGACGGACGGGATATGTACGGCTATCAGATTATTGAGGAGCTGGCATGCCGTTCCAACAACGTCTTTCAGATGAAGGCAGGCACGCTTTATCCCCTTTTGCACGGCTTGGAAAAGAAGGGACTTCTGGAATCCTATGAGGAACACGCGGATTCCGCACGCGTTCGCAAATATTACCGCCTAACGCAGAAGGGAAAAAAATTTTTACAGGAAAAAACAGACGAATGGAAGGAATATTCCTCCGCCGTCAGCAAAATTCTGGAAGGAGGTCTTTGCTGTGAATGTTTCTGATGCGTTTCATCGTTATGCCGAAAAGGTCTGTGAGCAGATTCGCTGGAAAAAGGCGCATCCTGCCGTTGCACAGGAAATTGAGGATCATCTGACAGACCAGAAAAACGCCTACCTTGCCGCAGGAGATTCCGAAAGCATTGCCGAAGAAAAGGCACTGCTGCAGATGGGTGACCCTGTATCCGTCGGTGCGGCGTTAGACCAGACACATAAGCCTGCGCCCCAATGGGGGATAATCGGGCTGGTACTGCTGCTGTTTGTGCTGGGAGGCATCATTCAGGTGCTGCTGCTGAAAACGATACCCGTAGGAAATGATGCGTTAGCGACGCACTCCGCACAGGTGCTTTTCGTCTTTCTGCCACTTAGCTTAGCGGCGTTTGTCGGGATGTATTTTCTGGATTTTTCCTTTTTCGGAAAGCACCCCTATGTTCTGCCGCTTTGCCTGCTGCTTTTTGACGTGATAGCGCGGATGTTTGGGCTGGACTACGGCGGACAAAAATGGCTGTCTATCGGACTACTTGGGCTCAACATCAGTCCTTCTGCCATATCTATGCTGTTTCCCCTTGCCTTCTGCGGTCTGTTTTATCGGCTCAGAAGTCAGGGCAGAAGGGGCTATCTTATCAGCGGCGTTCTGGCGGTGGTTTTCTGCCTGTTTCTGTCATACTGTCACACCTTCAGCGGCGTTGTGACATTTGTGTTCTCCGCAGGGATTCTCATGCTCATTGCATCGAAAAAGAAATGGTTTGACAAACAACGCAACATGTTTCTGCTGCTTTTTCTGTTAGCGGTGGTCTGCCTGATTGTCCTGCTGATGTTTTATGCACCGTTTCGGTATCGGTATGGCTGGGAACGCCTGTATACGATTTTCGTCCCTTCCGGTGACCCTATGGGCAGCGGCTACCTTTCGACACAGTTGAAAACCATCCTTTCCCACTGCGTTCTTCTGGGCGAAGGTGCAGCCCTTTCGGAAACACAAGCCTATCTGCTGACAGATGCCTCTATGCTTCGCTCCGATTATCTTCTGGCCTATCTGACCTATCATTATGGCTGGGTTGCCTCGGGCATTGTGGTTCTGCTGTTGGCAGTCTTTCTCGGGCTTGGCTTCCGCAAAGCGCTGAAACAGAAAAGCATTTTCGGGCAGATGGTTTCTCTGATGATTCTCTGCACCTTCACAGCGGAAATCCTGCTTTATATTCCGGCAAATCTGGGTATATGGCTCATCGCACCGATTGCCCTGCCCTTCCTTTCCTATGGGGCAACGGCTTTGCTCATCAATATGGCATTGGCAGGCGTGCTGCTCTCCGTGTTCCGCACCGGTGAGGTTTATCGGGACACTGCTCCGCATCCGATTTTTTCGGATTCCAAGTTTATTCAATGGGCTGACGGAAAGCTGACCATCTCTTTTAAATGAGAAACAAATTGAAAAATCCTCCCAAAGCATGTAAAATAGAAGGACAGAATTGTTTTGGGAGGATTTTTTATGCTTGCTTTTACCGTCAATGATACAAAATCATTTATGAATCTGCTTTTGAAGGGGGATACCTTTGATGCGTTTTTGTTCCGTCAGGGGGAGCTGACCACCTTCGCTTCTTTTCTCATTGAAGGTAAGCGCAATATGGATTTTTATACCGCCGAGGAGCAGGAGGCAGGGCTTTCCCGTTATGTGCATTGGGAGGAAATGCGTCCCTTTGTATTTCAGGCAATCAAGGGGAATAAGCTGCCGAAAAGCATCAAGCTTGTGTTCTCCCTTGCGGAGGAGAAGCTTTCCAATCTCCCCAATACCAAGGCGGCATTTCTGAATATTCTCTTTAAGGAGCATACCATCCTCTGCACCACCGCCATTTCGCAGGAAGCCTTTTCTCTGGATAAATCCTCCGAGCGGCTCTGGGAGGAATATATTTTAAAGTTTTTCAAAAAAAACGCCATCGGCATCCAGAAGCAGGAGAGTTAATCTCCTTCTTTTTTTCTCCGAATTTGTTAGCACTCATTTTTATTGAGTGCTAATTTTTTCTTGACTTTTCCGTTTCAGGTGCTACAATATAGAGTGATGAGAGCCAAACACATTGGCTCTGTAAAAAAATTTTAGGAGGTATGCAGTATGCAGGAAAAAGGCAATCTTTCTATTAACAGTGAAAATTTTATGCCAATTATCAAAAAATGGCTCTATACAGATAAGGACATCTTCATTCGTGAACTGGTATCCAATGCGTGTGATGCGGTGACAAAGCTGCAGAAGCTTTCCATGATGGGGGAAGCGGATATTCCCGCAGAGGAAGCATACAAAATTCATGTTGTTCTGGATCAGGACAAGAAAACATTGCAGATTATTGATAACGGTATCGGCATGACGGCGGATGAAATCAAGAAATACATCAACCAGATTGCATTCTCCGGTGCAACCGATTTCCTTTCCAAATTTGAAGGAAAAACCGAGGACGAAGGCAGTGAGATTATCGGACATTTCGGTCTGGGGTTCTATTCTGCTTTTATGGTAGCCGATACGGTCGAGATTGATTCCCTTTCCTATCAGAAGGGTGCAGAGCCTGCAAAATGGCGCTGCAACGGCGGCATTGATTATGAAATGGAGGCCGGTGAAAGAACCGAACGCGGCACAACCATCACCCTCTTTATCGGCGCAGACGGCGAGGAATTTCTGAATGAGGCAACGCTTTACGCCGCTATGAGAAAATACTGCGCCTTCATGCCCGTTCCCATCTTTGTGGATGTGCTGAAGGAAGAAACAGAGGAGGAAAAGGCATCCGCAAAGAAGGCCGAAAACACTGTTCATGTTTCCCCCGAGGAAGCCGCAAAGCTGACCACCGAGGGTGCCATGGATTTATTGCAGGAGCAGCAGGATGCCGCAGAAGAAGCAAAGGCAGAGGAGCCCAAGCCGCTGAATGACACCAACCCCCTCTGGCAGAGAAAGCCCTCCGAATGTACGGATGAGGACTACAAAGCCTTTTATCATCAGGTATTCAATGATTTGAATGACCCTCTGTTCTGGATTCATCTGAATATGGATTACCCCTTCCGTCTGAAAGGGATTCTCTATTTCCCGAAGCTGGTGGAGCAGATGGACATGATGGACGGCGAGGTAAAGCTGTACTGCAATCAGGTTTATATTGCGGATAACGTAAAAGAGGTTGTCCCCGAATTTCTGCTGCTCTTGAAAGGGATTCTGGACTGCCCCGATATGCCTCTGAATGTTTCCAGAAGTGCATTGCAGAATGATGGCTATGTGGAAAAAATGAATGCCTACATCACCAAGAAGGTTGCGGACAAGCTGAACCAGCTGTTCAAAACCGACCGTTCTGCCTTTGAGGGCTTCTGGGATGATATCAATATCTTCATCAAATATGGCTGCATGAAGGAAGAAAAGCTGTATGATAAGGTAAAGGATATCCTGCTGCTGAAAACAACAGACGGCGTTTATGAAACCGTTGCCGAATATCTGGAAAAGAATAAGGAAAAGCACGAAAACGTGATTTATTTTGCAACCGACACCAATCAGCAGGCGCAGTATATCCGCCTGTTCAAGGAGCAGGGTCTGGAGGCTGCCATCATGGATACGCCTGTGGATAAGCCCTTCGTTTCCTTCTTGGAATACAAAAATCAGGATATCAAGCTGAAGGTACAGCGTGTCGATGCGGATATTGATTCCTTGCAGGAAAAAGAGGATGCCGAAATTTCCGAAGCGAAAAAGCAGGCAGACGAATTTGAAGCAAATCAGATGCAGGAGCTGTTCCGCGCGGCGGTTGCAAATGAAAAGCTGAATGTAAAGCTGGAAGCGCTGAAAGCGGAAAAGGTTTCCGCTATGATTCTGCTTTCCGAGGAATCCAGACGTATGATGGAAATGATGGAGGCTTACGCCAACAACGAAGAATTTAAGGCAATGTTTGCCAATATGAAGCCCGATGAAACTCTGGTGCTGAATAAAAATAATAAACTGGTAAAAGCACTGCTTTCCATGGCAGGCAAGGAGGAAAAGAAGGAGGATGCAACCCTTCTGTGCCATCAGCTGTATGATCTGGCACTGATGAGCCACCGTCCGCTGACCTCCGAGGAAATGACCGCCTTCATCGACAGAAGCAATCTTCTTCTGGAAAAGCTGACTGCCTTTGAAGCATAAATTTCCCAAAAACCCTTGATAACTCACTACCCCTTATTATATAAAAACCCGAGGATGCTTTTTGTCCCCGGGTTTTTCTTTTCTTGATTTTCTTTTCTTGATTTATTCCTCTTTTTCGCCTTCATTGGCTTCTTCCATGGTCAATTCCTGTGTCGGTAATTGTTCGATAAAGCGTACCTTCACAATCGCCTGCGCCCAATTCAGCGAAACCTGCGCGAATTTTTCTTTCTTAGCCGCTTCTTCCTTGAAAATCCGCAGAAATTCCTGCACGATTTCCCTTGTCATATAGCCGCCGCGCCAATGAAACAGCAGTGGTTTTCCCTTTTTCACCGCCTGCGCCGCGCGCTTTTGCACCTCCTCCGTCTTCGTGAAGGAGAGCTTCTTTTTCTTATAATAAAATCTGTCTGCATCCTCGCAGGCAGGCACACGCCAGACCAGTCTCTCATGATCGCGAAAAATCTGCTTATCACTCAGCAGAAAATAATCATAGCGGATTTCCTCCGGATTCCCTAAGGAAAGATCAAAGGTGCAGTCCAGATGGTAATATTTTTTATCCAGCCGCACCACGTTCCACGCATGGCGATACTTCACGCCCTTTTCGGGGTTATTTTCCGCCAAGGCAATGATGCACTGGATTTGCAGTGCATCACAGAGGATCTTGACTGCCTTTGCAATGCCCTCACAAACGCCAACGCCATGCCCCAGAACACCGATGATTTCATGGGAATACTGCTTTTTCAGCTTATCATAGCGTACATTTTTGCAGATAAAATCGTGGATATACAGCAGCTTTTCCTCATCGCTGCACCTTGCCACAGGACGAACCAGCTTTTCCACGCGTGACTGCAGCGCCTTCTGATGCTCCTTCAGCTTTCCCTTTTCAAAAAGATACGCAGGAATCAATTCCGCATTTCTGGAATCGGGATAATAGCGATATTGAAATGTCCCTGCATAAAACAGCTGCGGACAATCCAGACGCAGCTTCATGAAAACATCCGTCAACGCTCTGTTTTCCAGAAGCGGTACAGGAAAGGATGACGCAAACGCCTGCAGGCCTGCCTGCATCGCCTGATAGCTGCTCTGCTCCGCCTTGGATAAGGTTTGATAATAATACGGTTCCATATTTCTCCTCTTTTACAGATTGATTTCCAGCTCCACAGGACAATGGTCAGAGCCAAGCACTTCTGTATGAATCTTCGCATCCACCAGCTTGTCCTGCAAGCGTGCGGAAACCACATAATAATCAATCCGCCACCCTGCGTTCTTCTCTCTTGCCTTAAAGCGATAGCTCCACCAGGAATAAATGCCCTCCTGCTCCGGATAAAAATAGCGGAAGGTATCCACAAA
>OGXX01004355.1_pt1 | contig 11026 bp, 9 predicted proteins | sample 1576301 | NCBI WGS metagenome assembly OGXX01 (sample SAMEA3541469, study PRJEB24748) | human gut metagenome | biome: human gut; feature: human-associated habitat; material: faeces | place: China | collected 2012 | reverse complement strand
ACCGTGCAAAACCTACGCTTTTGGAATGCAAAACAATAGGTTTTGTAAAGTGTTGATGGTTAGGTTATTAGGTGATATATGGCGTTGTGAAAAATATTTACAGTGTTATTGCGTCTTTCTGCTTATAGAATGATGTGTGTAAGGGGAGTAGGACTGCATTTGAAACGTTTTTTCTATTCTATAAGATTGCACTGTATGACAATTCTTTTGCTGCGTTTTTAGAGTTCCACTTTTATACCAGTAGGCTTGCAGGCGAATAGCTTTGAATAGTTTGTTGCTGTGGTGGTTTTTGTCTTTCGTATGGAAGTCTGTTTGTAAAAAGATGTTGCATAGTAACTTGCACATAGAATAAGAGAATCGTTTTATTCTGATTTTCTATTTTGAGTTTGTAGAGTATAGTGTGTGTATAAACAGAGTAGAATAATAGCAAGCGTAATTGTTAATTGCTGTGTTTGTTGGTTGTTTTTTTTATTTTTTCTTGCATAGTATCATTATTTAGTTTATCTTTGCCCATCGGAAAAGAAGAATATTAGATTCTTTGCAAATTTAACTACAAACAATTTAACAACAAACAATTTTAAATTATGAAGAATTTTTTACGATTGAGAGTATTGGTGGCAGTGCTTACTGCTATTTTTGGAGTGTCTAACAGTTTCGCTGACAATGATCTTGACGAACAACTTGTTTTTCTTGGTCAGAAGATGACTAAAGAAAATGGTAACAAACTTGACTCTGAACGTAAGTGGGTTAAGTCTGGAACTGTGAAGTTTGATGCTGATACTCGTACTATTACATTAGAAAACGCTGAAATTGTTGTTACTGCAGAAAACTGCCCTCAGTATCAATCAGAAAGCGGTACTTGGTATCCAGTTATCGGTACTTTCCGTTTTTATTGCCCAACTGACAATATTACTGTGAAGTTGATAGGTAAAAACTCTATTACGACAACTCAGACAGGTTTTGTGATGCTGACATATCAAGATGCAGAGTCTGTGAATATTGATATGACGGGCGGAGGTAGCCTTACTATTAATGCTGGATTGAATGGTATCGATGCCAGACATACAGGTACACTTAACATAAAAGACGTAGATATGAACATTAAAGGAGCCAGATGTGGTATTTGCGGCGGATATGCAAGTCGTTTGATAGTTGATAACTCAAATGTTATGTCTGAAGGTAAATACGGTGCAATTTGCTCTTTCAAGAAGTTCTCAATGAAGGGTGTAAAGTGTGTTTCGCCTGTTCCAGACCCCAGTGCAACTCCAGAAGATGAAGAGGATCCACAAAGTACTAAAACCGTTTCGTTTGAAAAAGGTGGTGTAACCAATGCGTATGGCACACCATGGGGCTTGGTTGTTTTGGAGCGCGAAACTACAGGTATTGCTACTAAGCCAGCTGTTAAGAACAATGCAACAGTAGTTGCTGTTTATGATGTATCTGGCCGATTGCTCAACGATTTGCAGAAGGGCATCAATATCGTTCGTTACAGCGACGGTAGCGTGAAGAAGATTGTTAAGTAAGCAATGTTGAGAAACGAATTTACATCGAAAGAACAGTAGTTTATAAATGTTTGAGTACGATGTAGAAATCGTTCGGAATACTTTAGGAAACTCATATCCGCAATTAGGTTATGGGTTTCCTTTAAACAAAAAAGAAATTAAGGTAACTTTAAAGAAGTTTGCTATTGTAACTTGTAGAGTTGGGAGAATTTTAGACTATAAATATAATAGAATTAGAATTACTTTAGAACTAAACGTATAATCTTATGAAGAAAATATTGCTTTTACTTGTACTCTTTTCAGTGGGAAGTATAGTACGAGGCAATCCTGTGAGTTTGGAGAAAGCACGCCAAATAGCTTTAAAGTATATTAAAGGCAACAGTGCTCGCTCCCCCCATATGCACGCACAAACTTCAAACGCTGTAAAGAGCGTGCAACTCTCTACCGATGCTTATTATGTTTTCAACGTAGGGAGAAATGATGGATTTATTATTGTAGCTGCCGACGATAAGGCACCAGCCGTTTTGGGACATTCTTACAACGGTATATTCGATGAGAAGAATATTCCCGACGGAATGAAATGGTGGTTGGAATGTTGTCAGCGTTATGTGAAATATGTTGCTACCCATAAGCAACCGACAATGTTGGCAAAGCCAGCAAAACTTCAAGATTTGTCAGGATTGATGACTACAAAATGGAATCAGACAAGTCCTTATAACCTCAGATGTCCGAAGTTCGATGAAGGATATGCTGCAACGGGCTGTGTTGCTACTGCAGCAGCGCAGATTTTGAAGTATCATGAATGGCCACAGAACGAAACTTCGCTGATTCCGGGCTATGAATCAAAGATGCAGAAGTACGAACAAACCCTTCAAGACCTCCAACCAAAGAAGTTCAATTGGGGAGCAATGAAGGATAGTTACAAATTTCAAGAAGATGCAGACGAGGTTGCTTGGCTTATGCGCTATGTCGGACAAGCTGTGAAGATGCAATACTCTCCTAAGGAATCGGGTTCAAATGTTTTGCTGGCATCGTTCAAGGAATATTTTAACTATGCAGCTACGGCACAAGAAATAGAACGTTCGTTATATACGGAAGCTGAATGGCAGCAGAAAATCTACGACGAGATAAAGGAAAAACGTCCTGTGTTGTACACGGGTGGTAAGTTTGATGTTGTTTCTGGAGTCATTGGTTATCACGCCTTTGTTTGCCACGGCTATAAAGATGGCAAGTTCCTTATAAATTGGGGCTGGGGCGGTTTGTCAGACGGCGAATACGATTTGTCTGTGCTCAATCCGACTTTACAGGGAACAGGTTCGTTCTCTGGTGGCAGTGGTTACACCATTAAACAAGCTGTTATTGTTGGCTTGAAGCCAAACAAGACAGGTCAGCAGCCTGAGAATGCTACCAATACCATCTTTGTGCAAGATATAAAAGACGTACAAGACAAGTATCAGCGAGCAGATAATTCTGCAGATTTTGTCATTGACAGAATCGGCTTGAAGGTCTTGGCAAACAATTACACGAAGCAGAAAATAACATTTGGCTGGCAGCTTAGAGATGCAGAGAACAAGCCAGTAGAGGGCACAGCAATTCTTGGTCAGGTAGATATTCTTAATATGATGCCCAACAACCGCACATACGAATGTGTGAGCAATTCGTTGACTTTCGGTAAGAACCTGTCTGCGGGGATTTACTATCTTGTTCCAATGTATGCTGCCGAGTCAGATGGCGGCAACACTTGGAAGCCTTGTGTAAACTCAAGTATGTATATCAAACTTGATGTTAAAGATAAGGAAATGCTTGCTACAGCTTTCAGCAACAGAAGCGATGTGGAATGCAAAACGCTGACACACGAAGGACAAGCAGAAGAAAATATCGAAACAAGGATAACTGCAACGCTTCTTAATAAAGGTATATCAAATACCGTAAACGTATATCTTTACGACACAACGACAGGCAAGAATGCGAATGCCGTTGGATTTATGATAGACGCAAAAGCAGAGCAGAAAGTTGAAATTCCCTATACTCCTAAAACGGCGGGCAAGCATCGCGTTGAACTCTATGCTGATAACGTAAGGAAAGTGAAGATAGGCGAATTGGAAATAGATGTTAAGGAAGGTTTAGATGCTGAATTAACGCAAAGTGGCTATAAGATTAAGAATGCCCAAGGCAATGTTGTAATGGACAAATTTGAATGTGATGTTACAGTAGAAAACTGGGATAGTAAACCTTATAAGAACAAAATCATAGCTATTCTTTCCGACCGCAGTTCTGCCAATGTGGAAGTATTGACCCAAGATGTTGATATTGCCGCAGACGGAGCACAGAAACTTACATTTACCTTTAGCAAGATGGAAGATGGTGGCGAGTACTGTGTGAAGATTTATTATATGAAAAAGAATCTGCAGACAAGACTTTCTCTCGCTGCTCCGCCATATTATACATTCCGTTTGAGCAATGGTATTGAGAATGTAGAAAGCGGTAATGCAGAGAACGGTATTGTAACAATCTACCGCATTGATGGCAGCGTGGCAGCACGTGTGCAGCAAAATGTAGTGAAGCAGACGCTGAAAGAAATGCCTCATGGTGTTTATATCATAAATGGTAAGAAATATCTGAGCTATTAAAAATATAAGAATGTCTAAATTTAATATACATAAACCATAACTAATTGAAGGTAGTGTAGGCTTTCGGGAGTAATCTTAAGAGCCTATCACTGCATAAGATTAAAAAAGAAACTATAAACTATGAAACATTTATTTATGTCATTGATAGTAGCTTCTGTCTCAATGTCAGCAGTAGCACAAGACATACAGATGATGAATACACCAGTCCTTTCAGGAGTGGTGGCAAAGGCTAAACCACAAATTGAAGCAAACCAACGTTTAATAAGCGATTACCACGAAGTAGGAGGATATGGAAATGCTCCCTTTAACAATGGAGAAAAAATGATAGGTTCTTTCTACTCTCAAGAGATGTTGAAACCTTTCATTGGTTGCAAGGTTAAATCAATTAGAGTACTTTCTGCAGATGCAAGTCGTATTCAGAATGTTTTTATTAAGGAAGGAAGCACAATATACGATGCCGCAGAGGTTAAGGCAGAAGGAACACTTGGCAATTCTATTGGTGACAATTGGTACGAAGTTAAGCTAAGTAAGGAAATTGAAATAACAGCAGAAACTAAGGGATTTGCAATCGGATACAATTTGGTTGCTGGCAATCAAGGTAAAATAACCGTCGGAAAGAATGGTGTAAACTCTTATAGAGGCAATCTATATACTTATTTTGAAAGAACAAACGAATGGATAAACCGTTCTACAACCCAGCCATTGACATTACCATTGCAATTGGTAGTAGAGCCTGCTGCTGGAACAACTATGAGCGAACTGGTGGTCAGCCATATCGAATTGCCAAATTATACTGAGGTTGGAAAAGCGATTAATGTAGATTATTGGCTAACCAATGCAAGCTCAACACCGATAAACGACTTTGAACTTGACGTTCAGATTGACAATAAGAGCGTAAAGACCATAACAGTGGAACAAGGTGTTGCAGTAGGCGAAACTAACAGGAAGTTTAGTATTGCTGAACTTCAGCCGAATATCTCTACAGCAGGTAAACACAATCTTGCTTTGGTATTGAAGAAAGTAAATGGAAAAGAACTTAAAGATGTGAAGGGCGTTGAGAACAATCACAAGGTTCTTTATTATAAAGAGGTAGTTGCACGCCAGAAGACTTTGGTGGAAGAATATACTTCTGAACGTTGCAGAAACTGCTATAGAGGTATTCAGAATATTAAAGAACTCAAGAAGCGACAGCCTGATATGGTGATGGTTGCAGTACACCTTAACGAAACCTCATTCCCTGATGATGTAGCTGCACCAGAGAGCCAGTTTATCAAACGAATGGCAAATGTCAGCGGATTGCCTTCTTTTGCTTGCAATAGAACTGCTTTTATTTACAATAAACAGGAAACCATAGCAAATCCGAATATTGCTGGTGAGTCTTCTCCTGAGCTTGTAAAGGTGATTGATAATTTCTACAATTTTTCAAAGAAGAATACTTGCGTGTTCTCAACACTGGGCATCGTGAACAAATACGATAAGGACAGCAGGAAGATAAAAATAACAGTTACAGGCACAGGTGTGAACAAAGCGAAGGAGTTGCTCGAGGACTATGCGCTCTTTGTTCTTGTTACGGAGAATAATGTAGATGGACACCAAGGCGACGAAGGTGGATATCTCGTGGAAGTTAAGCATCAAGATGTACTTCGCGGATATGTTTCAGATGTAAAGGGCGACAACGATCTTGTGTGGGAAGGTGATAACTTCACAAAGACTTACGACTTTGCCATACAGAATGATTGGAAGCCTGTTGATTTGGAAGTAGTAGCATTTATTGCTCCTAAAATAAAGGAAATCGGTGTGAATCTTGAGAGCTTGGCTGTGCAGAACTGCATTAGTGAGCCTCTTGCCAAAGACCCTAATGCTGTTGAAAATGTAGCGACAGACTTGCCTGCAAAGGAAATTGGACGCTACAATGTCAAAGGTCAGCGCATATCAGCACCACAGAAGGGAATCAACATAGTGAAGTTCTCTAATGGCAAGGTGTTGAAAGAAATAGTCAAGTAACGATTAAAAGAGATATGCTGTTCCGCAGAAATGATGGAACGCATATCTTTTTATTCCAACGAATGCAAGACAATTTTATTTATTAACAATTAATACATCATGTTATGAAAAAAACTTTTTTATCACTTTTAGTACTACTTACTTGTGCTATCAGCACAGTTAGTGCGCAATTACCATCGGTAACGCTTAAAGACATTAATGGCAAAACTGTACGTACAGATACTTTGTCAAATAATGGAAAGCCATTCATTATTGATTTTTTTGCAACTTGGTGTAAGCCTTGCAACCGTGAGCTGAAGGCTATTAGCGAAGTATATAATGAATGGCGTGAAGAAACAGGTGTGAAAATATTTGCTGTCTCTATTGACCAAGCACAGAATGTGAACAAGGTGAAGCCACTTGTAGACGAGAATGGCTGGGAGTATGAAGTGTTGCTCGACCCGAACAGTGAGTTTAAGCGCGCTTTAGGCATACAGATGATTCCTTATGTTCTTATTTGCGATGGCAAGGGGAATATTGTATATAAGCACAACGGCTATACAGAAGGAGCCGAAAACGAGTTGATAGAGAAAGTTCGTGAACTTGTAAAATAGCAAATAGTTATGAAAAAAAGTATCTGGTTGCTATGTTTGCTTGCTCTTGGTGCAGTAAAGGCTACTGCACAAGAGCAGGACGATACCGACAATGGGAAGGTCTCTGTTACAGGAAGTATTCAGAGCGATATTCTTATCCCACAGGAAGACCTCAAGATTGGGTCGCCCAAGTACAAAGACAAGGTATTGACGAACTCTTTTCTCGACCTTAATCTCATTAGCAAGAATGTAGACGCGGGTGCTCGATTTGAATTCTTGAGATTCCCATTGCCAGGTTTCGAAAAGGATTATAAAGGGTATGGCGTACCTTATTTCTATTTGAAAGGAAAGTTTGAGAAACTTGAAATTACATTAGGAAGCTATTACGAGCAGTTCGGTTCTGGTTTTATTCTGCGAACTTACGAAGAGCGTAGTTTGGGAATAGACAATTCCTTGTTAGGAGCACGAGTTGTTTACAAGCCTTATAAAGGTATTGTGATGAAAGCCATAACTGGCGAACAGCGCAGATATTGGGCACACAACGACTCATGGATAAATGGTGCTGACCTCGAATTAAACCTTGGCGAATGGTTCAGTGGATTGCAAAAGAGCGATACACGCATTATGTTAGGTGGTTCTTTCGTAAACAAATACGAGAACAACAAGGACGACAACATCATGGTAGACCGTACACACAAGTTAAATCTACCACAGAATGTAAATGCATGGGACGCTCGTATTCAATTGCAAAAAGGCGGATTCAATGTACTTGCCGAGTATGCAGAGAAAACACAAGACCCTTCGTTTACAAACGGCTACATCTATCGTAAGGGAAATGTGGCTATGCTTTCTGCCTCTTATTCACAGCGTGGAATGAGCGTTCTTTTACAGGCAAAGCGTTCTAACGACATGGCTTTCAAGAGCGACAGAAACAGCATTGGTGTATCTTCGTACATCAACCACTTGCCAGCATTTACCCAAGACCAGACCTATGCGCTTGCAGCATTCTATCCTTATGCAACCCGTCCTGACGGCGAGTGGGCATATCAAGCACAGTTAGGCTACAAATTTAAGCGCAAAACCTTCCTTGGTGGTCCTTATGGAATGAATGTGAAAGTGAATTTCTCACACGTTCATGCCATTGACAAGCACACCAACCTCGCAGGTTCTATAGACAACGCTACTGTAAAAGGTTCAAAAGGCTACGGCTCTGCCTTCTTTAAGTGGGGCGACCAAACCTACTATCAAGATTTGAATATACAGCTTGAGCGTAAAATCTCTAAAGCATTCAAGCTGAATTTGATGTATATGAATCAGTTCTACAACAAGACTGTGGTAGAAGGTGAAGGCGGTATGATACACTCTGACATCTTTGTTGCAGACGGTAAGTACACTTTCTCGCCAAAGGTAAACCTTCGCGGAGAGGTACAATACCTTTCTACAAAGGAAGACCAAGGCAACTGGTGGTTCGGTTTGCTTGAATTGGCAATTGTTCCTCGTTGGATGTTTACAATAAGCGATATGTATAATTCTGGTGACAGCAAGCTACATTACTATCAAGGATTGGTAACTTTCAATGCTGGTGCCCACAGATTGCAGGTTGGCTATGGCCGTACACGTGCAGGCTTTAACTGCTCTGGCGGTGTATGTCGCTATATACCAGCAAGTAGAGGTGTTACAGTTTCATACAATTATAATTTCTAAACAAGACATAAAATGAAAAGAATAATTCCATTACTAATAGCGTATGTGGCAATATTTTTCTCTTCATGTGCAAATGTAGATGAAGGCGATAGATATATTAAAGTAGAATCTTCTGAAGCTAAGCGTGCCGTACTTGTTGAAGAATTTACAGGACAGAAGTGTATAAACTGTCCTGAAGCGCACGAGCAATTGGCACAGATACAGAAGGAATATGGAGAAGATAAAGTTATCGCTGTCTGCATACATGCTTCTGCATTGGCAGTGGCTCCATTGAAGACACAGGTTGGTGAAGAGTATTATAAACACTGGAAGGGTGATGGTGTTCCTGGTGCTGTTATTAATCGCTCTGGGCGTATGCAACAAGTAAGTGCATGGGCAGGTATTATTAATAGCGAACTTCAGAAACCCACTTCTGTTTCGCTTTCTATGACCAATAAGTACGATGCTGCTAATCGTCAATTATCAATTGATGTAAATGCGTTGAGTCGTGAGAAATTCGATGGTAAGTTGCAAGTATGGATAGTAGAAGATGGTATCGTTGCTAAACAGCTTCTCAAAGGTAATCGCGTTGATGCCAACTATGTTCACAACCACGTGTTCCGTGCAGCTGTAAATGGAACATGGGGAACGGATATTGCTTTACAAGAGAATGTTGAAGCAAAGAGCAATTTCTCTATTCAGTTAGATGCAAAATGGAACGAGAAGAACATTTCAATTGTAACTTTCGTTTACAACGACTCTGGTGTGCAACAAGTAATTAAGCAACATGTAAATAGCTAATAATATTTTTTTTAAGTTAAATAAGAAAGGAAAAAACAATGAAAAGAATACTGTTCTCCTTGCTTATGGTGCTCCTGGCAGTTCCTACTTTTGCCCAGGTTGACAAAGATCATGACTTCAAAGCCGCAAAGAATATGGAAATATTCAATGCCATCTACAAGAATCTCGATTTGATGTATGTTGATACGCTCGATGCTGAAGTTGTGGTCGGAAATGGTATCAATGCCATGTTGCGTAGTCTCGACCCTTATACTACCTATTATCCTGAGCAGAAGATGAAGGAACTCAAGAACCTGCTCACCGGCAAGTATGCTGACCGCTGCATGTTCTGCACAGACGATAAGCACCCCAATGACCTGCTGGAAAAGGGCCACATCGACTATATCGTGAAGAAGGCCATCTCTCTGGGGGCCGACCCCATCACCGCAGTCAAGGTGGCCTGCCACAACGCCGCCCGGTACTTCCTGCTGAACAACCGGGGCGGCATTTCCCCCGGCTATCTGGCAGACTTCGTCATCATTGACAATTTCCAGAACTTCAACATCGAGCAGGTCTACAAGAAGGGCGTTCTCATGGTGGATCACGGCGAGATCCAGGATTTCCCATCCCCGGAGATCGAGCCGTATCTGGTGGAGCGGGCTCACAAGACCTTCCATGTGGCGGCCCTCACCGCCGAGGACTTCGCCGAGAAGCGTCCCCGGGGCATCATCGGTATGGTGGACGGCGAGATCACCACGGTGGACGCCGGGTACTCTGACCGTATCGATGTGGAATATGATGTGCTGAAGATCGCCGTTGTGGAACGGCACAAGAACACCCATCACATCGGCATCGGCTACATTCAGGGCTACGGCCTGAAATCCGGCGCGGTAGCCACCTCCATCTCCCACGATTCCCACAACATCATCGTGGTGGGCACCAACGAGACGGATATGGCCGCCGCCGTCAACCGGGTAGTGGAGCTGAACGGCGGCATCGTGGTGTGGGACGGCGGACAGAGCGTGGCGGAGGTGCCTCTGGCCATCGCCGGCATCATGAGCGACGAGCCGCTGGTCACGGTGAACGAAAAGCTGGAAACCGCCAAGGATGCCGCCCACAAGCTGGGCGTGAACCCCGGCATCGATCCCTTCATGACTCTGAGCTTCATGGCCCTGCCGGTGATTCCCTCCCTCCGCATCACCACCCGGGGCGTGTTCGATGTGACCACCCAGAGCTACGTTTAAATAGTCATATAAAAACCGGCTTCCGTAAAACGGAAGCCGATTTTTATGTATATGAAGCACCCTCCTGTCCCGTATCACCGGTAGAACCGATGGCAGCCGATGGTCTGCTGATAGGGTCGGTTGGCGTTGATCCACGTCCCCTGCGATAGAGCCGGGGCGTAGAAATACAGGGCGGAGCCGACAACATTTTCCCCGTCCAGCGCCCGCTTGGCGGCCTCCACCGACTGTGAGGTAGGCGGCAGATAGACCCGCCCGTTGCTCACTGGCTCAAACTGCACTGCGTCCTTCCGGTCGAAAATGACGCCCTCCACGGTATTGGGAAAGCTGCTGCTCCTGACCCGGTTCAGGATCACGTTGCCCACGGCGATCTGCCCGGACATTGACTCCGCGCCGCTTTCGGCGCAGATGATCCGGGACAGCCAGTACAATTCCCCGGCATCGTAGGCCGCACCGGGAGAGGTCACAGTCGCCCCCCTCAGATACGGGTCCCACTCTACCTGACAGCCAAGGGCCTCCCCCACCAGCCGCAGAGGGACATAGGTAACGCCGTTTTCCACCGTGACCCGGCCCCGGACAGTTTTTTCGTCGACGGTGACGGTATCCGCCGCCGG
>OGXX01004348.1_pt1 | contig 11032 bp, 11 predicted proteins | sample 1576301 | NCBI WGS metagenome assembly OGXX01 (sample SAMEA3541469, study PRJEB24748) | human gut metagenome | biome: human gut; feature: human-associated habitat; material: faeces | place: China | collected 2012 | reverse complement strand
GATGGGAAAGGTATGATGTGCTTGGCGAAATCAAGCCCGAATGTATGCCCGATTGGGCAAAGGAAGCTCTTGCAAAAATGAAACAGCATGAAAAAAGCTGATGTTTGAATAAACAGGGTAATTTCTGTTACAGTTTCAGTAACAAAAAAGAAGGATAAGGTAAGAGATTATGGCAGAAAAAAATCCGTATTTTCCACATTTATTTGAGCCGTTAAAAGTTGGTTCAAAAATCGTTAAAAACCGTATTGAGGCAGCTCCAGCATTATTTGCATTTGATCATTATATCGAGCTGGATCCGGATCCGTTTGGTTACACCACCCCGGTACCGGAGCGTGCATTTCGGATGCTGGAAGCGAAGGCAAAAGGCGGTGCAGGAATCGTCTGTCTGGGTGAGTTAAGCCCGAACCATGAGTATGACAAACGTTTCCCGTTTGAACCATACCTTGATTATACATCCAGATCCGATAAAAAATTCAACATCATTAAAGAAACCGCAGAGATGATCAAAAGCTATGGCGCACTGGCCATCGGTGAGCTGATTTCCTGTGGTGAGATCAAAACAAATATCGGAGACGGCATCAATCCAAAAGGACCATCTGAGAAAGATCTTCCGGATGGAACTCATGTAGATGCATTTACAAAAGAAGAAATCTTAAGCTGTTATCAGGATTATGTAACTGCCTGTAAATGGTTTGAGGCAGCAGGTTGGGAAGGCGTTATGATCCATTGCGGACATGGTTGGCTTCCGGCACAGTTCCTTTCTCCGCAGTACAATAAACGTACCGATGAGTACGGCGGCTCCTTTGAGAACCGGTATCGCTTTGCGGTGGAAATCGTAAAAGAAATCAAGAAGGTATGCGGACAGGATTTCCCGGTATCCCTTCGTTACAGTGTAGAGTCAAAGACCAAGGGCTTCCGTGAGGGTGCGCTTCCCGGCGAAGAATATGTGGAAGTCGGACGCGATATGGCAGAATCCGAAAAGGCCGCCAAGTATCTGCAGGATGCCGGATACGACATGTTAAACTGCGACAACGGTACTTATGATGCCTGGTACTGGGCGCATCCGCCCATTTATATGCCGGAAAACTGCAACCTGGAGGATGTGGCGCATATCCGTAAGTTTGTGGATATCCCTGTGGTATGTGCGGGGCGTATGGATCCCGAGACTGCGGCAGAAGCGGTAAAGGACGGCAGAATCGACGGCGCCGGATTCGCCAGACAGTTCCTGGCAGACCAGGAATGGGTAACCAAGCTGATGGAAGAGAGAGAAGACGATATCCGTCCCTGTATTTTATGTCATAACGGCTGCTTTAACATGTGCCACTACAAGGGCGTGCCCAACGACCAGGCATTGTCTGATTCCCTGCACCTGGCGCGCTGTGCCGTGAATGCGGAGACCATGCAGTGGGAAAAGCACCGGATTATCAAGACCGGCAACCCGAAAAAGGTACATATTATCGGCGGTGGTATCGGCGGTATGGAAGCGGCCAGAGTATTGAAGCTGCGCGGACATGAACCGGTGATTCATGAGCAGACGGATCATCTGGGCGGTACGTTTGTGGCAGCCAGCGCAGAAAGCTACAAGGGTAAGCTGAGAGATCTGCTGACCTGGTATCGCAAGCAGATGAAAGATCTGAATGTGGAAATTCATTACAATGAAAAAGTAGAAAATACAGAGCAGTTTGCGGGAAGCCCGGTGATTGTTGCCACAGGTTCCGTTCCCCGTGTACTGAAAAGAGTGCCCGGTCACGAAAAGATGGTAGAGGCCTGCGAGTATCTGACCGGCACCCCGGTAGGAGAAACGGTGGCAGTCATCGGCGGCGGTCTTACCGGCTGCGAGATTGCTTATGAACTGGCACTGCAGGGGAAAAAGCCCGTCATTGTGGAAATGAAGGATGACTTGATCGCACAGACCGGTGTCTGCCTGGCAAACAGCTCCTATTTAAGAGAATGGTTTGCATTGCATAATGTACCGGTGTACCTGGAAACTACCTTACAGGAAGTAAAGGATGGCAGCATTATATGTAAGGATGCAGAGGGAAAAGAGCTGACGATTTCCTGCGACAGTGTAATCAGCTCCGCCGGTTATATTCCGAATCCGCTTACGCAGGCCGGCAGCAGGACTTACCTGGTTGGTGACTGCAACGGTGTCGGCAACCTGAGAACCGTGGTATGGCGTGCTTATGAAGTAGCCATGAAAATCTGATGGGAGGGACACAAATGAATTTAACAAAAGAACAACAGGATATTTTAGATGGAAAACAGGGCGATGTCCTGGCAAAGGTAATGCAGACACTGGTGCGGTACGGAGAAGTCTTCGGCGCCGATGCCATGGTGCCCGTAACGAGTAAATACAATCACCTGGTTACCTCCTTCGGGCTGAAGGCGCTGGCGCCGGTTTATGAGCTGATGGATAAGCTCATAGAGTCCGGAAATGTGTCCAAACAGAAGTTTTCCGCAGACCCGAGACCGCTTGATCCCAACGTGCCAAGCTCTTTTTTACAGAATTTTGTTTTTAAGAATTTCATGTATTCCAAGCAGGAGGACTATGAAAAGCAGCTGGAACAGATAGGAATCATGGATAAAGATGCCTATACCTGTACCTGTTACATGGACGAAGTAGGCAACACACCTGCAATGGGTGAGGTGCTTTCCTGGTCAGAGTCTTCGGCGGTTGTTTATGCTAACTCTGTTCTGGGGGCAAGGTGCAACCGGAATTCCGGCATTATTGACCTTATGGGGTCGGTTGCAGGCTATGTGCCCCGGTTCGGTCTGCTTACGGACGAAGGCAGAAAAGCAACCTGGGTGGTAAAAATTGAGACCACAAAGAAGCCGGAGGCGCAGCTGCTCGGCTCTGCCATCGGTATGAAGGTTATGGCGGACGTACCCTATATAGAGGGGCTGGACAAGTGGCTTGGCGGAGAACTGGATGAAGCGACAAAGACCTATCTGAAGGATTTCGGCGCCGCAACAGCGTCTAACGGTGCGGTAGGTTTATATCATGTGGAAAACATTACCCCGGAGGCAGTGAAATACGGAAAGGACCTTGTGGCAGAGGGCGCTAAAGTCTATGTGGTGGACGATGCGGAGCTGCAGCGGGTTTATGACAGTTATCCGGTCATCTGGAAAAAGAAGGATGCCTCCCCGAAGTTGTGCTTTATGGGATGCCCGCATATGAGCTTAAACCAGCTGATTGACTGGACGAAAAAAGTGGAGCAGGGCTTAAAAGAAGCCGGAAAGACCAAGGTTTGTATTCCGACCGTCTTTACGGCAGCGCCGGCGGTTCTTAAGAAATTTGAGGAAACGCCCTATGCGGCAGTCTTAAAAAAGACCGGTGTCATCACTTCCTACATATGTCCTCTCATGTACATGAACAATCCTCTCAGCGGAAAGATGCCTGTCATCACTTCCAGCAATAAATTGAGAACCTATACCAGCGCAAGATATTATACGGATGAAGAAATTTTAGAGCAGATTACGAAGGGAGGAGCAGAAAGATGAAAGAATTTAAAGGCAGAGTGATAGCGGAAGGGACTGTGGAAGCAAAAGCCCTGGTGTCCCACGGAGGACTCAATACACTGGCATCCTTCCAGAAGGCATTACAGTTTGGAGATAAAAAAGCAACCTGCGGCGACCAGAACAACCCGGACCTTTACGGCAAGCAGATGGCGGGAAAGGCATTGTGCCTGCCGGCTACCATCGGCTCCACCACGGGTGGACTGGTACTGTACTGCGCCTGTTCCATGGGCAGACAGCCGGCCTGCATGCTGTTTTCCGAACCCATTGATTCCCTGGCTGCAGCCGGCGCTATTTTAGCGGATGTATGGCTGGAGAACAGCAAGATGCCTGTCATCGACAGTCTCGGGGAAGAGTTTCTTGCCTATGTGAAGGACGATATGAATATTACGGTAAAAGAAGGTGGAGTAGTCGTATGTCAATCTTAAATCAGTTAAACAGTGTGCCAATGTATGCAATCTGCGGCGGAATCATTGCTTTCGTGGCAGTGGTATGTGTTATTTTCTTAGTGAGAGCTTACCGCACCGGCAAGGCCATTGGCATGGATACCACGAAAATGAAGCGTACGATTATTTCCAGCGCCACGTTTTCCCTACTGCCCAGTGTGGGAATTTTGCTGGGAGTCATTGCACTGTCGGGAAGTTTGGGAACTCCCTGGCCCTGGCTGCGCCTGTCTGTAATCGGCGCTCTGCACTATGAAACCCAGGTGGCCCAGGCAGCGGCGGAGCAGGTGGGATTGAGTACCCTTTCGGCTGCGGAAATGACACCGGGGGCATTCTCCACCATTGCGCTCCTGATGAGCATCTGCATTATCTGGGGAATGGTTATGTCAGTATTCTTAAATAAAAAATACACAAAGAAGCTGACGGCGGACAAAAAGAGCGGTAAGCCCGGTTTCGGGGACATGGCAATGACAGCCATGTTTATCGGACTGGTAAGTACTTATATGGGAAGATACATTGGCGGTTTTGTATCGGAAAACGGTCTGTTTACCTTTAACGGAGACTATATTCCGTTGATTGTGCTGGCGGTATCGGCGCTTGTCATGGCGGGTTTTGTTTATCTGATAGAGAAAAAGAAACAGGCCTGGGTAGACAGCTTTTCCATTGCCGGAAGCATGATTGCCGGTATGCTGGCGGCTGTTCTGGCGGGACTGCTGTAGGGCGCTGCCTGACAGGAAATGCTGCCTGACAGGAAAGCGTGCCTGACGGGAAAGCATGCCCGACAGGAAAATATTCGGATTAGGATATGACAGAAAGGATTACAAAATGGAAGAAGATAAGAAAACAGCTGTCTGGGACAGTTATACAAGAAAGACCCATGTGATCGGCAGAATCGTCAGCATTGTCACACTGATCATGCTGGTAGGAGCGCCTTTTCTGATAGGCGGGATGCTGGGAGCCTATCCGGATCTTGGGGCGGTAGGAAAGGGATTTCTTTCCGTAGGACTGGTATGGCTGGTCAGCAGTATTGCAGAATTTTTAATTTATACACCTATGCTGGGAGCGGGAGGCGGTTATCTGGCATTTATCACCGGCAACCTCATCAATATGAAAATCCCCTGTGCCGTCAATGCCAGGGATATGGTGGGGGCAAAGACCGGAACTCCGGAAAATGAAATCATTTCCACGATTTCCATTGCCACTTCCTCCCTGGTTACCATACTGGTGCTGGCAATCGGCGTACTTCTGATGGTTCCCCTGCAGCCCATTTTACAGAGTGAGGTTCTGCAGCCGGCATTTGAAAACGTGGTTCCGGCGCTGTTTGGCGCCATGGCATACAAGTACTATCGTAAAAATATGAAGATAGCAGCCCTGCCGTTAGTGGTTATGAGTCTGTTGTTTATTTTGGTGCCTTCCCTGACAGGTTCCACCAGTTTTATGATTATTCCTTCCGGAGCCATTGCCATCGGTGTTGCCTACCTGCTGTTTAAAAAGAAGAATGCGGCAGGAAGTAAGGCCGGGAATATCAAAGAATCTTAAGGAAAGAGGTCAGATATGAAATACATTGGTTTTATACTTCTTGCAGTGCTTGCACTCATTCTGCTGCTTCTGCTCATTGCGGTCATAAGGACACTTCTGATGCCGTCGAAAACATCGACCTATGTAGCAAAAGAGTCCGAGGAAGAGTCCCTGGCGCTGGCACGTAAACTTTCTAAAATGGTGCAGTACGATACCACATCCCATGCCAATGTGGCGGAGGTGGAAAAGTTTCTGGGTTTCCACAAGGTCCTGGAGGAGCTGTTTCCCCTTGTGCATGAAAAACTGGAAAAAACGGAAATTGACGGAAATCTGCTTTTTTACTGGAAAGGAAAGTCTTCACAGAAGCCCATTCTTCTGATGAGCCATCAGGATGTGGTTCCTGCGGAAGGGGAGTGGGTGCATGAGCCTTTTTCCGGAGATATTGCGGACGGTAAGGTATGGGGCAGAGGAACCTCCGACACCAAGGCTTCGGTCATGGCATTCTTCCAGGCCGTGGAAGAGCTGCTGTCGGAAGGTTTTGTACCGCCTACCGATGTGTATCTGGCATCCTCCTGCACAGAAGAGTGGGGCGGGGACGGTGCGCCCAAGATTGTGGCAGAGCTTCAGAAAAGAGGTATTGAATTATTTTTAGTATGCGATGAAGGCGGCGGTATTATTACGGACCCCATCGGCGGTATCCATGGTAATTTTGCCATGGTAGGTGTTTTTGAAAAGGGAAAGGGGGATGTAAAGTTCACTGCCAGAAGCAACGGCGGTCATGCAAGCACTCCCGTAAAGGGAACTCCCATTGCCAGACTGGCAGCTTTTGTCAATGAAGTAGAGACTCATTCCCCGTTCAAAAAAAAGATGTTGCCTGAGGTGGCGGCCATGTTTACCCGTCTGTCTCCGTATGCAGGCTTCGGAATGAAACTGGTATTCGGTAATCTGTGGTTGTTCCGTCCGCTCTTAAATGCCGTTCTGCCGGCCATCAGTGCACAGGCGGGAGCCATGTTAAAGACAACCATTGCGTTTACCGTACAGAAGGGCTCCGATGCCTATAATGTATTGCCGCAGGAAGCCTATGTGGGCGCCAATATGCGTTTCATTCCCCATCAGGGAGAAAAGGAAAGCTTGGAGATTATCCGGAAGGTAGCTGAAAAGCACGGACTGGAAACCGAAGTGCTGCATGCCAACGACTACACAGAGCCTGTGGACATTCACGGAGAGGCGTTCCGTCTTGTGGAGCAGACCATTGCGGCAACTTTCCCGGGACTTCCGGCAAGCCCTTATGTGATGACGGGAGCGACCGATGCCCAGTTCTACCAGCCGGTATGCAAGAGCTGTATCCGTTTTGCACCGGTGGTTTACGGACCGGAGCAGATGAAGGGAATGCACGGACTGAACGAGAATATTGAGTACAACTGTCTGCCGGGAGCCGTGCGGTTTTATAAAAACCTGATCAAGGCAGAAAAATAGAATATATCCGGGAAAATATCGCCTGCAACAGGCAAATGCCGTGTAGACGGTATTTTTTTGCTTTTTTGCACGAAGGGTTCTGAAAACGTGCGTAGTTTGTAATGGAAATACTACAATACATATGATATAATGGTCAAAAATATTTGTTTACGTGAAAAGGCGGAATGTTATGGGAACAAGGATTGAAGGTCTCTGGGACTGTGCGTACTGTGGAAAGAAAGGGATTAAAGCACGCTTTGACGCATGCACTTCCTGCGGAAGAGCCCGCGGTGTGGAAACAATCTTTTACCTGCCGGAGGATATAGAGGCAGCAGCACTGACAGAGGAAGAAAAGGCGCTTACGACCAATGAGCCGGACTGGCTGTGTGAATACTGTGGGGCATACAATCGCTCCGATGCCGCAAACTGCAGCAAATGCGGAGCGTCAAAGGAAGAATCGAAGACCAATTACGGAAGGCGGGGAAAATGGCAGTACAGCTGATTGCGGATTTATATGGTTGTTCGGAAATCATAAACGATACGGAAGCCATTAAGAGGGCAGCGCACCGGGCAATAGAATATGTGGGCGCGGATATCGTGGAGGAATGTATTCATAAATTTGAACCCATAGGGGTGACTTATTTTGCGGTAATTTCCACCTCTCATTTTTCGGTGCATACATGGCCCGAATACGGTTATGCGGCAGTGGATATCTTCTCCTGTACGGATGAAGTGGTGGAAGGAATTACGGAAATACTGAAGACGCTGTTCGGGGCGGAAAAAATCGTGATGCGTTCCGTGCAAAGAGAGATTGCACCGGAACCGGGAACCCCGGCAGAGGCGGCGGATACGGAACAGAAGTAAAGACATCAGAGAAGAAGAGGCAAAGGGGGAAGGAGAAAATGGGCTATCAGATTGGAACATTGCTTAACATCAATGGTCTGGCAGGAAAGGTAATCGGTTTTATCCGGTATGAAAACACTCAGGATCCGGGCAAATTCTGGACGGAGTACCGGCTGCGGACACGCAATGGAGAGGCATGGCTTTCCTGTGATGATTTTTATAATGAATATTCGGTGTCATGGCCGGCAAACGATGTGGGAGGCAGAATCGGACCGGAATGGCATAAGGTGGACGAAGGGACACAGGTGGTCAGAAGCTCCGGCGGAGATGTGGATGTGGACCCGGGAGAGAGTGCAACGTTTCTGGAATTTGAAGACGAAGCTGAAGACCATACCCTGTCGGTGGAGATGTGGAGTGACGGAACGGAATACTCTAAGGGAGAATATGTAGAGAAAGAACAGATTGTGGTAACCGGATTTGAAAAACCGAAAAACAGTGCCCGGGGATTGGGGATTGTCGTTGCCTTTATGCTCCTGTTTATGGTTATACCGCCTATTTTTAATACAGTGTCTTCCAATATAGCGGTCGACAGCAAAAAGATTTCCACGTATCTGGAATCCGCAGGTCAATATAATTATAAGACATCCATTACGGGAAATGCGAACCAGACGGCAACGGTGTACGAGTATTTTAAGGATGCTACTACGGATGATGTGGCAAAGGATATCATCGAAGGTGTGGACGGTAATACCGTGTCCGTTACCCAGAAGGATGATGAGGCAGATGCGGAAATAGCCATTCTTACCAAGAAGGAATACTGCCTGATTTACCATCCGGAATCGGAAGAAAATGTGGTATATGTACAGATATCGAACCGTAAGTACAATTATTCTTCGGACAATTCCCCGTACAGAAGCACCGGCGCAGATACAAGCTGGTACCGGAGTCATTATTACAGTTCGGGATATTCTTCGGATGCGAACTCCTACAAGAGCACGCCATCGGCATATTCCATGTATGACGGCTCCACCGTACATAATATCGGCAACGGCTACTTTGATTCCTATTCCAATTCCATAAGGCAGTCGAGCATCGACAGCCGGAATTCTTCAAGCGGAGGAATCAGCAGCGGAAAGTAGAAACAGTTAAAAGTAACTAAAGACAGCCAACAGTAACTAAAAACAGCCAACAGTTAAAAGGAGAAAAGAGTATGTTAACAGTAGCATTGGAAACAATTGTGTATCTTGGGGCCGGCCTTGTCATGATGATGCTTGGCTATTTTATCATTGATCTGGTTATTCCGGTGGATTTTCCGCAGGAAATCCGGGAGGGGAATAAAGCGGTAGGCTGGGTTTCAGCGGGGATTTATGCCAGCCTTGGGTTTGTCATCCGTTCTGCCATCATTTCCAATACGGTGGGCGAGGCAGTAGAATTATTACAGGGAGTGCTGGATACCGTAGCCTTTGCGGGTGTCGGCATTGCGGCATTTATCATTGCGTACTTTTTAGTTGACCTGGTAAACCGGAAATTCAATTTTAATGTGGCGCTGAAGGAAAAGAATGAGGCAGCCGGTATTATGATTTTCGGTATCTTTCTGGGCATTGCTTTTATCGTAAGCGGTGTCATCCAGTAAAATGCGCCATGACCGGAAAATGTGGCAATCTGCGCCATGACCGGAGAAAATATGATGTTGTAAAGCAGACAAGAAGGAAAATGACATGAGTAAAAAATACAGACTCTTAATGCTGACAACCCTGATTATATCAGGCTGTTCCATGTGTTATGAACTGATTATCAGTGCGGTAAGCTCCTATCTTTTGGGAAACAGTACCCTGCAGTATTCCATAACCATCGGACTTTATATGGCAGCGCTTGGTTTTGGTTCTTATATTTCCAAATATTTTAAGAAAAATCTGTTTCATGTTTTTGTGACAATTGAGCTAAGTATCGGTGTGGTTGGGGGCGTAAGCTCCCTTCTGCTTTTTCTTTCCAATATTTACATCAGCAATTATGCTGCCGTCATGTATGCGGAAATTCTCTTGATCGGTACACTGGCAGGAGCGGAAATCCCCATTATGACAAGGATTATTGAGGCGGACGAAAATAACCTGTCGGTTACGCTTTCCTCCATTTTCAGCTTCGATTATATCGGAGGTCTTTTGGGTTCTATTGCATTTCCCCTGCTGTTGCTGCCTCAGCTGGGATACTTTGCCACATCGTTTCTGTGCGGACTTCTGAATATTATAGCAGCCATGCTGATTTTGTGGCGTTTTGGAGAGCGGGTGGAAAACATCCGGGTTTACCGTGTGATTGCGGGTATCCTTGCTGTAGGAATGGCAGTGGGTATCCTGTTTGCGGATAATATTTCCGACAGTATTGAAGACGGATTGTACAGAGACCACATTATCTATATGGAGCAGACGCAGTATCAGAAAATAGTTATGACGAAGCACCGGGATGACGTGCGGCTTTACATAGACGGAAACTGCCAGTTTTCCACGGCGGATGAATACCGCTATCATGAAGCGCTGGTGCATGTTCCCATGAGTGAACTTTCCCAAAGGGAGGATGTACTCATTCTGGGAGGCGGAGACGGCATGGCAGTCCGGGAAGTTCTCAAATATGACGAGGTAAAGGACATTACCCTTGTGGATCTGGATGCTGAGATGATACGCATCTGTTCCACCAATCCCAACATTACAGAAATAAATGAAAACAGCCTGCAATCGGAAAAGCTGCATGTGATCAATACGGATGCTTATGAATATCTGGAAAAGTCGGAGGATATGTTTGATCTGATTATTGTGGACCTGCCGGATCCGAACAGTGAGTCCTTAAATAAGCTGTACTCCATTTTTTACCGGATGTGCGGCAACCACCTGAAGGATGACGGAGTTATGGTGGTGCAGTCCACCAGCCCTTACTATGCCACAAAAGCTTTCTGGTGCATCAACCATACCATCGAAAGCGAAGGATTTTATGTAAAACCGTATCATCTGCAGGTGCCGGCATTCGGCGACTGGGGATTCAATATGGCAAGCCGGAAGGAACTGAAGGAAGAGCTGACCTTTGATGTGGAGACAAAGTACTTAAGCGCGGAGAATGTTTCGGCTCTCTTTTTGTTTGGAAAGGACGAAATGGCGGAAGATGTGGAGATCAACCGGCTTACCAGACCGGTGCTGATGGAGTACTATAATAAGGCAGTGGAGAAGTGGGATTAAATCATAGGAAAAAATAAAGAAAGTAACAAATCAAGA
>OGXX01004347.1_pt1 | contig 11033 bp, 9 predicted proteins | sample 1576301 | NCBI WGS metagenome assembly OGXX01 (sample SAMEA3541469, study PRJEB24748) | human gut metagenome | biome: human gut; feature: human-associated habitat; material: faeces | place: China | collected 2012 | reverse complement strand
TGTGGTTTCTGACGGTGTGGAAGTTGTGAAAACCAACGACAAAGGCGAATACAGTTTCCTGTCAAAAAAGAAATATGGCTATGTCTTCGTTTCTATCCCATCCGGATATGAAGCAACCATGGTAGGAAACCTGCCACAGTTTTTCAAGCATCTTTCCAGCAAAGATACTAAAACAACTGAAAAGATAGATTTCTCGCTCAACAAGGTTGATAATCAGAAACACGCTGTCCTTGCCATGGCTGACTTCCATTTGGCAAAACGCAATAATGATATCAACCAGTTTGAAAGTGTAGCTGCTGATATCAACCAGACCGCTCAGGAATTGCGTGCTCAGGGATATAAAGTTTATGGCATCAGCCTGGGGGATGAGAGTTGGGACGGATTCTGGTATTCCAACAATTATGGCATCAAGGAAACTTTCCGGGAACTGCAGAAAATAGAGATTCCTTTCTTCCATTGCATGGGAAATCACGACAACGATCCTTACTTCCCTGACGACAGAAAGGCTGAAGATGAATGGATTAAGATCTGCGGACCGGTATATTATTCTTTCAATGCCGGTAATGTACATTATATTATTATTGATGACATACAATATCTTAATGCTGGTGCATCGCAGGGAACCATCGGAAAGCGCAATTATAATGAAACTGTCATTCCTGAGGAACCCGGCATGGCTGAAGAAGAAACGCGTTTCTTTGGCTTAAAAAGGGAATGTGGATTACACGAAGGCTAATAAATCGGTACCGTTAATAAGCGCCTCTGTCGGAAACGATGGGGGCGTATTTATTTTGCGAGCAGCATTCCTGCTTTTAAATGTGAATGTAGCAAGGGGAATCTACAGGCATAGAATGGCGTCGGGTGCTTGAGGCTGTCTGGCGTTAAGCATTCGCGAGGTTCCAGATGGACAAAAGCCCCAGGCGATATTTCTATCAACCTGAGGCCAGCGTTCGAACCTAAGCAATTCGGATGTTAGTCTCTTCTTTGCAGGGAGGCAAGACATGCTAACAAAATATGCCCTTGTGGCAATCATAGTACTGTGTTGTACAGTACTGGGATTCACGCTCATGGTAGGCGACTCGTTATGTGAGTTGAGTATCAGAGAGCGTGGTATGGAGTTTAAGGCAGTTCTCGCTTACGAATCGAAGAAGTAGCCACCACGCGGGGGTAAAACCCCGCGTATTGAATTGTGATGGTTTGGTCTCCTGCACCCTTTTTTAAATTTATATTTTTTATGTGAATATATAGTCTCTATTTATCATTATGAATTTCAAATGAAAATCATTAATTTATTCATAATATAAATGTTTATTGGCTGATATATATCACAGATAATTTTTAAAATATGCGTAAATATCCTTTAAGTTTACTGAAGGATAAAAATATTGTGACTTTCTTTGATTTCTGGGGAAAAACCCGACGCGACGAGAAAGAAGGGGGTGACGACTATCACCTTCTTTGCTGGCATTCGCTGGATGTGGCCGCGATGGGCTATTTAATGGTTAAAAGAAATTGCTTCGGGCTGGCTGATTATTTTCGTCAATTAGGGATTTCTGACAAGGAACAGGCGGCTCAATTTTTCGCCTGGTTGTTGTGCTGGCACGATATTGGAAAATTTGCCCGCTCATTTCAGCAACTTTACCTGCACCCACAACTCAAGGTTCCGGAAGGCGCAAGAAAGAATTACGAAAAGATCTCTCATTCAACGCTGGGCTACTGGTTGTGGCATCATTATTTAAGTGAATGCGAAGAATTGCTTCCTGCCTCTTCACTCTCTACTCGCAAACTTAAACGTGTAATAGCGATGTGGATGCCCATGACTACCGGGCATCATGGTCGGCCCCCTGACCGTATTGATGAACTGGATAATTTTCTGCCTGAAGACAAAGTTGCCGCGCGAGATTTTCTCCTTGAAATCAAGGCACTGTGTCCGCTCATAGAGATTCCCACATTCTGGGATAATGACGAGGGCGTTGAACTTTTAAAACAACTTTCCTGGTATATCTCTGCAACAGTCGTACTCGCAGACTGGACGGGTTCGTCAACGCGATTTTTTCCACGCGTCGCACACCCAATGGATATTAAAGATTACTGGCAGAAAACTTTAGTTCAGGCTCAAAACGCCTTAACCGTCTTTCCTCCAAAAGCAGAAACCGCACCTTTCACCGGAGTTAATACGCTGTTTCCTTTTATTGAGCACCCGACACCATTACAGCAAAAGGTGCTGGATCTGGATATCAGCCAGCCAGGGCCACAGTTATTTATTCTGGAAGACGTGACTGGCGCAGGTAAAACAGAAGCGGCGCTTATCCTGGCGCACAGGTTGATGGCTGCGAGGAAAGCACAGGGTTTGTTTTTTGGCCTGCCAACAATGGCAACGGCCAATGCCATGTACGATCGGCTGGTCAAAACCTGGCTTGCTTTCTATTCGCCAGAGTCCCGCCCCAGCCTGGTGCTGACACACAGTGCCCGCACATTAATGGACCGCTTTAATGAATCACTCTGGTCCGGTGATTTAGTCGGGTCAGAAGAACCGGATGAACAAGCGTTCAGTCAAGGATGTGCAGCCTGGTTTGCCGACAGTAACAAGAAGGCTTTACTGGCTGAAATTGGCGTCGGCACGCTGGATCAGGCGATGATGGCGGTGATGCCGTTCAAACATAATAATCTGCGGCTTCTGGGGCTGAGTAACAAAATCCTGCTGGCTGATGAGATCCACGCCTGTGACGCTTACATGTCATGCATTCTTGAAGGGCTGATCGAGCGGCAGGCGCGTGGTGGAAACAGCGTCATTTTGCTTTCTGCTACGTTATCCCAACAGCAGCGCGACAAACTTGTCGCCGCCTTTGCGCGTGGCACAGAGGGCCAGCAAGAAGCTCCGTTCCTTGAAAAGGATGATTACCCCTGGCTGACGCATGTCACGAAATCCGATGTGAACTCACACCGGGTAGCGACGCGCAAAGACGTTGAGCGTAGCGTCAGCGTGGGTTGGCTTCATAGTGAACAAGAGAGTATTGCGCGTATCGAATCGGCGGTAAGTCAGGGAAAATGCATCGCCTGGATCCGCAATTCTGTCGATGACGCTATTAAGGTTCATCGTCAGCTGCTTGCCCGCGGCGTCATTCCCGCTTCCAGCCTTTCACTCTTTCATAGCCGCTTTGCTTTTAGCGATCGCCAGCGAATCGAAACGGAAACGCTGGCACGCTTTGGTAAAAATTGTAATTTAAAAAGATCATCGCAAGTCATTGTTTGTACACAAGTAATTGAGCAAAGTGTGGATATTGACCTGGACGAAATGATCTCCGACCTTGCCCCCATTGATTTGCTGATCCAGCGAGCGGGGCGATTACAGCGACATATCCGCGATATTAATGGTCAGTTAAAGCGTGACGGAAAAGACGAGCGTTCCCCTCCTGAATTGCTGATTCTGGCCCCCGTCTGGGACGACGCTCCTGGTGACGAATGGTTCGGCAGTGCCATGCGTAACAGTGCATATGTCTACCCGGATCATGGGCGAATCTGGCTGACGCAGCGAGTATTGCGTGAGCAAGGCGCTATTCAGATGCCACACGCAGCCCGGCTTCTTATTGAATCCGTCTACGGTGAGGACGTGGTAATGCCGGAAGGATTTGCCCGCAGCGAGCAGGAGCAAGTGGGCAAATATTACTGCGATCGCGCAATGGCTAAAAAGTTTATGCTGAACTTCAGGCCCGGCTATGCCGCCAATATCAACGATTACCTCCCGGAAAAGCTGTCGACACGTCTGGCTGAAGAGTCTGTTTCCCTGTGGCTGGCTACCTGTATTGACGGTGTGGTGAAGCCTTATGCCAGCGGTGCTCACGCATGGGAAATGAGCGTTGCCAGAGTGCGTCGAAGCTGGTGGAAAAAACATCGGGATGAATTTTCTTTACTGGAAGGGGAAGCGTTCAGGCAGTGGTGTGTTGAACAACGGCAAGATCCGGAGATGGCAAACGTGATTTTAGTCACTGATGACGAAAGTTGCGGGTATTCGGCCAGGGAGGGATTGATTGGCAAGGTTGATTGAGATGCCTGCGACAGAGACTCTCTGAATAGTTGATACACCGAAAAGGATGGATAACCGACCTGGATGGTCTTTTTTACGAGAGGATGCGTATGAACTCGTTTTCACTTCTGACAACCCCGTGGTTGCCCGTTCGTTTTAAAGACGGAACGACAGGCAAACTGGCGCCAGTCGATCTGGCGGATGAAAATGTTGTCGATATCGCTGCGCCGCGGGCAGATCTCCAGGGGGCGGCCTGGCAGTTTTTGCTGGGGTTACTACAAACCAGCTTCGCGCCAAAAGATCATCGTCGTTGGGATGATATCTGGGAAGACGGACTGGAAGCCGAAAAGCTACGGGAAGCATTGCTGTTATTAGAACATGCTTTCCAGTTCGGGCCAGATTCACCTTCATTTATGCAGGATTTCGAAGAATTAAGAGTTAAGGTTAGTTCTATTGCTTCGCTTCTTCCTGACACACCAGGAAAACAAACAAAAGAACGAAATAAAGACCATTTTATTAAGCGAGGTACAATTCAGCATATATGCCTGCATTGTGTGCCTTTAGCACTTTTTTCAATCCAGCTGAATGCTCCCAAAGGTGGACGCGGTTACTATCCGGGGTTACGTGGCGGGGGGCCGCTGACCACACTTATAGAATTGCTGGAGTATCAGGGCAATCCACAACCCCCTTTGTGGCGCAAGCTGTGGCTTAACGTAATGCCACAGGATGAAGCCGATTTACCTTTACCAAAAACCTTTGATGACCTGGTCTTTCCCTGGCTTGCACCGACGCGTACCTGTGAACTGGATGGTGCCGTGATAACCGATGAACAAGTCAATAAACTTCAGGCCTACTGGGGAATGCCTCGGCGTATTCGTATTGATTTTAAGACAACCTCAATTGGCAACTGCGATATTTGCGATAGTCAGAGCGGCGCTCTATTGAGCTTGATGGCACTTAAAAACAATGGGGTGCAATACGTCATGTGGAGGCATCCTCTAACACCTTACCGTATGCCGCTTAAAGAGGGAGGAGAGTTTTACTCAGTTAAACCACAACCAGGTGGTTTAATCTGGCGCGACTGGTTAGGCCTCATAGAGGAAGGTAAATCAAAAAACAATACTGAACTCCCCGCACAGGTAGTGAAGCTTTTCAATGCCAGCAATCTAAAGCAGACAAAAATAGGCTTGTGGGGATTTGGTTATGATTTCGAAGATATGAAGGTTCGCTGTTGGTACGAACACCATTTCCCTCTATTGCTCAATAAAAAAGAAGGCCAGATACCAAAGCTGCGGCTGGCTGCGCAAACGGCTTCACGGATTCTAAGTCTGTTACGGAGTGCATTGAAAGAAGCATGGTTCTCTGATCCAAAAGGTGCAAGGGGTGATTTTAGTTTTGTGGATATCGACTTCTGGAACAAAACTCAGCATCGCTTCCTGAGGTTAGTGCGCCAAATTGAAGAAGGTCAGGATCCAGATGAATTACTCGGCAAATGGCAAAAGGAAATTTGGTTATTTGCGCGTCAGGATTTTGACGAGCGTGTATTCACCAATCCTTATGAGCCCGTTGATTTGAAACGCGTCATGACCGCACGCAAGAAATATTTTACAACATCGGCGGAGAAGCAAAATGCTAAAGCCGCCAGGGAGAAAAAGCAGGAGGCTGCTGAATGAGTATTGTAAAAGAGGAGCACAAAGCCACGCTGCGTAAATGGCACGAAGAGTTGCAGGCTAAACGCGGCAATCGTGCCAGTCTGCGGCGTAGCACAACGGTTAATGATGTTTGCTTGTCAGAAGGGTTTCGTTCTCTGCTAATGCAGACCCACACTTTGTGGAAAATTGAAGCACAAGAGTGGCGTTTTACCGCACTGGCGCTGGTCGCCGCAGTTAGCGCCAATGTAAAAGCCATTGATGAACGGCAGCCTTTTGCCGCGCAGCTGGCGGCGGTAATGTCGGAGGGGCGTTTTACTCGCCTGTCGGCAGTAAAAACGCCGGATGATTTACTGCGTCAGTTACGTCGCGCGGTCAAATTATTAAACGGTTCCGTCAATCTTATCTCTTTGGCAGAAGATATTTTCCGCTGGTGCCAGGAGAGCGACGACCTGCTCAATCATCACCGCCGCCAGCAGCGGCCAACCGAATTTATCCGTATCCGCTGGGCACTGGAATATTACCAGGCTGGCGACGCCGATAACGAACAAAATTAATAAAGGACTATCTCATGACAACATTTATTCAGCTTCATTTGTTAACCGCTTACCCTGCTGCCAACCTTAACCGTGATGACACCGGAGCGCCGAAAACCGTGGTCCTGGGTGGAGCAACGCGACTGCGCGTTTCCTCACAAAGTCTGAAACGTGCGTGGCGCACTTCTGCACTTTTTGAACAGGCACTGGCGGGCCATATTGGTATTCGCAGTGGGCGAATTGCGCGTGAGGCGGCAACTATCCTGATTGAGAAAGGCATCGAAGAGAAAAAAGCCATCGAATGGGCGGCAAAAATTGCGGATTATCTTGGGAAAGCTAAAAACGACAAAAAACCAAAAGATCCGCTCACTAACGCCGAAACTGAACAATTAGTTCATATCAGCCCGGCAGAATTTGACGCCGTAAAAGCGCTGGCCCATCAACTGGCAGAAGAAAAGCGCGCGCCAAAAGAGGAAGATCTCGCGTTGTTACGTAAAGACCGTATAGCGGTAGATATCGCTATGTTTGGTCGTATGCTGGCGAATAAACCTGAGTTTAATGTTGAAGCCGCCTGCCAGGTCGCGCATGCGTTTGGTGTCAGTGAAACGATTGTCGAAGATGATTTTTTCACCGCCGTTGATGATTTGCGCCAGGCCTCTGAAGATGCCGGTGCCGGGCATCTCGGAGAAACCGGATTCGGTTCAGCACTTTTCTACACCTATATCTGCATTGATAAAGATCTGCTGGTAGAAAACCTCGGCGGTGACGAAGCGTTAGCTAATCAGACCATACGCGCTTTTACGGAAGCCGCGCTTAAAGTTTCCCCAACCGGTAAACAAAATAGCTTTGCCAGCCGTGCCTATGCTTCCTGGGCGCTGGAAGGCACCGATCAACCGCGTTCTCTGGCTGCGGCCTTCTATGAACCCATTAATGGCACCCGGCAGTTAGACGTGGCGGTGCAGCGTATTACAACGCTTCGCGAAAATATGAATACGGTCTACGAACAGAAGACCGAATGCGCAAGTTTTGACGTGATGAACAAACAGGGAAGCATGAAGGACGTGCTGGACTTTATCTGCGCGTAAGGGGCGGCTTATGAGCCAATATCTGATTTTTCAGCTTCATGGGCCAATGGCATCCTGGGGCGTCGATGCCCCCGGCGAAGTGCGTCATACCCATGAACTGCCTTCGCGCTCAGCATTGCTGGGTCTGCTGGCTGCCGGGGTAGGGATTCGGCGTGATGATACCGAACGCTTAAACGCGTTTAATCGCCACTATTCACTGGTGGTTTGCGCCAGCCGTAACCCGCGCTGGGCACGGGATTATCACACGATCCAGATGCCAAAAGAGGTGCGTAAAGCGCGTTATTTCAGCCGTCGCGAAGAGTTGAGCGACCCTGATCTTCTGAGCGCGATTATCTCCCGGCGCGACTACTACACCGACGCCTGGTGGATGGTGGCGGTGGCAACAACAGCCGATGCGCCTTACAGCCTCGAACAGTTGCAGGGCGGTTTACGCCATCCAGTTTTTCCTCTTTATCTGGGGCGAAAAAGTCATCCGCTGGCATTACCACTTGCGCCGTTACTGCTCGAAGGCAACGCGTCTGATGTTTTACGTAACGCATATCACCAGTATCAGGAGCATTTCCACGACCTGAAAATCGCACTCCCGAAACTTCAGGATGAATGCTGGTGGGAAGGGGAGCACGACGGCCTGGTCGCGAGCAAAATATTGCGCCGCCGGGATGTTCCTTTAAATCGTCAGCAATGGCTGTTTGGGGAACGCACCGTCAATCAGGGGCCGTGGCTCAGCAAGGAGGAACCATGTACCTCTCAAGAATAACCTTACATACCGGCCAGCTTTCGCCTGCGCAGTTGCTGCATCTGGTGGATCGCGGGGAATATGTGATGCATCAGTGGCTGTGGGATCTCTTCCCTGGCGGCAAAGAAAGGCAATTTCTTTATCGTCGGGAAGAACTCCAGGGCGCGTTTCGCTTTTTTGTACTGTCGCAGGAACGCCCGGCGGAAAGTGAAACGTTCACCATCGAATGCCGGTCATTTGTGCCCGAGCTGCGTACCGGACAACAACTTTGTTTCAACCTGCGGGCGAATCCAACAATCTGTAAAGCGGGCAAGCGCCACGATCTGCTGATGGAGGCGAAACGGCAGATGAGGGGGCAGGCGGAAGGAAGTGATGTCTGGTTGCATCAACAACAGGCGGCGCTGGACTGGCTGGCTGTTCAGGGGGAAAGAAGTGGTTTTACACTGCTGGATACCTCGGTCGATGCCTACCGACAGCAGCAGCTCCGGCGGGAAAACTCCCGACAACTGATCCAGTTCAGTAGCGTGGATTATACGGGAATGCTTACGGTCACCGATCCGGGGTTATTTCTGCAACGTCTGAGCCAGGGGTATGGCAAAAGCCGCGCGTTCGGCTGTGGTCTGATGCTGATCAAACCCGGAGCAGAGGCGTGACGTTTGTACCACTGAGTCCGATCCCGTTAAAAGATCGCACCTCTATGATCTTCCTCCAGTACGGTCAAATCGACGTACTGGACGGCGCTTTCGTGCTGATCGACAAAACCAGGATCCGCACGCACATTCCGGTGGGATCGGTCGCCTACATTATGCTCGAACCGGGAACGAGAGTTTCCCACGCGGCGGTGCATCTGGCCGCCACGGTGGGAACACTGCTGGTCTGGGTCGGTGAAGCGGGCGTTCGCGTTTACTCTTCCGGACAACCCGGAGGGGCGCGGGCAGATAAATTACTCTACCAGGCAAAGCTGGCTTTAACGGAAGATCTACGCCTGAAGGTGGTGCGCAAAATGTATGAATTACGTTTTCGTGAGCCACCGCCAGCTCGCCGTTCAGTGGATCAGCTACGGGGAATTGAGGGATCCCGCGTTCGCCAGACCTATGCATTACTGGCGAAACAATATGGTGTGAAATGGAATGGTCGCAAATACGATCCTAAAGACTGGGAAAAAGGCGATGTTGTGAATCGCTGCATCAGTGCTGCCACATCATGTCTGTACGGTATTTCTGAAGCGGCAGTATTAGCCGCGGGATATGCGCCCGCTATTGGATTTATTCATAGTGGCAAACCGCTTTCATTTGTTTATGACATAGCCGATATCATTAAATTTGATTCGGTTGTGCCAAAGGCATTTGAAATAGCAGCGAGGCAACTCGCAGAACCTGATAAAGAAGTCAGATTAGCCTGTCGCGATATTTTCCGTAGCACTAAGTTAACGGGCAAATTAATACCGTTAATTGAGGAAGTCCTTGCTGCAGGTGAAATTGAACCACCACAACCCGCGCCGGATATGTTACCGCCTGCCATCCCTGAACCTGAAACGCTGGGTGATAGTGGTCACCGGGGGCGCGGCGGATGAGCATGGTCGTGGTTGTTACAGAAAATGTCCCTCCGCGCTTACGTGGACGGCTCGCAATCTGGCTACTGGAAGTGCGTGCCGGTGTGTATGTTGGTGATACATCAAAACGTATTCGGGAGATGATCTGGCAGCAAATTACCCAACTGGCTGGTTGCGGAAATGTGGTGATGGCCTGGGCGACCAATACCGAGTCGGGTTTTGAATTTCAGACCTGGGGAGAAAACAGACGTATTCCGGTGGATTTGGATGGGTTACGTTTGGTTTCTTTTCTTCCTGTTGATAATCAATAGGTTATGTGTTCTTTAAAAATAAGGAAATGTTTGAATTTAGTTGGTAGATTGTTGATGTGGAATAAATTTGTTTAAAAACAGATATGTATGCTTAGTGTGTTCCCCGCGCCAGCGGGGATAAACCGGTCAAATCGGTTACCTTAACCTGTTGAATGTGGTGTTCCCCGCGCCAGCGGGGATAAACCGAACGGCTACGGCACCGAGGTGACAAACCAGATGTGTTCCCCGCGCCAGCGGGGATAAACCGATTACGACTTCCGCACGCACCCACCGTTTGTAGTGTTCCCCGCGCCAGCGGGGATAAACCGTTGGGCTAGGAGGAAGAGCATCATTAACATGGGTGTTCCCCGCGCCAGCGGGGATAAACCGTAAACCCCTCGCGCATCGAGTCAAATGTCGGAGTGTTCCCCGCGCCAGCGGGGATAAACCGTACGTGTCGCCGTTACAGATTTCAGTCTGTTAGTGTTCCCCGCGCCAGCGGGGATAAACCGGGCGTCCAGTGATGCTTTCTGGTGCTCGAATAGTGTTCCCCGCGCCAGCGGGGATAAACCGCACGATTTTATGTGCCGCGTTGAGGCGTGGGCGTGTTCCCCGCGCCAGCGGGGATAAACCGGGCGCACTGGATGCGATGATGGATATCACTTAGAATTCCCCGCCCCTGCGGTAGAACACCCAGCTCCCATTTTCAAACCCATCAAGACGCCTTCGCCAACTCCTTCACCAGAGGTAGCATTATCCGCATAACGTCACGGCAGCGACGTTCTATTCTTCCAGGAAGTGCCTTATCAATATGCTGTTGATTATCCAGTCTTACGTCATGCCAGCTATTTCCCGCAGGGAATGCGGCTGTTTTTGCGCGTTGCTGATAACCATCCTTATTCCCAAGATTCCAGTTAGTCGCTTCCACCGAAAGTACAGCAATGCCCGCTTTGTCGAATATTTCTGCGTCATTACAACACCCAGTGCCTTTCGGATAATTTTTATTCAAACCCGGATTGGTCGTTGCGGCTATTCCGTGACTGCGTGCAATTGCCAGCGCCCTGTCGCGCGTTAATTTCCTTACTGCTTCAGGGGTTTTTACACCGCTGTTGAAATACAATTTATCGCCAACAATTAAGTTATCGAGATTAATCACCAGCA
>OGXX01004346.1_pt1 | contig 11034 bp, 16 predicted proteins | sample 1576301 | NCBI WGS metagenome assembly OGXX01 (sample SAMEA3541469, study PRJEB24748) | human gut metagenome | biome: human gut; feature: human-associated habitat; material: faeces | place: China | collected 2012 | reverse complement strand
GGAGGAATGGCGTGTGAATGAATTTGCCAGACCTCCCGGTCAGGCCACACGCTCCAGTAATAAAGTGATAAGTTTCAAAAAATACTCCTTGTCTTTTTGTTAAAATCTTTTCTGTCTGGATGCTGGATAGTCGCCAAAAGACTACTCTCGTTAAATTATATCGCTTCAGAACCAGTATATCAATAGGCAGAGGTAATTGCTTTCATCTCATATTTCCCTCTATGTGGTTGTCTGCTGTGTTCAGTTCGAGGTTCATCAGGTCAAAATCAATATATTCTCCATTGATTTCGAAAAAATGGGGAAACGTACACAGCTTCCGAAAGCCATGCTTCTCATACAGATGGATGGCGCGGGCGTTGCTGCTGCGCACCTCCAGATTCAACTGCTCAAAGCCGTTCTCCTTGGCAAAGGCAAGAATTGCTTCCATCAGAGCAGATGCCACGCCGCAGCCCCACCACGCTTTTTCAGACTGATGCCGAACTCTCCGCGATGGCTCATACGCCGGGGCTTGCGGTTCAGACTTGCCGTGCCGATGATCTCGCCATATACCTTGGCGAGATACTGCACATTGTCCGTTGATTCGCACTGCGAACGCAGATAGTCTTGCTCCGTTTCAAGGTCGAGCGGCACTCCCTCCGCACCGAAGCTGAGATTTTCGGTTTCGCCGCCCACGATTTTCAGATAATCCAAGAGGGCCGCCGCATCCTCTGCCCGTGCGCGCTCTATGACAAACAAGCTGTTATTCATCTTTAGGACTTCCTTTCTTCGTATTGGCTGGCTACATCATCCGCGAAGCCCCGCCGCCTGCATGATGGCCTCCACCGGCTCTACCGGGTCGCTGCCCCAAGTGATCTCCACATCTTCACACCCGGCGCTGTCCAGCAGCTCCCGCGCTTCGTCGGTCAGAAGTTTCCGGTAGGCTTCGTCCACCAGCTCCAGCTTTTTCAGGCAGTCGGTCAGGGCATTGTTCCTTGCGGCCAGCCATGTGGAGGCGGCGTCGCTGATCTCATCCGTACCGAGACCGGTGTTCTCGCCCCAGTCCAGCAGCTTGGCCGCCTCCTGCACAGCCAGCAGCGAAGAACTGGAGGTTCCAACGGTCACATTCCGGTCGATCTCATCCAGAATGGGCAGCGTCAGCACCAGCGGCACATCTGCCGGGGCATCGGCTGCATCGGAGGTGGAGCAGGTCACGCCGTCCTCAGAGATCGTGACATACAGCTTTTCTTGTGCCACATCGTAGAGGAAGGTGCCTTCTCCCAGCAGCGTATCGTCGGCATCATGCGCGCTAACGGTAAAGAGGACGGAGCAATTGTCCTTTTGGGAAAGCTGTACAATATCGTCTCCGGTGAAAACCCATTCACCAGCCTTTAACGGCGAGCCGTCCGCATTCTCACATACCTTTGTGAAGCTGCTGCCGCCGTGCAGGGCGATAGAGCTGGCATCATCGCGTTCCAGCTTGACATACACGCCAAAGCCGTCGGATTCGGCGGACGCGTCTATCCCGGATGGGGTACTGTTCTTCGGCTCTGTCGGACTGGTACACCCTGTCATAAAAACAGATACCAGCAATACCGCTGCGGTCAACAGCATTGTGATTGTTTTCTTGTAGTGTTTCATAGTTCCTCCTATCAGTTCATCGCCCGGAAAAAGACTGCCGGTAGATAGGCAGTACCCGCTTCCAAAATACCAGCCCATTGACAAGAAGCAGCGCACCGAAAAGGCACCTTGCCGCCCACTCCGGGCAAAGGAGGGCGATGCCGTTCATATCCCCGCCGCCGAAAAAGCCACACAGGACACTCAAGTAAAGCGGGTCGAGCAGTAAAAAAGCAATCGTTATGTAGTAAAGCACCGCACGAAGCAGCTTGCTTTTGGCATGGCAGATGCTCCTTGCAAGTGCCGCGAGCAGGTATCCGACGCAGAAAGTCGCCAGCGCACCCACAAGGCAAAAGATTCCAAGCTGCATATTTGTCATGTGCTCGGCATATACGTCGATCTGAACGCCAAGTCCCATAAGCCTAATTTGCTTAAACACGCCGGCGAACAGGGCATACAGCAGATGTGCGCCCTCGTGAACGAGGTAGTAGGCGGCAAGCGCAGCCAGAATCCCGATATATTGTCGTGTTCGTTTTGACATGATTAATCCAGTGCCCCCCAGAATCACTCCGCCTCGCGGAGCGCCTTCAGGTTTTCCAGCACAAACGGGCTGTTTACGGCGATTTGCCCAAACGTTGGACATCCGTCCATCTGCGCGCAGTCGGCGCAGGTATCCAGTCCCTTTTCCCGAACGCAGTTATGTACGGGGCAGAGCTTGTCGCAGAAGAACGTTTTTGCGCCCTCTATGCGGCAGCCAGTGCAGTTTGTCATTTCCGGTGTGATCGTTACCCCGTTGAGCTTTGTCCACAGGGCGGCAGTTTTTTCGCGCAGGGCGTTGTCGTTTGTTATCGTTGCGATTCTGGCATCGCATTTTTTGCAGTCCAGCCCGCAGCAGCCGATCAGTTGATTCATAAGTCATCCTCCTTGCATCTATTCATTCTTACAACCTCCTTTCCATTGTTTTTGGGGGAGTGTCCGTGTCAGGATCAGCGTATAGGCAACCGTAACGACAATCAGAACAACGAGATGAAGCAGGTGCATTTCTGCGGTAAGGTTCGTATCATTCGCAAACGTACTGAGCGTGTTGATAGCAGCATGGACGATGATGCAGGGGAGTAGGCTGCCGCCGCGATAAAAGATCGTGACCAGCAGGAAACCGACTGCGATTGCAAAGACGATCTGGCACAGGTTATCGACCAGATCCATACCACTGCCGTTGAACAAATTGATGATATGCCCGACGCCGAAAGTTACGCTTGAGATAACAACGGCAGACTTGATATTGTCCTTTGCAATGGCCTGAAACAGCAGCCCCCGGAAGATCACTTCCTCCAAAAATCCAACGCAGAGCATACACACGATGCGGCAGGCCGTTGCCGCAGGCGAGTAATTGAGAGCGACACCGCTCCAGAGATTTCCCGATGCCAAGATAAGCAGCGGCACATAGTAAAGGAACCGACATGCAGGAACGGGTGATTTACAAAGCCCATACAACTTCTGCAAGTTGTTCTTTCGGATAAAGGTGAAAAGCACGACCGTCTGCACAACGCAGAAAGCGGCGCTTGCCGCGTATGCGACCCCGATGGCCTTGTTGAGCGGATTCGCCAGCGATTGCAGAACGCAGTAAACCACGATCCATACAATCGCAAATGCCAGTTCGTTTTTCTCATATAGCTTTTTCATGTCGTTTCCTCCCGTGCAGCTACATCAATTACACCCCCGTGACCTGAGAAAGCGTCACAACAGAGCAACCCTTGCTTGCATAGTACGCCAGCAGCTCCGGCAGTTTCTTTTTATCGTAACTCGTGATGCAGTCCGACAGTACATGAACGGTATAGCCGCTTTTTGCCATATTGTAGCAGGTGGATTTGATGCAGGCCGCAGCGTCCGCACCGGCGACGTAAAACTCGGAAATTCCACGCTCCTGAATAAAAGCGGCAAACGCCTCGCTGGTCAGGGCGTTGCTCTTTACCTTTGTAAAGATATGATCGGATACGACGTTCAGCTCTGGCACCAGCTCTGCACCACGAGTGCCGGGTTTGAAGGTTCTCGTTCCCGCAGAAAGGTTGTTGTGCTGAATGTAAACGATCCAAAGTTCCTTTTGCGCTGCCCAGTCAACTGCCTCGTTGATTTTTGCAATGATTTCCTTGTAGTTTTTCGTGATGTCATTTTGCAGGTCGATCACGACCAATGCACTGTTTTTCATATTGTTTTCCTCCATAAATATCATGCTCCGCTGTATGGCGGCGTTTACATCAGGGAATCGAAACCTCCAAGCCTTGTTGCTTATGGCAGAAGCCTGAACACCCGCTCTAGCAGCCAGTCTCGGCCTTCCAGAAAATCGTATCCCAGCAGCGCCTCTATCTCCGTCGGTTGACCGTATAGCTTGTCGCAAATATCGACGTCCTGCAAATAAATCGTCTGATTTTGAAACCGAAGCTGCAGCACCCGCACATAGGGAAGCCGTTTATATTGCGAAGAGCCGACACCGCTGAGCGCAAAATCTGCGTCATCCGTCACGAGCACCTTGCCGTTTTCCATGCAAACATCTCCCAGCCGGATATTGGGAATGACGGCAGTCTGAAGCGCACGAACCACACCGTTATTGTTTCCGGCGCGGAAGACTTCTTTTTCCGGCGCAGCACGAAGCCTGCGCAGAAGGCTTTGTGCGATGACCGTCATGCCCGCGCCGGTGTCAAACAACGCGGTGGCTCTCACGTCCCCAATTTGGACGTTTACAAACAGAAGGTTTGCAAATTTACTGCTCGACAGGCAATTTGTCATTGGCTCATCTCCATAGATCATACAAAAAGACGCAGAGCAAACCGATTTTCTCGATCTGCACTGCGTCTAAGCGTCTGGCATTTTGATTTCTTCAATTTTTCCGTGCTTGAAACGAATTACACAGGTGTATTTGCACTTCGGGCAGAATAGCGGAAAATCCTCCAACACCGTATGTGGCCGTATCTGTGTCCTTGTTTTGCCGCCGCATCTTGGGCAGCAAAGCCAACGCAATTTCAGGGTTTCAGCCATCCGTGGCACCTCGCTTCGCTTGTCAGCCAATGTACCGACAGCGCCTGCACATTCTTTCATGCCATTTCCTCCTGCGCTGCCAATATTGCACCTCTGTATGCCCGCTTCAAATGGGAATTGATCGTGTCTTCATCGTATTTCAGCTCATTGTTGGCGATCATGCTTGCATACCCGTGGGCAAACAGAAACACCGTGATAAAAACCGTTTTCGTCTGCTCCATGCCGATTCCCAAGGATCCCTGCATCGCTGAAAGAACGGGGATAAGCTCCTCGGCATCGATCAGTTCAAGCAAAGTCTTTCCGTTAAAATAATCCGACTGAAAAAGGAAACGGAACAAGTGGGGTTCTTCGATGGCAAAGCGAATATAGTTCATTCCGATCCCAAGGGCAGCACCCTTGGGCGGTTTCTTCATGGTCATAAGGTATTCCGAATGATAAAGGTCTGCCTTCGCATAGACTGTTCTTTTCAGTTCTTCCATCGTCGCAAAATGATACATGACGGGCTGTGTGGAGCAATGCAGCCTCTCCGATACTGTCCTTGCGTTGATGTTTTCCACTCCCGCCTCGCGGGCAATCGCAAAGGCCGCATCTACGATCATTTCTTTTGTGACTTTTGCTTTGGCGGGCATTTTCGAACCTCCGCATTTATAACTTACATTATGTATAACGCAAATTATACATCAACAAGTAGCGCTTGTCAATCCGTCCGAAGCAAAATTTGCGGACAATCTATCCTTTCAGACACTTTCATCTCTTTTGCATAGCCGGCACCTACTCGTTCGTCGGGGCGGAAATGAGCGTGATTCTCCGCGGTTTGCTGCTTTCCGAGCTTGCCTGTTTCATGTACTTGACCGTAACCTGATTGATTTCCGAAAGGTACTTCGAAAATTCCTCGTCTGTCAGCAGCAGCGTATAGTTCGTGAACAGCAGCATATCCTTTTGCGGATCGGCATTGCCGGTGGAAAAATATTTTGCAAAGGAAGCGCAGATACTCAGCAGCGACATCTGTACCGCATTTCCGGTTTCATCTTCCGCAGCCATAGCATCCTTATTGAGTTGATAAACGCTTTCCACTGTACCGCGAATTCGATTTTCGCCAACCACCATGAGGATGGAACAATCCGCAAGAATCTTTATGTGCCGATATAAGCTTGCACTCGGAATATCCGGCAGCGCTTTCCTGATTTCCTTGACCGTGCCGGTTTCATGAAGCAAAAAATACTGAAATATTCTCTGCCGAACAGGGTTCATTACAATCTCCGCCAGTTCCATACGATACCATCACTCCTTAAACTACTATCTAAATATATTATATTCTCATTTCTGATGATGTCAAGGAGAATACTCCTTTTTCTTGCGAGATAACGGGGCAAGAAAGTGGAGAGCAATACAAAGCCGCCAGCAATAAGAACGTGGAAAGTTTCGGTTCAGCCGTGTTTTGTACTCGTGGAACTTTATCACGCAAAAGTGGTTGGTATCATATTTTGATACCAACCACTTTTGGTTTATTGCGGTGCGTATTGGTTGAAGATACCGCCCCGTTGGAACGATTCGGAAACATCTTGGCGAAATAACCGCGTTGCCATGCGATTCAAATAACACACGTCGAACTCCGCTTTAGGCGGCGGAGCAGCTTCGGCAGAATTGATGGGGACAAACCTCGAAGCCAATGTCGCACAGCAAAAAACCTGCCTCACGGCAGGTTTTTGGTATGCCCGACTGGATTCGAACCAGCGGCCTTCAGAGTCGGAGTTATCAGGCCGTCAAGCCGGAAAGCCCTGCAGGGCAAGGGTTTGGTTGGTGTTACACAAATTTCCGTCATTTTGAAGAAAAACCTCGGAAGCCTTACAGGGCAAGACTTCTGAGGTTTTTCGCGATAGTAGTCAAATAGTAGTCTGCACGCCTTGCGGGTCACGCGACTCGGTTCATTTGCGCAACCTTATCAATGAACTCTTTCATATCCTCGATGTAGGTGTATGGCGCGTACTCAGAATAAATTTCGGGAGAATCCAGAATAACGATCTGCACCCCATCCGCCCTCAGCGCTTCCAGCGTTCCGGGAAGGCAGCGGGCCTCGTTGGGCGTCTTGCAAAGGTAGGCAAGGCAGCCCTGCTGATCAAAGATTTTTGCAACGATGTATATCTTTTTATCGCCCATTGTCACACGCCTCCAATCTCTTTTGGAAGTCCTGCTCAGTTTTGATCAAACCGGCAATATACTCCTGATAAAGCTTTTTCCCGATTTCCGGGCTTTTGTACTTGTAGACATACTGGTGGCTCCAGAGGTTGAAGTAATAATCTTTGCCACACCATAGCTGCACTTCTATCGGGTATGCCAAATTATCCCGCTGGTAATAAAGATGGATCGCACGATAACCATCATCCACCTGTTTCCCATTCCGCAAATCAACAACTCTGAAATAGTCTGGGAAGCTAACTGGATACTCATCAAAGCGAAGCCGAAAACCAAGCACATCATTAAAGCACTGCTTAAAGCCGCCGTGGTTGGCGAGCGTCTTTTCATATTTTCGCATGATGGAGTCATCGCTTTTGAAGCGAGAACCTATCAAATTCTCCTGAACGAGCGTATCAATGTATCCTGCTCTGTATTTCGCGATATCATCGAGAATCAAGTTGATTGGTGTTGCGCTCAGAGAAATTTGTTTCAGGCTTTGCCCAAGCGTTGAACGATAAGACAGTAAGTCCAGCGTTTCTTTTGGAATAAACAAGTCCATATTAAAATACCTCTACTCAATGCCTCTTCTATTGTTCACAGTATAGCATGAAATGTCCAAGAGTAAAAGGGATTTTACGCTTTCCCACACGAATTACTATTTTTTGCAAAGAACCCAGCCTTTAGAACAACATAAACCTCCTGCGGTGAATTACATACTGAGAGATCCGCAATCCTTTCTACACTATTTTGAAGATAATGAAAGTCCACTAATCCGCTATAGCCGTTCCCCCATACAGCATCGCTCAGCTTAGAAAAGGCGTAATGACAGTCGGGTGGGCATTTATCATTAATCTTTTCCTCACTTGTCAAATCTTTCAAGCTCATGTCTTGAAGCAAAGCAAATATTTCGTTCACTTTTTCTATTAGTGCGATTCTATACTTTTCTACAAGCTTTTTGTTTTGCATAGAGTGTATCTCAACAGTATAGATAAGCCGCAGTTCTTCTAACGCAAAATTGTAGTAATCATTGTCAAGTCGCACTTTTGACTCATGGATTAAGATTTCTATTTGCTCTACCACAGAATTTACTCTACGTATTCTCTTATTTTTCCATTCATTGCAATAGTCTACAGTTTGACGGTCAATTTCATCCATCAGATTACTAAGATAAGCGTATCTTTGTTCGGCAAATCGGAGCAGCTCTGAAAAATAAATGTCAAGGAATTCCGGATTTTTATCTGGTTGGTTACTATATAGAATTACAGAAAAATCCCCTTTTCCAAACCCTCCTCCCGACCAACTTGCGTATCGCTGCTCTACCTTTTTTTCTCCGGAAAAATCATCCTTCAGATTTACTGGATGGGTAGCAAAGCAAGCTCTAATGGTTTTAAAGTACTTATTATCTGTTGTTTCAAACTTCTTATGTTGAAATACAGATTTTTCATTTACAAACGGTATATTCTCAGTGTTCAAAAGCACTCGATGTAACTGTTGAATAGCCTCCCAAAGTACATCAATGCATACAATAAAAGTCATTACTCGTATGCTCGAATCATTATTGTTTTTTTTAGAAAGCTTTCTTACATCAATTTCACCAACAACAACGCTAATCCAATCCATCGCAGAACATATAATGCTCCATTGGTTTTTCCCATTATTATTGCGATATCTATGTAGAATCAAATCAGCCCCATTATTGTTTACTTTTTCTCTAAAGAGATCAATTAATTTGCTATCCAAATTCCGTCCCTCTATGATGGCTCTGATATTTCTCCGTACTTCTCTTCCGAAAGTTTTCCAACAAGGTAGTTATTCATTCTGTTTCCTGTCCTGATGCATCTCTGAATATTCTCGTTATCCGTCCCAGCAAGGAAGATAGTCAAATAGCTGTCTGAGCCTCTCGCAGGTCATGCCAATCTAATGGAGCCGCGCCCGTTTTCAGCATACACGAACTGCATACTTCACGCGATTCCCATACCGCGTCGATTTGAGCAGTCCCAGCTTCTCAAATTTCAGGGCAAAACTGCGGATCGTCGCATAGGCGGCGTTTCCAAAATCCTTTTCCAACTGCTTGGTGGAAAATTCCGTGTCGCCGTAAGCCGACAGGACAAACTCCCACAGCGATTTTTCTTTCTCTGTGACTTGTCCGTGGGACAGGGCTTCTTGGAATGCCGCGGTCGTCTGAGTAGTCGGAAGCGCCCCGTTCAGCTTATGATATACATTTTCAATGAAGTAAACCAAAAACGGTGTTGCGTCCACCATGCCGCTGATGGCCGCGTTCTCCTCCACCAGCGTATAGGCGTTATAATACCCCTTGCGGCTTTTGTTGATATACTCGGAGAGCGGCACAAACAGCGCTGAGGAATACCCTTGCTGCACCAAATACCACAAATGCATCAGCCGCGCCATTCTGCCATTGCCGTCAAAGTACGGATGCAAAAACGCCATATAGAAGTGGATCAGCGCCGCCTTTAGCAAATCGTCGATCTCAGGATCTTCGTAGATAAACGCGACCAGTTCCCCCATACGCTCCGGCAGTGCTTGCCAAGGAAGACCCGTGTACTCCACCTTTGCGCCGACAACATACACACTATCGTGCCGATAGAAATGACCGGGCAGCAGCCGGTCCTCCTCGGGAAGATAGGCTCCAATCGCCATTTCGTAGAGATGATAGATTGACTCCTCGGTGATTTGGTTCGCCGGGTCGCTGATAAACTCCAGCCCCTTTTTCATGCCAAAAATGCGGCTTTCGCTTTCATCTGTGGGAGCTAAACCGGAGAGGATCTTACGGACACTGTCACGTGTGAAGTCCACCTGTTCGATTGTGAAGGTGGAAATAATCTCCTCTGCCATAGCCTTGACACCGTAAAGCTGTGTGCTGTTCTGCGGTGTCAGAAGCACCTTGGCTGCAGAAAGATGCACCTGCGTAATATTGCTCAGATAGACAAGGTCCTGTCCAGAGAAATCTTTAAGCGGCAGCGAGTGATAGAAGCCGTTTTTCAGCAGCTCTGTAAACTCTTTGATGTCGGCCTTCGGAAATTTATAACCGAGCTTTCTCAAATCCAGAACACTTTTATCGGACAGCATCTTGGTAAACAACGCAGCATCCATAAAGGCACCTCCACGCCTGATTGCAATTAGTATCAATATATATCAGTATAATGGAGTGTGTCCAAAATTACAAGAAGAGAAACAGTTTTTTGATGATTTTCAATGTGTCTCCTTAAACCGATCTGCCAACTCCTGCTCTTCCCACCATGTTCTCTGCGGTGTTGTGTAGTACCCCGCATCTTGCTCCACCTCTGCTTTGGCTGCACGGATAGCTTTCTGCGCGGAGAGCCACCGTCCATAGGCCCCACCGTACAAGTCCTTTTTCAACTTCCGCAGCGCAGCCTTGTACGCCTTCTCCGCACCACTGGGTCTGTTGTAGTTGAGACAGATCGCCAGCTCCTGAAAGGTCATGCCGACCTCATCCGGCTGGCCGATGCCAAGATAGCTGCACACCAGATTCAGTTCTCTGGGCGTCAGCGCATTCTCCATCTGTTGGAGAAGGAGTGTCCGGCGCATGAGGTGATCATAGGCCACGGTAGGATCACCGCCGCAGCTGACGGAGAACACATCGTCGCCCAACTGCCGGACGCAAAACAGCGTCTGGTAATCGTTCAGCAGTGACTTGGCTGTCTTAGCAGATACATTCAGTTCTCCGCACACCACCTTGACCAACTCAGCATCAGATGAGTCCCATCCCTCGGCGCAGAGGTATGCCACCCTGCGCAGTTGATTGTACCGGCTGATGGGAATGGACAGAGAGGAAGAATACTGCGCGGCGTAGTCGGACAGCGCCGCTTCTATGGCGGGCGTCGCATAGGTCAGCAGCTTCGTTCCGTAAGCGGGATCAAAGCGCCTTGCCGCGTCCAGCAGTGCCAGCGCCGCCTCCTGCTTCAAGTCCTCCAGCTCACACCATGGTGTGTACGCCCGCGCCAGTTCGGTGAGGTATCCTTGGTTCTGTGAGATAAGCAACTCCGCAGCATTCTTGTCTCCGGCTTGTACCCGCAAAGCCAGCTTTTCATTGCAGGGGCCGTCCCCGGCAACGGTGTACATATTTTTCGCCATGGGAACGCCCCCTTCCTCATTTCAGCCGCTTTTCCGCCTCCGCGTAAATGTGTTCCAATTCCATATCCCGCGCATATCCGTCAGCGGCGTAGTCATTGTCCATCAGCGCCTTGTCCCGGT
>OGXX01004344.1_pt1 | contig 11036 bp, 5 predicted proteins | sample 1576301 | NCBI WGS metagenome assembly OGXX01 (sample SAMEA3541469, study PRJEB24748) | human gut metagenome | biome: human gut; feature: human-associated habitat; material: faeces | place: China | collected 2012 | reverse complement strand
CTCTGCTGATGAAGCAACGGCACGCAAAGTGGGAGCAAGACACGGATCGCCGGTTGTCTTAACCGTCAAAGCACAGGAAATGGCGAAACGAGGCATCCCTTTCTGGCAAGCGGAAAACGGGGTCTGGCTGACATCAACGGTTGCTGTTGAGTTTCTTGAGTGGTCGTTTATGCCGGCTGGGGTACAAAAACAATAAATTCAATATATTGCAGGGGTTATATAGGCCTGGTAAGCGCAGCACATCCGGCAATGTAGCGTTTGTTATCAGTCTGAAAGGATACCCTCGTAAAAGGGTATCCTTAATAACATACTGAAATTAAAGTGATTTACGGCAGGCGGTCAGTTGGGGGCTGGAATCAGCGTCGCTTCCGGTCATACCGGTTAGCATCTGCACATAGTAGTGCCGACTGTAATCATCAGATTCACTTGTCCAGTAAGCTCCCGGTGTAAATTGCGAATTACTGGAAAACGCTCCAACGTTCCCCCATTCACCATACAGCGATCCCTGCGTGCGTTTGTTTTCGCCAGACGTCAAATGTGTGATGCCAGGAAGATTATATCCATCATTTTTAGCATGACAGAGCGCATTGGCAGCTAGCCAGATATTGGTATGATTTCCATTATTCACCCACCAGCCTTTCAGCTTAATTAAGGTCTGGTAGGTTGTACCTCCTTGTCGGGGAACAGCGCTTATTGTGACTGACGTTTGATCGCCGATATTTGCGAAAGAAACCTTACCTGAAGCATCGACAGACACCCAACTCTGTGAACTTGAAAACATATAATCATCAACGGTTTTACCCGCTTCAAAGTTATCATTGTTGAGTGTGTAATACGCCCCTGCAAAGCCTTCGCTCGGGAATTTAGCCGTGGAGAAGGTATGGTTGTTTGCAGTGACATGGCCGGACATTTCTTTTATCGATTGGATGAGATTCAGCGATATGCTTAAGTTTGCCTGATGAACCCCGTTCAGCATGGGAATGAGTGTCGCTGTTCCCTCTTTTCCGCCAGTGACAGTCACGGTGTACTCGCCATAATTTCTTTGGCTGTAATCAATATCGCTCAACTTGAGAAAGTTCACGAAGGGGCCTGACTGGACAAATTCCAGATGATCAGACGTCACTATCGGGTTACCGTACTTGTCTTGCAATGTTAGCGTAAGTTTTGCGCTCTGCTGGTAGTCAGCCTTCAGAGTGTCAACATCGGATTTCAAAATTGACTTACTTTCATCGGCCGTGCCGGCAACCAATGTAATGGTTGCGGATTGGTTGGCTGTACCAGGAACTTGCACATTGACTGTTAAGGTTTCTGCTAATGTACTGGTTATTGTCGCCGTGACTTGCCCGGACTGATCGGTACGCGTAGTTGGAATATTAACTACCGGGCTGCCTTTGGTGTCTAAGCCATGACTAACATCGACACCTTCAACCGGGAATCCGTAATCATCTTCTACTCGTGAAGTGATGGTGCTGCTATCGATGCCGTCGGCGGTGATGGTGTCAGGAGAAGCCACGACGCTCACAACATGTGCCGTTTTAGCATCTGCCTTAACCGCAACCGTTACCTGGCTCTGAACGGGAACATCTTTGCCCATTATGGCCGTAACGGTATAGACATTCACTTTGTCACTGGTCAGCGTCACTTTGGCCTGACCTGACTGGTCAGTAAGGACTTCCCCTGTATTGCTTAGCGTTGCACCTTCAGGCGTTACGCTAAAGGTGATAATTTGCCCTGGCATCAATTCACCCCGCGCATTTCTCGCCGTTGCGGTCAGCGTAATACCCTCACTATTATGGACCGTAGTTTCTGGTTTCGATGATGTTAACTCGAGTTTGCCATTTGCCACATTCACGTCAACCTTACTACTACTGTTATTGTCCAGCGTTGCCGTCACCTGATAAACCCCAGGTTGGGTGCTGAGAAGGTTAACGTACGCATAACCGTTATTATCGGTGTAAGCCGTATCGCCTATCGTAATGTTAGTTGTTGGCTGCGCACTTAATCTGACGCGTTGACCCGCGATTACATTGTTAAACGCGTCCTGGACGAGTATCCGTAGCGTGATGTTTTCGCCCACCGTTATCGTTTTTTCGGCTCCGGTTATACTTATTACCTTCGCCGAACTTTCATCCGGTAGCACTGATAAACTAAACGTTTTATTATCGGAAGCTTGCGCTTTCCGGCTCACCACGACGTTATGTTGTCCGGCAATATTGCTGGTCATTGTTACCGTCGCCTGACCCAGCGTATTGGTGGTGACTTCTGTTTCGCTTAGAGTGACATCGTTACTCTGGAAAGTGACCAACTGGTCTTTAAGCGGATTTTGGTAAGCGTCCAGGATCGTTGCCGTCAGGGTACTCCCCGTACTGTTACCCGCAACAATGGAATTTAATGAGGCAGTCAGCGGCTGGAGCTGCGCACTGTTTGTATCCCCAATAAAAGTGACTTGCTGATAAGCAACGGTATTATTTCTGGTCAGCGTCGCCGTAACTGTAAACTCACCCGCTTTTGTGCCTCGCAATGTGACCACGGCATCACCGTTTGCATCGGTGCGGGCGGTTTCACTACTTAGCGTGAAGTTCCCGGTCATGGAGGCTGGCAAGGTAAATTTCACATCCTCATCCGGCAACGGGTGTCCATAAACATCTTTCACACTGGCAGTCAGGGTAACGATATTTGTATTGTTAGCGATCGCACTGCCCGACCCGGCATTCAAGGTCATTACCGATTGTTCCCTGTTTGGGACCACGGTGATCGTGACCGACTGGTGAATATTTTTATCCACCTCAAGCGAGGCATCGACGGAATAGCTACCAGCTTTTGAACTGGTCAGGTGCACCCGCACAATACCGGACTGGTCTGTTGTGGCGGTCGTGTTGTCCAGTTGCGAGCCACCAGGTGCCACAAAATTCACTTTCATATCTTTTAACGGGTTGTTATGAAAGTCTGTGATGATGGCGGTCAGAGTACTGCCCTGGCTGTTGCCAGCAATAATGGTATCTGGATCGGCAACCAGTTGTTTGAATTTTGGCGTACTCGAATCGCTAACGAATTTCGCAATTATCCGTTGTGAAAAACCATTTGGCAGCGTGGCGCTAATCGTATTTTCTTCCGCAACCTGACTTACCATGTTTATTGTGGCAACACCATATGCATCCGTATTTTGCTGCGGCGGTTCGACAAACTCCGCGCTTCCTTTTTCATTCTTAAAGGTGACCTGATGATTTGTCAGGGGATTATCACTCTCATCAGTGACGTTGATCGTGAGGGTATTAAATGTCTTTTTATCGGCGTAAACGTCATTATTTGTCGCTGATAATGTGGCAACGCGAGCCTTATTCTGGTTTGCCTCAATGTTATAAATATGCGATTGCAGTGGAGCATTCCAGTTGTGAAGGCTAAGTTGTGCCCTTAGTGCAGTCCCTTGCTTATAGGCCGGATAATTCGCGGCATAAACCCCCGGCTGCTCTTCGTGCCAGACAATCGTGGCGCCAGGTTTGCTGTTTTCGACAGTAACGGCTTTTACCAATTCCTCTTTTTGATATGCAACCGGTTGATTGCTATCGTCTTTCAGTTCCACCCTAACCTTGATGTCGTCTCCGGCATAATACGATACGTTATCAATTGTTATTGATGAATGGTCGCGGGATGAGACAACAGGGACGATATTAACGACGATGGATTCTTTTACCGCACTCTCACCGTTAATTTGCGGCGTCAGTGTTACTGAACCTGATGTCGTTCCGGCGGTCAGTATCTGTGTGTAACTACCATCACCGTTATCTGTCCAGTCAGACAGGGTGATATCCTGAACGCCTTCACTGCGGGTTTGCAGCGCCAGCCCCGGCACCGGAGTTCCGTCGGAATCGTGCGCAGTAACGGTCAATGTGGTCGTCGATTTTTTATCTGCAGCCACGGTTAGCGGATTGACGGATAACAGAGAATCTTTCTGGCTTAATGTCGGAGCCTGAATAACTACCATGCTTTGTTCATGCCGTGACAGGTTACCTTTTACATCCTCGGCGGTAACGTCTATCGACCATGTATTATCGGTTTCTGGGGTGTTAGTGAAGCGGTAACCTGGCAGCGTGACCGTGATATCTTTTCCAGACGTGCTGACTTTACCTCCGGCAGCTTCCAGCGCAGCGGCTTCGATGTTATAGCCTTTAAGGGCATATTTGGTCTGTAGCGAGGAAACCAGCGGTTTTATTTCTCCAGACTTCCCTTTCACCGGATCCAGCAGACTCAGGCGAATCAGCTCTTTCTTGCGGTATTCCAGAACGATGTTGTTGTTGCGATCAATCAGGTCATAACGACTACCGGCCAGACTGCGCCGTCCGGCCACTTCGTCCGGATTAAGCTGTTTCTGCATTGAACTGCTGGGTTGCCAGGTCAGATCAACGGCAAAACGTGTGTCATTTTCACCTTGCTTCCCCTGACGCTGTTCCGCACTGAGAGTCAGAAGCGGGAAGGGGGTATAGTTGAGGCCTGCGGTAATAGCATGGGGGTTACTTTGACGATCATTCTTGTCAAACAGCGCCACTTCATCGCCATAGTATTGTTCATAGACCAGTTTTCCCCCCAGTTGTGGCCAGGCAGGTAACCAGCCTTCCGCGCGTAAATCCCAGCCGTTGGCCGGGCGGGCTTCGAAGTCGTTATCCAATTCTGGTGCGCTACGCCAGCCGGTCAGGCCGATATAAGCGTTGCTGCTCAACTTCAGATAATCACGCCAGTATTCTGCGCCAAGCCCTGCGCGGGAGTGATAGCGGCTCAGGTCGTGGTCAAAAAAAAGGTTGATGCCTGACATCCAGCTGGAGGTGAAATGACGCCAGCCCAAACCGGTGTTGATCTGGGTACGATCGTCTGTTCGGTGAAGGGTATGCTGGCTGAAGAGCAGATAATCAGGTGTGTCATACCACGGATGCAGGAAGTCGAATTGCGAATTTTTCAGGCTAAAATCTTCATCCACACCCAGAGAGATTCTCGCAGTACCAAAGTTATTTAACCAATCAGTCATCGCGCCTGAGGCTTCTGAAGACGCCCAACCACGCGCCATGCCGCTGGCCTGCTCACTATTCATATCTTGTGAAAGCAGAGTGCCAACTCGCTGCGAGGTGCTGGCTATTTGATTCTCCAGCGTGTTTTCGCCATTCGCAGGCGGTACGGCATTTTGTTGCTCATGGCTTTTCTGCGAGGTTGTTGCCGGAACATCCAGTTCTTCACCCTGGCGCACGTTATCAAAGCCGCGAGCAAAAGTACGGAACTGATTAAGACGACGAAGCTCCTCCAGTGAAATACCGAAGCGATCAGCAACGCTTTGCGCTGATTCCAGCGCACCAAGCGTGTAAGGCACCGTATTATTTTCTATTAGAGGGGGGGCAGATGAAACTGTCGTCTGAGGTTTAGCATGTACCACATTTTGTGCCGTCGCCATGACGGGGAAAAAAATTTGTGTAAATAAACAAACTCCGGCGGTCAGGCGGCGTATTTTGTCACCCAGACCACATAAAGAGTTTTGAACATTATTTTTTATTTGATGCGCATTTGTTGAAGCCATAGTGACCTTCCGTGAAAAAACAGAATTAAACTTGTTTTTTCTAGCACGGAGATATAAAGCGATCCTGACTATAATGTGACCAGAAATAATGAATTGGCCGTGGAATTGCTAAACCAGGAACAAAAACGGCGGTGGCTGAGTACCTCCAAAGAAAAAGGATGTTTTAATTATTTTACGTGATGTACTGAAAAGTTAAATTCGTTAAATTACTTAAGAATAATTCGTATGCAATTTGAATATTTGCATCCCGCAGATTAATGCTGCGATAAATAGCGCCGCTGCGCCGCAGAGCGTGGCGCTGGCGAGGGCCGACGTTCCATTGCCGAGCATACTGGTCAGCGCCGGGCCAAGAATTTGCCCGATACCATAAATGAGTGTCACAAAGCCCAAAAGGTTAAGATTTCCCGGCACGCTAAGCTGGCGGGCGATGGTCATCACCAGCGAGGTCGTTCCCATAAAGGTGCCGCCAAAACCAATACTGCTGATGATGAGTAATAAAGGATAGCTGCTGGCGAGGGTTAACAGCACGCAGATCGCCTGCACCAGCAAATTCGCGGTCAGGCAAGGTAATGCTCCCCACCGTTTGGCTGCCCACAGCCAGCCAAAGCAACCTGGGACAATCGACAAGCCAACCAGTGTCCAGAGGTGAGCCGTCAACACAGGCTGGCCCGCGTCTTTCGCCATGAGCGGCAGGTATGTGGCGACGATGATATAACCAAAACCCGCCAGACCATACAGAATCGCCAGTAACCACCAGCTCATGGGTTGTTGCGCGATTTTTGCCAATGGCGCTGGCGGGATAACGTGTTTATTCGACGGGATGAGCAGCGCCAGAGCAAGCAATATAATGGCAGAAAGTGCTCCGGCACCTTGCCACAACGTTTGTGAAGAGAGGGCAAAATGCAGGCCTGCCAGCACATATTCATTACCCAGAGCGATGCCGACGCCAACACCAGAAAATAGCGCCGCAAGGACAAAGGGATGGCGAGTATGTTGCATGATGAGTGTTGAGCCGAAAATCAACATCCCGGCGCTGGCGACTCCCGCCAGAAAGCGAATGATGAAAACCAGAAGAAACGGCGGCAGCCACGCCATCGCGAGGATTAATAATCCGGTTGCGAGGGCGGAAGCTAACAGGAACGGGCGCAGGCGTGAGGGTAAATGAAACGCGCCGAATGAAAACAGCAGGCTCCCCGCCAGATACCCGGCATAGTTACCACTGGCGATCCATGAGAGTTCGCTAAATGAAAACTCGCCTTCCGCCAGCATGACTGGCAGCATCGGCGTATAGAGAAAGCGGCCTAAACCCATACCTAAGGTCAGAACCAGCATCCCGAATAACGCGGTGCTGAAAGAAAAACGTTCTACGGGATGCGATGTCGAATTCATGTTCTGCCTGGTTTGTATTATTTTGAGTTAACAAGTTAATAACAAAAAAGGAGAACCTGCCAGACTGTTATCGTGATTTTGTCGACGTAAAGCGATAAAAAAGATTCGGTTCGCCAACGATATAGATGTTGCCGCTATCATCCATCGCTATCCCTTCCGCCTGCTTGATGTTGTGTGAAAGGCCATACTTACCTTTGGTTAACGAAATTTCGCCGATCACGTCACCTGTCACGGTCACTTCCTGCAGGGCGCGTGACTCATGTGACAACACCAGCAACGTATTTTTCTGTGGGTTAAATTCCGCGCCAGAAACATCGTCTAAAGTAAACTGACGCTGCAACGCTTTATCTTTGCTGATATGCAACTCATCGCTACGCAATAGCCCGGTTACTTTGTAGACCTCTATCGGATTTTTCTCTTTAAAAAACCAGAAGGTATGGTCCTGAGGGGAGTAAGCCAGCCCTTCAAAGCCACAGTTAGTAGGCGTTTCCTGCAATGGGATTTTAATTTTTTTGAGGATGCTCACTTCCGAGTTAGCGTTAAGTGAAATCACATAAATGGCGTAATCACGTTCATCACTGATGACAAATTTATTATCACCAATGTATTCAATCGTCTCGAGATCCTTAACAAAATCGAGCGGAATGGTGCGGATCAGGTCGCCCTCGGTCGTCATTTCAACGATGGTTGCAGGTTTGTTGATAGTGCTAAATAAGGTATTGCTCTGCGCTGACCAGGTCAGTGAGGAGATATTTTTAGTTACTCCTGTAATCTCTTTACCATCGATAGTGGCCTGATAATTCTGAAACCCTGCGACATGCTGGCTTTTACGGACGCAGGATTGCACAAAAAACAGGCTCACCGCCACGATGGCGCATAGAAAAACGATAAAGGTGATGCGCTTTTTCAACTTGTTGCTCCTTATTATTGCTTTTTTTTCTCGTCAAATTCAGTGCGACAGATAAGGAGTATACGGATGAAGCTTAATGAATTCTTAACGCGGGCGATGAAATAGTAAACGCCGCAGGGGGGCGGCGGTTGTCTCTGGATGGCAGAACATTTTCAGCTTACATCGACTGATAAATGCGCCTCATCCATGAATGATAGATGAGGCGGTTAACGTTTAAATGTTAATCTATATCGTCTGCCATACCCACTCTGTTTGGGTGATTATTGAACTATTCTTCAACTATATATGTTGGCTGATAAGACGTTAAACCCGGAATGGAAAATCTCCTATTCACTTCTTTCTTTAAACGGGCTTGATTAAAACTGTTACTGTCCTGTTGCTCGGTACTGTTCTTGGCTTGTTTATCGGTACTGTTATTGGCTTGTTTCTCGGTACTGTCATTGGCCTGTTTATCGGTACTGTCAATGGATTGTTTCTCGGTACTGTTATTGGATTGTTTCTCGGTACTGTTATTGGCTTGTTTCACGATATTATCATTGTTCAGATATGCTCCCTCAAGATAGACATTTTTCGCTCTGACATTGTAAAAACAGGTATTTTTAAAAAGCGTTTTTATAAATATTGTATTGTCAAACCATGCGTAGTCAAATAGGATATCCGAACAATTTGCACCAGTACAATTAGTATTGTAGAATTTTGCATTCGAAAAGTTTGCATTAGAGATTTTACAATTTGTTAAATTAGCGTTTGAAAAGTTGGTATACATGCAGATAATACCAGTAAGATTATATTCTGAAAGATCTTTCCCGGATAGATCTGAATAATTTAGTATTGCTCCAGTAAGAATTACTTTAGGTGTTCCCGGTATTTGAGGTGTTCCAGGTATTCCAGGTATTTTAGATGTTTCATATAGAATCACTGTTGTGAAATCTATATATTCAAGATAAGCGTTGCTAAGGTTACTTCCAGTAAAATTAACGCCAGTGAGAACTTTTCCGCTGAAGTTACTGTTTCGTAGATTTGCGTTTTTGAAATTTACATAAGTCAAGTGGCGAACTTTACGAAAATCATTATTTTCTAATGAGGCATTTTTAAATTTTGCATTACGCAGATCACAATCTGTAAAATCCACGCCTTCACAGATCGTACCGGAGAACTTGGCATGTCTAAGAATGCTGCCATTAAAATTGACATTCCTTAGAACCATTTTAGACAAGTCTATGCCGGTTAAATCCATTTCTGCTAAATTCAACCCTTCGATACACCGTTGACCCGTTGCATCTTCAGGAATAGCAGTGCTAATAGTATTGATGACAACATCACCTATCGTGAAGGTCATTGTAATTCCTGCATCAGAGATAGAGAGTTTTCGCGTAAGACGTTCACTCTTATCTCCAGTGATACTCTTCTGAGCAACGTAAAAGCGCTCGCATGTCTCACAAAATCTTTTCCAGCTCTCATTTGGGGTCAGATTATTGTCCGGGAGGAAATTAGCAATGCTATAAAGATCGTTCAGGACGCTACTTCTTATTTCAGGAGAGGCGCATTCAATAATTTCAGAGGTGGATATTGTATTTTTAATTTTATCTATATTATCCGTGAGATTTCGTGATCCTGCTATATTTGGCTGCTGGTGGTTTTCTTTGTAGTATTGCAGCAAATTTTCCCATTGTAAGTTTGTAAACGAGAAAGTTTCAGTCTTGTTATTGTTATCCCGTATGGTTAATTGATTTTCTACTGGGTCAAAAGAAATCATGAAGTTATTCAGGTGTTGATATTGATGAGTGGCATCTAATTTCACTTCAAATGAATTTGAACTTTTGCAGGCATGTTTTAAAAACTTTTCACAGGGAAGGTGTTGATCTTTATCTACGTGTTGTGGGTCATTGTGCAAAACAGAGAAAATACTCTCTTTCAAATTTTTCTTGTCAATATAGATTGGTAGTTGCGCTTTTTGTTCCATTATTTTAATAAACTGCTGCAGTTGCTCGGTTTTAACATTGCAGTGATGACTTATATCTTTATCTTTATCTTTATCTTTATCTTTATCTTTATCTTTATATTTAACAGTTAATACGCTTTCATTATCATCGTGTCGATTAAATATTATTTTTAGATCGCCAACGTCAAACTCATGTAAACCATTTCTTTTGGTTTTGGCGATGATTTGTTCTGTTGTTGATGAATATCTATTTAAGGTTAATTCAAGATTGTCGGGATTAGAGATAAGGTGAATAAAAAGATTCAGTACACGCTTAATCAAACCGTCATTCAAATGATTTATATCATAATTAATTTGTTTTTGTATGGTTTCAATTTCCGTGTTAATATCAAATGGTAGGTTGTTTTTTTCATGGCAAGCTTTTAGTCCCGGATACATGCCGAGTGTTGGGAAAATATCTTTGTATATGTTTAGGGAGCCCATATTTTTATCCTTGAATTGTGAAATGTTCTTCTAAATCTAAAATAATCAGGGGGGGGAATAAGCTTTGCACAGAAACTTATCTTTTAACATTACAACACCCGGTAATCATTTTATTTCTCTATGCATGATTATGGGTTTAAGTATAATGCAATGTATATTGTATTTTAGACGCGCAATTAGGAAGGTGCTATCAAAAATCGCTCATTTTGTGGATGGGAAATATTTCACGGCAGGCGAGATATTTACTACAACTTCCTTCATGCAGGATTATGCGCAGCCAATTATCCGGTTGGTATATTTAAAGATCTTATTGCCTGGTTGACGCTTCTGCATCGTAATGCACCACGCACTGCCAGTCGCTGCCCTGCTGGCAATATATCGCTTCGGTTTGCCCAGGGATCACCCATTGTATTTCCTCGCCGGGGGGACAGGTCAGCCAAATGCATAACCCGCAGCCGCCGCGTAAATCACGGGGAATATCGCTGACGCGAAAAGTCATGCCCGCTGCCTGCAACGCCTTGCGGGTTTGTATGACGCCGACCGTGGAGTGAAATAAAAATAAAAACTCTTTCATCGGCGTGTCCTCACTCGTTGACCAATTACCGCCGCGCCAATTGCGCCAGCAAATTGCGCATCAGGATGGGTATTTACCGACATTCGCAGGTGAGATTCCAGCATCCGGGCAAACGTCTGGCAATGACTAACGCCACCAGTAAACAGAATCGGCGCTTCACAGGAGAGACGAGCAATGAAAT
>OGXX01004343.1_pt1 | contig 11037 bp, 8 predicted proteins | sample 1576301 | NCBI WGS metagenome assembly OGXX01 (sample SAMEA3541469, study PRJEB24748) | human gut metagenome | biome: human gut; feature: human-associated habitat; material: faeces | place: China | collected 2012 | reverse complement strand
CCGCCACTCGGTCACGAACATCATGATGAGGCAGCCGGCAAACTGCGTCGCGGCGGAGATGATCGTCGGCAGGCTGTTGGTCAGTCCCTGCTGGAGCGTGGAGACATCGTTGGTGATGCGGCTGAGAATATCGCCCTGTGCATGAAAGTTGAAGTATTTCTGCGGCACCCGGTTGATCTTTTCGGACAGCTCCGCGCGCATACGGTAGGACATTTTGAGCGTGACGCTCGCCATGATATAGTGCTGGATGAAGCCAAAGAGCGCGCTCAGGCCGTAAATGACGGCAAGCAGTATGCCGACTCTTGCAATGGCTGCAAGATCAATGCCGCCGAGCAGGCCGTCGGACATGATGGTCGCGATCTTACCGACCTGATCCGGGCCGATGATGGTCAGCACGGCGCTGAGCGCCGCCAGCACGAGCGCCAGAATGACGACGCCGAGGCTCCTGCGCATATACGCGCTCAGGTCGTTCAGAGCGCCTTTGGGATCCGTTTTTTCTGTTGGACGCATATTGGGCCTCATTTGGATGCGCCTCCTTTCTTGAGCTCTTCCTCACTCAGCTGCGACATGGCGATCTCGCGGTAGACCGTGCAGGACGCCATCAGTGCGTCATGCGTGCCGAGTCCGGCAATCTCGCCGCGGTCGAGCACGAGGATCTGATCGGCATTACGGATGGTGCTGATGCGCTGGGCGACGATGATCTTTGTCGTGCCGGGAAGCTCCTTCGCAAGTCCCTCGCGGAGCGTCGCGTCGGTCTTATAGTCCAGCGCGGAGAACGAATCGTCGAAAATCAGAATTTCCGGCGTTCTTGCCAGCGCACGCGCGATGGAAAGCCGCTGCTTCTGCCCGCCGGAGACGTTCCGGCCAAGCTGGGCGATGGGATGTGCGGCCTTTTCAGGGTATTTGTCCACGAATTCCGCAGCCTGCGACAGGGAAAGCGCGGCTTGCAGCGACGCGTCCGTCTTCTCGGCTTTGCTCTGGCCGAAGAAGACGTTGTCCTCGACCGTGCCGGAGAACAGAACGGCCTTCTGCGTCACATAGCCGAGCTTGTTGTAAAGCGCGTCGAACGTATACTCGCGCACGTCCAGCCCGTCTACAAGGACAGTGCCAGCCGTCGCGTCGTAAAAGCGCGGAATGAGGGAGGCCAGCGTCGTCTTGCCGCTGCCGGTCGCGCCGATGATGGCCAGCGTCTGGCCCTTTTCTACCTTGAAGCTGATATGCTCCAGCTCATCCGCAGCCGCGCCCGGATAGCGGAAGGAGACATCGCGGAACTCGACCGTGCCGGTCCCGCTGCCCTCTGTCTTCGCGCCGGGGACGACGTGCGGCTTTGTGTCCAGCACCTCGTTGATGCGCTCTGCCGAGACCTGCGCCTGCGGCACGAGCATGAAGATCATCACGAGCATCATAAAGGACATCACAACATAGGTCGCGTAGGTGCTGAACACCAGCACGTTTGTGAACATCGTCAGCCGTGCGGCGGGATCTGTCAGCGCGATCGACTCAACCAGCGCCGCGCCGACCCAGTAGACGGCGAGCGCCAGCCCGTTCATGCCGAAGCCGAGCATCGGCTGGAGCAGGGCGAACAGCCGCTGGTTTTTCAGCTGCAGGTTCATCATCTCGCGGCTGGGGCCGTCGAATTTCCGGTTCTGATAGTCCTCCGCGCCGAAGGCATGGACGACGTTGATGCCGGTCAGATTTTCCCGCGCGACGCGGTTGATCTGGTCGGTCTTTTTCTGCACCTGACGGAACCGGGGCAGGCAGCTGGACATGATCAGCAGCACTACCGCGACGATCACCACGACGAAGCCGCCCGTTACCGCCGAGAGCGTCCAGCTTTTGCCGAGGATCTTGATGATGGCCCAGACGGCCATGATCGGGGCCTTCATGAGCATCTGCAGACCCATGGCGACGATCATCTGGATCTGGGTGATGTCATTGGTCGTTCTGGTGATGAGGCTGGGGACAGAAAAGGACTGCATTTCCTCGCTGCCCGCGTCCATGACATGGTGGAACAGGTCGGCGCGGACGGAAAAGCTGAAGCCGGAGGCCGTCTTTGCCGCCAGATACCCGCAGCCGACAGCCAGAACGGCGCTGGCCAGCGTACACAGGAGCATCTCGCCGCCGACGGATAAAATATCCGCTGTGACGCTGCCGGGGGTTTTGATGAGCGTGGTGAGCCGGGTCATGTAATCCGGCAGCTTCAGGTCGAAATAGACCTGCGCCACGACGAGAACTGCGCACAAAAGCGCCATCAGCGCCTCGCGCTTTCGCATACGCTTGAGAAGTTTGATCATGGGGGTTACATCTCCGTTCCTTTGGGATTTTCCGTGCGGATCCGTTCGATATTGCGTTCAAAGGCGGCCACGCAGCGGCGGAAGTGCGCTAAGTCCTCCGCACGCAGGCCCTCGGTGAGCCGGTCGGCGAACGACTTTTGTAGCCTGCGGCCCTGCTCAATGACGGGCGCTGCCTTTTCGGTCAGCACGAGCGCCGTCTTGCGCCGGTCGCCGGGGACAGGCTGCCGCTGCAGAAAGCCCTCGCCCACAAGCCGGTCAATATGAAACGACACGATCGCGGGCTTCAGTCCGCGCATCCGGCAGATCGCGCCCGCCGTCTCGCAGCCGGGATTATTCGCCAGAAACAGCAGAATATCCGCCGCCGCAGGCGGCAGACCGGTTTCTGCGCACAGCGGCGAAAGCGCGGCGTGATAGGCGTCAGAAAAGCGTGCAGCATTGGCAAACATGGCAGACGCGGTCAGAAGGGGTTCCGGCATGAGTTAAGACCTCCAATATCGAACTGTTCAATATTGAACTAAATCATACACGAAAAATATGAAAAGTCAAGGAACGATTTGTGAACATTCCTTGACTTTTCGAAAGCCGAAAGCAGCATCCAAGGCTCCTCTTCCAAGGGAAGCAATCTGATATGCTGAACACGCCCTGCGAGAAGCCTCGCAGGGCGTGTTGTGCGGTGCGGTTACCGTTCTTCGCGGAAGTACGGGATGCCGAGGGACTGAGGCGGCTGATCCTCCTTCTTTTTGCGCATGGAGACCATGAGCAGGACAAGGATCGTGACCACGTAGGGGAGCATCTTGAACAGCTCCAGCGTGCTTCTGGACAGGCCGGGGATGTAGTTATACGCCCAGTAGAGAACGCCGAACAGATACGAACCCCAGATCGCGCGCAGAGATTTCCACGTTGCGAAGATGACCAGCGCGACGGCCAGCCAGCCGAGGGCTTCGATCGTGCCCTGGTTCTCCCAGGTGCCCTTGATGTAGTTCATGACGTAGTACGTGCCGCCGAGGCCGGAGATACCGGCGCCGATGCAGGTGGCAAGGTACTTGTACTTTGTGACGTTGATACCGGCAGCGTCAGCCGTGGCGGTATTTTCGCCGATGGCGCGCAGGCTCAGGCCCGTGCGGGTCTTCGACAGGAAGAACCAGATCGCAACGGCGAGGATGATCGCCACATAGGTCAAAAAGCCGTAGGAGAACAGGAGCGTGCCCAGACGGAGCTTGCCGGTGAAGCCGTCAAAGAAATTGACGAGGGAAAGCGAGTAGTTGCGGAATGCCTGCGAGGTCACGGCTACGGAGACCTGGCCGACGCCGCCGGCGAGCTTGTTGAGGCTCCCGCCGAAGAAGTTGCCGACGCCGGAGCCGAGGATCGTCAGGGTCAGGCCGGTGACGTTCTGGTTCGTGCGCAGCGTGATGGTCAGGAAGCTGTAGATGAGGCCGCCAAGCGCGGAGGCGAGGAACGACGCGACGAGACACATAATGACGCACAGCGCCGCGCTCGGCTCGATCCCTGCGTTGACGCAGTAGACGTTTTCATACATGAACGTGGACGTCAGACCGGCGATGCCGCCGAAATACATGATACCGGGAACGCCGAGGTTGAGGTTGCCGGATTTCTCCGTGATGATCTCGCCGAGCGCGCCGAACATGATAACCGTGCCGAACACGATGGCAGAGTGCAGAAGGTCAGGGAATTTCAGCAAAAAATCTAACATATTCAGCTCCTCCTTACTTGTGCTTCGCGCCGGTCTTGACCTGATAGTTGATGAAGAACTCGCTGCCGAGGATGAAGAACAGAATGACGCCGGAGATGATCTTCGAGACGTATTCGTTCAGGCCGAAGTCGGAAGCGATCTGCACCGCGCCCTTGTCGAGGAACGACAGCAGCGCCGAGATCAGGATCATGACGAACGGGTTCATTTTCGCGAGCCACGCGACGATGATCGCGGTGAAGCCGCGGCCGCCGGCGGTCGAGGTGGAGAGGGTATGGCTGACGGCGGAGACGGCGAGGAAGCCTGCGAAGCCGCACAGCGCGCCGGACAGGGCCATCGTGCGCACATAGATGCGCGGGACGCGGATACCGGCGTAGCGTGCGGTATTCTCCGAGTCGCCGACGACGGCGATCTCATAGCCGTGCTTGGTGTATTTCAGATAGAGGTACACGAGCGCCGCGAGGACGAGCACGATGATGACCGTCCACATGAAGTCCTTGTTATAGCCGTCGGAGAACATATTGCCGATCCAGCCGACGTACTTGACGTCGCCCTTGGAGTTGATGGTGCCGATGGAGTTCGATCCTGGAGGGTTCTCCCACTTGGAGACGGCGAACGACGTGAGCTGAATGGCGATGTAGTTCATCATCAGCGTGAACAGCGTTTCGTTCGTGTTCCACTTGGCCTTGAAGAAGCCGGGGATGAGGCCCCAGATGCCGCCCGCGACGATGGCGCTGATGGCCATGCACAGGAAAAGCATCACGATGTTCATCTTGCCTGCGAAGTTGATCATCCAGAACGCGGTGGCAATGCCGCCGACGAGCATCTGGCCCTCCGCGCCGACGTTCCAGAAGCGCATCTTGAACGCGGGCGCCAGACCGATGGCGATACAGGTCAGGATCATGCAGTCACGGATGGTGAACCACATACGCTTGCTCGTGCCGAACGCGCCGGAGGCGAGGGAAACGTAAACCTTCAGGGGGTTCATCTTGACGATGGCATAGATAATGATGCCGTCGACGATCAGAGCCAGCAGAATGGCGATGGCGCGGATCGACCAGGCCTTGCTGAGGGAAATTGTGTCTCGTTTGGAGATATGCATACTCTATTAACCTCCGATCTTCGTCATCATCAGGCCGACGGCGTCCTTCGTGGTCTTGCGGCCGTCGACGATGCCGGAAACCTTGCCGCCGCACAGAACGAGAATGCGGTCGCACAGCTCCAGCAGAACGTCCAGATCCTCGCCGACATAGATGACACTGACGCCCTTCATCTTCTGCTCGGTCAGCAGATTGTAGATGACGTAGGACGTGTTGATGTCCAGACCGCGCACGGCGTAGGCCGTCATGAGAACAGCCGGGTTCTGCGCGATCTCGCGGCCGACGAGCACCTTCTGCACGTTGCCGCCGGAAAGACGGCGGATGGGCGTGCGATTGATATCCGGGGTGACGACCTCAAGATCGTCCACGATCTTCTGCGACAGGTCGCGCGGGAACTTGCGGTCGGTCAGCGGGCCCTTGCCGCGCCGGTAGGTGCGGAGCATGATGTTCTGAATGATGTTCATGCCGCCGACGAGGCCCATGCCGAACCGGTCCTCCGGGACGAAGGACAGCAGGAGGCCCTTGCGGATGATATCGAGCGGGTCCATGCCGTTGAGCAGACATTCGGTTCCGTCCGGCTCGATGTATGTAATTTTGCTGCCGGCCTCCAGCTTCTGCAGGCCGGAAATGGACTCAAGCAGCTCCTTCTGGCCGGAGCCTGCGATGCCCGCGATGCCGAGGATCTCGCCGCCCATGGCGGTGAAGGTCACGTCGTCGAGCATCTTGACGCCTTCCTTGTTCTTGACGGTCAGGTGCTCGACCTTCAGGCGCTCGGTCTGGTTCTCGTTCAGCGGACGGTCAATGTTCAGGGAAACGGCCCGGCCGACCATCATGTCGGTCAGCGACTGCTGGGAAGCGGTGGCAGTGTCAGTATCGCCGATGTACTCGCCCTTGCGCAGAACGGCCACGCGGTCGGAGACGGCAAGCACCTCATGCAGCTTGTGCGTGATGATGATGATCGCCTTGCCGTCCTTTTTCATGTTGCGCATGACGGTGAAGAGCTTTTCCGTCTCCTGCGGGGTCAGAACGGCGGTCGGCTCGTCGAGGATCAGGATATCCGCGCCGCGGTAGAGCACCTTGACGATCTCGACGGTCTGCTTCTGCGAGACGGACATCTCATAGATCTTCTGGTTCGGATCGATGTCGAAGCCATAGCGGTCGGCGATCTCGCGGACGGCCTTGGCAACGGCGTTTTTGTCCATCTTGCCCTTGTCGCCGGGCAGGCCCAGAATGATATTCTCGGCAGCCGTAAAGACGTCGACGAGCTTGAAATGCTGGTGGATCATGCCGATGTGCAGATCAAACGCGTCCTTCGGGGAGCGGATCTCCACTTCCTTCCCATCGACGAAGATCTGGCCCTCGTCCGGATAGTAGATGCCGGAGAGCATGTTCATAAGCGTGGTCTTGCCGCTGCCGTTTTCACCCAGCAGGGACAGGATCTCACCCTTATGCAGCTCCAGACTGATCGATTTGTTTGCCACGACCTGTCCGAAGCGCTTGGTGATGTTTCTCAGTTCGATTGCGTTTGCCAAGCAAGTCATCCTTTCTGTCTTGGAATTCGCTCCGCTGTTTTGCAAAACGCCGCTTTCCGGCGGCGGTTTTGGCGAGTTCGCGGAAAGCCTGTTCTTCCAACGTTGAACGGAATTGAAAAAACAGGGAATCTCAGTTAAAAACTAAAGATATTCTATCATTTTGTGAAGAGATTGTAAATACGCTTTCTGCAAAAAATACAAAAAAATATAGCAAGCCTAACAAATTTTTAGTCAGCATGCAAAACTTTTATGCAGTAAAGTGTACGCAGAAAGGCTCCCGTTGCCGCACGCTGTACGACAATGGGAGCCTTTGGGAAAGTTTTGTTCGTTGGTCAGTCTCACGCCTCCAGCCGTGTGCGGATGGCCTTCAAAAATGCCTCGCTCGTGACCGGTACGGGGCGTTCGCCCTCGACGAGGCCGGCGAGGTCGCCGGTCATGATGCCGGAGCGGATCGTGTCGAGGCTGGCCTGTTCGAGCCTGTCCGCGAAGGCTTCGAGCGCCGGAAGCTTATCCAGCTGGCCGCGCTTTTTCAGCGCGCCTGTCCACGCGAAGATCGTCGCCATCGGGTTGGTCGAGGTCTGTTCGCCCTTGAGGTAGCGGTAATAGTGCTTCGTGACCGTGCCGTGCGCGGCCTCAAATTCTGTCGTGCCGTCCGGCGCGACGAGCACGGAGGTCATCATGGCGAGCGAGCCGAACGCTGTGGACACCATATCGCTCATCACGTCGCCGTCATAATTCTTGCAGGCCCAGATGAAGCCGCCCTCGCTGCGGATGACGCGGGCGACCGCGTCGTCGATCAGCGTGTAGAAATACCGCAGGCCAAGCGCCTCGAACTGCGTCCTATAGCTCTTCTCGTATTCTTCTTCAAAAATGCGCTTGAACGCGCCGTCATAGACCTTGGCAATGGTATCCTTGGTGGAGAACCAGAGATCCTGCTTCGTATCAATGGCATACTGGAAGCAGGCCCGCGCGAACGAGCGGATGCTGCTTTCCTTATTGTGTTCGCCCTGGAAGACGGCGGGGCCGTCGGTTTTCTGGACGAGAACGGTCTGCTCCCTGCCGGATGCGCCCTTGAACGTCATGGTGCATTCGCCGGGCTCGTCCGTCTCAAGGCTTACGGACTTATACACGTCGCCGTAGGCATGGCGGGCGATCGTGATCGGCTTTTTCCATGTGCGCACGACCGGCTTGATCGTGTCCAGCAGAATGGGCGCGCGGAAGACCGTGCCGTCCAGAATGGAACGGATGGTGCCGTTCGGGCTTTTCCACATCTCGGTCAGCTGCGGATATTCGGCCATCCGCTGCGCGTTCGGCGTGATCGTCGCGCATTTGACGGCAACGCCGTATTTTCTGGTCGCCAGCGCCGCGTCGACCGTGACCTGATCGCGCGTCTCGTTGCGGTGCAGCAGGCCGAGATCGTAATACTCGGTCTTGAGGTCGACAAACGGGCAGATCAGCTCGTCCTTGATCATCCGCCAGAGCACCCGCGTCATTTCGTCGCCGTCCATCTCGACGAGCGGCGTTTTCATCTGAATTTTTTCCATATCGGTCCCTTCTCTCTTATCCGCGCTTGGCGTAGTAATTCATCAGGCAGCCGTCGAGCAGAATGTCCCGCTCGTCCGGCGTCAGGCCCTTTACGTGCAGCAGAAGCTCTGCTTTTTCGCCGGTCTGCCGCAGAACCTCCGCGGGGAAATCCTCACAGCCTTTCTCCAGCCGCTTCCGCACGTCCGGCACGAAGACCAGATCGCCCGGCGTGTAATCAAACGGTGTTCCCTCGTCCAGCGTGAACGGCAGCATGCCCCAGTTGATGCAGTTGCTGCGGTAGCGCTTGGTGGCGAATTCATAGCAGATATTCGCAAGTCCGCCCAGGACCTTCTGGCAGGACGCAGCCTGCTCCCGCGCAGAGCCGTCGCCGGGCTTGTTGGCAAAGACACAGGAGCCAAGCTGTGTAACGCTCAGAAGTGTGTCCGCATCGCCGAAGCGCGCCAGCGCAGCGCGCAGCGTCTCTGATGCACAGCCGGATCTCCGTTTGGATTCTTCCTCGGCAATTTTCTTTGCGCGCGGCACATAATCCGGCACGCGGCGCGAAAGCGTAAACTCCGCCAGCCGCAGGGGGTTCGAGCGGTAGGACGACGTTTCGCCCGACGGGATCAGCTCGTCCGTCGTGGTCACGGGGTCATGAATGACGGCGGCAAGCTCAAGCAGAAGATTTTCACCCAGCTCATACGTTTTCGGCCAGTCCGTGATGTTCGGGCCCATGATGAGCGCTGTTTCCGGCTGCGGATGGCCAAAGCCGTTGTAAACACGGCGGGCATAAACCGTCTTGTCAAACTGGTACGGATGGCGCTCCGGGGTATAATCCAGCTCGTCCGCCGGGGTGATGCGGCCGCCGTTTCTGGCTGTTGCCGCAATGGAACGCGCGTCCATGAGGCACACGCCCGCAAACTGCCCTTCGCCGGGCTTTGAGCCCTCGCGGTTCGGGAAATTGCGCGTCGTATGGCGAAGAGACAGGCCGTTGTTGGCCGGCACATCTCCCGCACCGAAGCACGGGCCGCAGAAGCTGGGCTTGATGATCGCACCGGTTTCCAGCAGCGACTCCGTCACGCCCAAGCGCGTCAGGGCGAGGCTGACCGGGACGGATGTGGGATAGACGCTCATGGAGAAATACCCGCTTCCGACCGAGCCGCCGCGCAGGATCTGCGCAGCCTCGTCAATATTATCAAACATACCGCCCGCGCAGCCCGCGATGATGCCCTGATCGGCCCAGACACCGCCGTCGTGAAGCTTGTCCAGCAGATGCACGTTGGCCTTCGGCCAGCGCCTTTTTGCCTCGGCCTCCACACCGGCCAGCAGTTCCTGCGCGTTCGCAAGGAAGTCACGGATGGTGTACGCGTTCGACGGGTGGAACGGCAGCGCGATCATCGGCTCAAGCTGGCTGAGATCCAGCTCGATCATGCGGTCATAATACGCGCCATCCTCCGGCGACAGCTTTTTATACGCTTCGGGGCGGCCGTGAACTTCAAAAAACCGTTTCGTCTCCTCGTCCGTCTCCCAGATGGAGGACAGGCAGGTCGTCTCGGTCGTCATGACGTCGATGCCGTTGCGGAAATCAATGGGCAGCTTCGCAATGCCGGGGCCTGCGAATTCCAGCACGCGGTTCTTGACGAAGCTGCTTGCGAATGTCGCCTTGACCAGTGCGATTGCCGCGTCGTGCGGGCCGACGCCCCGGCGGGGCGTTCCCGTCACATAGACCAGCACGACCTCGGGAAGCGGCGCGTCCCACGTGTGCCTCAAAAGCTGCTTGGCAAGCTCCGGCCCGCCCTCGCCGACGGCCATCGTGCCGAGCGCGCCATAGCGCGTGTGCGAGTCAGAGCCTAAAATCATTGACCCGCAGGCAGCCATCTGCTCGCGCGCGTAGGAATGAATGACGCTCTGGTTGGCGGGAACGTAAATGCCGCCGTATTTCTTTGCCGCGGACAGGCCGAAGACGTGGTCGTCCTCGTTGATCGTGCCGCCGACGGCGCAGAGGCTGTTGTGGCAGTTTGTAAGCGCATACGGAATCGGAAACTCCTTCATGCCGGAGGCCCGTGCCTGCTGAATAATGCCGACGTAGGTGATATCGTGAGAAATCAGACCGTCGAAGGTGATATGCAGCTGTCCGTCCTGCGCCGGATGATCGTGTGCGGCGAGAATTTTTGCGGCAATGGTTTTCTCCTTCGCGCCGGCCTGCGCTGCGATGGCGGCGACGGGTTTGCCGCTCTGAATCGTTACGCCGTTGTCAAATAACCGTATCATATCCATCTGTCCCTTCTGTGCCGGATGTGCCCGTTGCTTTTTCTGGTGACAGTATAGCAAGGGATGCTACAAAATGCAAGCACAAAATGAATTTATTTTTTTGAATCCTGCATTATTCTTGCAGAATTTACAAATATGCAGGTGAAAATTCAAGAATATGAATGATAACAGAAAATTTATGAAATTTAAAAATAATTTACTTGCATTTTCATGAGCGTACAGTTATAATGAGCCCAACATAAAAACCGCACCTTGCGGAAGGAGAAGAAGATCATGGAACGTGCAATGGATTTGCGACCGGATATGGCAGCGTCCCTCGGCAGCCTTGTCAAGCAGGAATATCAGATTCCCGACAGCTATTACTTTGGAGAGGTCAAGCGCGGGCTTCGGAACAGCGACGGAACCGGCGTTCTGATCGGTGTGACGAAGGTCGGCAGCGTCCAGGGCTATCTGCTGCAGGATGGCCAGCGCGTTCCCAAGCCCGGCCAGCTGTACTACCGCGGTATCGAGCTGAACGAGATCGTGGAGGCTCACCGCAAGGCCGGCACCTTCGGCTATGAGGAGGTGGCATGAGGGGATGGTCGGAGAAATCGAGCAGATCGTTGAGA
>OGXX01004342.1_pt1 | contig 11037 bp, 9 predicted proteins | sample 1576301 | NCBI WGS metagenome assembly OGXX01 (sample SAMEA3541469, study PRJEB24748) | human gut metagenome | biome: human gut; feature: human-associated habitat; material: faeces | place: China | collected 2012 | reverse complement strand
TACGCCACCGAAACCAGCTTGAAAATAGACCGCTATTCGTTGGAAACCCCGCTGCGCGTCATCATGGAGCATCCGGTGGCGCAGGCGATTTTCCGGCAGTACGCGCCGGAATTTCTGGAAAATCCGATGTTGGAGTATGTGAAAGACGAGCCTATTACAGCCCTGCTTGCCTACGGAGAATCCCTGCGCCCGCTGTTTGAGCAGGTGCTGACCGCCATGAACCAAGCTGATAAGCGGTGAGTCTGTATAAATTATACTACGCCCAACATGAAAACTGCAATCGTAAGTTGTACTCTCCGGTGTTAAGTTGTACGCATCACTGCAAGATTACAGTGGCAAAAATTCGTTTTTTTGTAGTTTTACGGATGGGATACGATAGTATCTTAGTATTTCATTTATTTAGTATTTATTTGTGTTGGATTTGCCTGTACAGGGAAATCCCGTTCAGGTAAATGCCTTTGTGGTAAAATAAAAAATCCCCGGAAAGCGGGGATTTTGGTGCGGTATTTGGCGGGACGGTACACCGCGCCGATAGGCTGCAAACTCCCGCAAACCGGGGCGTTTCTCGCGGTGACAGGGGCGGTGTGCGGGGGTGCAGTGGTGTAGGGCTGCGTACAATTTCTTACTAGAAAGTAAAATTTCATTACGGATTCGTTGGGCTTTTCACTTGCGTGAACCCAGTGATATTGGTATCCACATTTCTCAATGAGACCAATGCTGCGCATTTATTTGAGCGGTGCAAGTCAGAATCCGTCTCACGAATTTGCCCCCAAAACTGCCCCCAAAAGGGTTTGGAACGGGTCAGCACGATGCAGCACCTTTTTGTACACATGGGACAAAATCTATTCCGAGCCTTGGTACACAACACCACCAAGCCCAACAAAACAGCACTGTAATGCACAAATCTTGGATTTCTCATAACCCGGAGGTCGCAGGTTCAAGTCCTGTCCCCGCAACCATGGCGAGTGTTCTTACAGCATTTGAAAGGCTGTTAAGAACACTCGCTTTTTCTCATACAGCAAGTTGACCTGGGGCGTAGTTGACAACAACGCCTTTTCTTGTATTTACCGACACCTGCGGTGCCGGAAGTAGAAACACATCGGGGATGAAGATGGCTCCCACACAGTTGTAATGGATCACAAGATGCTGCTCCCATATCCCGTCGATTTTCTCCGCCTGATTGACTTCGATGTGATCGATCAGCTCATTGAGCATCCTGGGGGTCAGAACCTTGGCTCTTGTGTATTTGCGGACGGTGGAGATAAACATATCCGCCGTTACTGACTTGCTGCTGAGCTTGTCCATTTCAGCACGTAGGGCCTTGATCTTCTCGGATATCTCCTTTTGTTCATCCTCATACCTGCGGGACATTTTGGCGAAGCGGTCATCCGAGAGCTTGCCGAAAACATTGTCCTCATAGATACGCTCAAATAATCCATCCAGTTCTTCTCCTGTTTTATGTTCTTTTGCCGCTATGGGTTAGTCGCATCCACATAATCGATGAGTTCTGTGCCAGACAATGTCGGATCAAAACTTCCATAGATCGCTGGCAAAGTTCGCGTATTCAATACGAAATTTTTCGGCAATTCTTTTGGTGTATAACCCGTGATGCGCCTGAATTCGCGATTGAAATTGCGAATCGTCGTGAACCCGCAGTTTGCACAAATTTCCGTGATTTTTGTGTTTGGTTCCGAATGGATCAACTGAACAGCCTTTTCTACGCGTACGGTGCTGAGATACTGCGAAAATGTCATACCTGCCTGCTTTTTAAAGTATCGCGAAAAGTACGCCGGAGAGAAGTTCATGAATTCAACCGCATCGTCAAAGGTGATGCTGGAATAATCTGTATCGACACGGTTCAATAGCTGCTTATATCGGTTCACCTGTGCATTTTCTTGTTGGCAGTCTATCAATGGTTGTGCCCGATAAATATCTACAAGAATCAGAATCATTAACGCCAGTGTTCTCTGTTCAAAGAAAGGCTGCTTTTCATAAAGCTCACGACGAATTTCCATCAGCTGGTTTTGAATATGCCCATCGTCATGAAAAAGCGATTGAGTCGGCATACGACCACATGTGAGCGATGTTGTTGTTCTCTCATCGATCAATGATACAAAAAGAACACAGTCTTGCCCTGCATTAATTGAATGGATGTTGCCACTGTAGCAGAGTAACCCCTTTCCCGGTGTTAGGCTGTACTCGTGTTCATTGAGAGTTATATGTGCAGTTCCAGTCTTGCATAGAATCAATTCATGCTCCATGTGCCAGTGGGATATGTTATGCAGATTTTTGTACTCTCCAACCCACACACGTTCGTTCCCTGCATAGTATCTTTTTTCGAGTTTTGCTATCACAATTCGTTCCTTCTCTCGTCAGAACAATAAATGTCCATATCTTGCCAAAGGTTGTCTTTCAATTTGTCAATTTATATGTTAATATTACCACAAATCAACGAATTAGTAAATAATTTATGTGCAACATTGACCATTTAGGCAGAATCCTAATCAAAAGTGGTATTCTACCTGCAACGGCACGAAGTCAATACACAGCAAGAAAAGGAGGCTATTTGTCGAAAAAACGCATTTAACGCAACCAATTTAATGAAAGGAAACGGATTACGATGAAAAAGCAAAAAAGCTTGATTGCCTTACTGATATGTCTGGCGTTTTGCCTGATCAGTATGTTTGGAACTTGGTCTATGTTGACTTGCAACGGAACGGTTGAAGTAAATGATTTGAAGATTTCGACCTCCAAGGGTGACTTGGTTCGCTTCCTGGAGTATCGTCCTAAAACAGCTACTGCAGATAACCCTGTTCCTGCGATCGTTTATAGCCCTGGTAATGATAGCACCGCCGAAAGCGTTCGCCTTTGCTCTTCGGAACTGGCGCGTCGTGGTTATGCCGTGTATGTTCTGGATCTGCTCTCCGCAGGTCACTCCTCCGAAGGCATTGGTAATTCGCCCACCTTTGGTTTTGAAGAGCTGATTGACTATGTCTACAGCAACCTCGACTATGTAGACAATGCTCATATCGGCATCGCAGGTTATTCAAAGGGCGGTGGAAATGTTATCCGCGTCATGACTACTCTTGGCGATCAGCAACGTGAAGATCCTGACAACTATGTCCGCAAAGTTGACGCAGCTCTGATCCTTGCTCCGCCGTTCCAGCCTCTGGATGCTCTGGCTACCGGCGTCAACCTTGGTTTTGGTGCTGGCCTGTACGATCCTTATTCTCGCATCGGTTTCAAACCAGTAGAAGGTTACTGGCCAGGCGACCTGAGCGTAAAACGCGAAATGAAGGAAACCATTAACCTTGGTGTGCCTGGCACTTTTGCCGAAGATGAACTGGACGACCCGAATGTTAAGGTTGAAATCGGTCATGTATACGGTAGCTTTGCTGAGAACAACGCTCGCGTCGTTTACAATCCTGCTGACTCTACCCACGGTTCTGGTATGATCAGCCGCGGCTTTATTCATGATACTGTGGACTTCTTTATGCAGGCTATTCCTGCACCGAATCCCATTGATGCCAACGACCTGGTGTATCCTGCGTTGATGCTGTTCTCTGCACTCGGTTTGATCGCTCTGTTGGCGATGACGGTTCCTGTTGCTCTTCTGCTCCTCGAGACGCCTATCTTTGCTGCGCTTCACCGTCCGGCCGGCGCTCCCGTTTCCGGTTTGAACACCAAAAAAGACTGGACCATCTTTATTGTAGCTTCTCTGATTGCTGGCTTTGTTCCTCCGATCATGGCTCCTGTCATCATTCAGCAAACCAGCAAGATCTTCTCTCTGACTGGGCAGGGAACCACTGGCAGTGTCTTTGTTTATGGTGTCGCAAACAACGTCGTTGTATGGATGATGTTCAGTGCTTTGTTCCTGTTGGCAATGTTCTTCCTGTTCTATAATGTTATTCACAAGAAGAATGGCGTAAAACTTTCTGATTATGGATTGGCAATTTCTCTGGCTGATATTGGCCGCATCATTCTTCTGGCTATTGCCGTTATCCTGACCTGCCGCAGCGTTGTCTGGTTTGCAGATTACTTCTTCAAGGTTGATTTCCGTCTTGTTGATCTGTCCATGGCTACAATGGACTGGAATCATCTGCGTGTATCCCTTTGCTACGCTCCGTTCTTTATCCTGTACTGGTGCATCAACTCTCTTACAATGAACGGCTGCAACCGCTTTAAAAACATGAGCGAAGGCAAAAACCTTCTGATCTGCGTGCTTTGCAACACTTTCGGAACGATTGTTGTAGTGCTGGTCTACTATATTATGCTGTATCGCACTGGCTGCGGTATTGGTGCATTCTCCAACTGGAAAGCATATATGATGCTCAGCTACATGATTCTTTCCGCTACTGCAGGTACAATTATCAATCGTAAGATTTATAACGCAACCAGCAGCCTTTACCTTGGTCCTGTGATTTTCGGTACGCTGATTGCCATCATTAACACCACAGTTTATACGTTGCCCGCAGCTTAACTGCAAGCAGACCATTTGGGCTAAAGTAAATTGGACAAAATATTTACCTGAAATGCCGAGAAGGAAATAACAGATCCCCCCTAGTGGATTACGCAAGCTAACTAGGGGGGATTTCTCTGGATTATTTAGAAAAGAAAACCAAGGCGGTGATAAGAGTATTATGGCAACGAAACAAAAGTTGAACACTTTGGGCATCGAATTAGGCTCAACACGCATCAAAGCAGTTTTGACGAGTTTTGATGGTACAATACTAGCCAGTGGTATGCATGACTGGGAGAACCGTTTTGAAGACGGTTATTGGACTTACCATCTAGATGATGTATGGGCAGGCATTCGAGATGCCTATCGTGACTTAGCACTGAACTATGAAAACACCTATGGGGAAGTTCTTCAGACCGTTGGCGCTATTGGCGTTTCAGCCATGATGCATGGCTATCTTCCATTTGATTGTAATGGACAACAGCTGACAGCATTCCGTACCTGGCGTAACACTACAACTCAACAGGCAGCAAATGCTTTGACAGAGCGTTTTCATTTCAACATTCCTCAGCGATGGAGCATAGCTCACTTTTATCAGGCCATTCTTAATGGAGAGGCACACGTTAATAATGTTGCGTTTCTGACAACTCTTGCCGGTTATGTCCATTGGCAGCTAACTGGTAATAAGGTTCTGGGTATCGGGGACGCATCCGGCATGTTTCCTATCGACAGCAACACCTGTGATTATAATACTTCTATGCTCGATTCCTTCGATGCTTTGCTCAAAGAAGCAAAGTTACCATTTCACCTGCGTGATTTGCTTCCCAAGGTACTGTGTGCGGGGGAAGATGCCGGTTATTTAACAGAAGCAGGTGCCAAACTCCTCGATTCCACGGGAACACTATCTCCCGGAATTCCGTTTTGTCCACCAGAAGGTGATGCTGGAACCGGCATGGTGGCTACTAACAGCGTTGCACAGCGCACCGGTAATGTCAGCGCCGGCACAAGCGTTTTTGCTATGATCGTGCTTGATAAGCCGCTGAAACAAGTTCATCCAGAGATAGATATGGTCACTACTCCACAAGGTGCTCCTGTTGCTATGGTTCACTGTAATACTTGCACATCTGATCTGGATGGCTGGGTGAATTTGATGGGAGAAATGACCGAGGCTGCCGGGACCACACTGACCAAATCTCAGCTGTATAATCTTTTCTACCAGAAAGCATTACAAGGCGATGCTGATTGTGGTGGGTTGATCAATTTCAACTACTTCTCCGGCGAGCCAGTCACGGGCATATCAGATGGACGGCCAACATTTATTCGTCGCCCCAATGCAAAATTTAATCTTGCCAACTTCGCACGAGCCCAATTGTATTCCTGTATTGCGACTTTGAAGTATGGTTTGGACATTTTGTTCGAGCAAGAGCAGATAACAGTCGACAATCTACTTGGCCATGGTGGTCTATTCAAGGTCCCCGTAGTTGGGCAGAAATTACTGGCCGGGGCGTTGGGTGTTCCGGTATCTGTAATGAAAACAGCCGGAGAGGGCGGACCGTGGGGTATGGCACTTTTGGCTGGCTATCGTTTGAATCGGAATAAGGATGAGAACTTGGAAAACTATTTACAGAACCATATCTTTATCCATTCCGAAGGAAATACCCAGACACCCGATAAAGCTGATCAGTTCGGATTTTCCGCATTCATGAAAGAGTATATACGTTGCTTGCCGGTCGAACGCGCCGCCGTAGATGCTCTTCGCTAAATTAGGAGGCTATTAATAATGCGTATGCAAGACTATGAATTTTGGTTTGTAGTAGGAAGCCAGTTCCTGTATGGTCCCGAAGTGCTCGAAACCGTAGCTGCTCGTGCTTCCGAAATGGCCGATGTGTTAAATGCTTCTGGCAATTTGCCTTGCAAATTGGTATACAAGGTCACCGCAAAAACCAATAAAGAAATTGCTGATGTTGTACGTGAAGCCAACTATGACACGCACTGCGCTGGCATTATCACATGGTGCCACACTTTCAGCCCAAGCAAAATGTGGATCAATGGCTTCGTTGACCTGCAAAAACCTTATTGCCACTTTGCCACTCAGTATAATCGCGAAATCCCAAATGAAGAAATCGATATGGACTTTATGAACCTGAACCAAGCTGCTCACGGCGACAGGGAACATGGATTCATTGCCGCAAGACTGCGGATGCCTCGCAAAATTATTTTTGGTTATTGGCAAGACGAGGAAATTCAAAAGCGTCTCGGTCGTTGGATGCGTACCGCTGTAGGTGTAGCAGTTTCGCGGAATCTAAAAGTCATGCGTTTTGGTGACAATATGCGTGAGGTTGCAGTAACCGAAGGCGATAAGGTTGAAGTTCAGGCTAAACTCGGATGGCAGGTAAATACCTGGGCAGTAGGTGACCTTGTGAAAGTAATGAACGAGGTCACCGATGCTGAAGTCGATGCTTTAATGGACACTTATCGTTCCAGCTACGACTTTGCTACTGATAATATCGATGCTATTCGCTATCAGGCCAGAGAAGAAATTGCCATCAAAAAAATGCTGGATGACGAAGGATGTCAGGCATTTTCTAATACATTCCAAGATTTGTATGGCATGGAGCAGCTGCCCGGCCTGGCCAGTCAACATTTGATGGCTCAAGGATACGGCTACGGCGGCGAAGGGGACTGGAAAGTTGCTGCCATGACTGCCATCATGAAATCGATGGGCGATAACGGCAATGGATGCTCGCTCTTCATGGAAGACTATACTTACAATCTGGTTCCAGGTGCAGAATATAGCCTTGGTGCTCATATGTTGGAAGTTTGCCCTTGCTGCGCAGCAGAAAAGCCCCGTATCGAGACCCACCCCCTGGGTATCGGGATGAATGAAAAAGACCCGGCACGTCTTGTGTTTGAAGGTAAAGCCGGCCCGGCTATTGTAGTCAGCCTGATTGATATGGGTGGTCGTTTGCGACTGATCTGCCAGGATATAGAGTGCGTAAAACCCATTCTGCCAATGCCTAATCTCCCCGTTGCCCGTGTCATGTGGAAGGCACTGCCGAGCTTGGCAACTGGCGTAGAATGTTGGATCACTGCTGGCGGTGCCCATCATACAGTACTGAGCTACGACGTAACTGCTGAGCAAATGCACGACTGGGCCAACATGATGGGTATAGAATTCGTCCATATCGGTAAGGATACCACTCCTGAAAGTCTGGAGCACGATCTGTTTCTTGCTGACCTTGCCTGGAAGCTGAAGTGAGGATCATGATGCTGGAATATCTTCGACAACAGGTCTACGAGGCAAACATGGAATTGCCTCGCCACGGTCTTGTAACCTATACTTGGGGAAATGTTTCCGCCATCGACCATGAAAAAGGTCTAATCGTTATTAAGCCATCTGGTGTGGATTATAACGAATTGGCTCCTGACAATCTTGTAATAGTAGATATGGATGGCAATGTGGTAGAAGGCAGCTTGAAACCTAGCAGTGATACAAAAACTCATCTGGAATTGTACAATGCATTTCCTGCATTGGGCGGCATTGTCCACACCCATAGCACTTATGCTGTAGCATGGGCACAGGCGTGCAAGGATATTCCTGCCTTTGGTACAACACATGCTGATTATTTCTACGGTGCAGTGCCATGTACCCGCAAGTTGACCCAGGAAGAGGTTGATTCAGATTATGAGCGGAACACCGGTAAGGTAATCGTTGAAACCTTTTGTGATCACAATATCGATCCCATGCATGTACCAGGTGTCCTGTGTGCGAACCATGGTCCATTCACTTGGGGAAAGGATGCTGCTCAGGCAGTATACCATGCCGTTGTACTAGAAGAAGTTGCAAAAATGGCATTACTGACCAATCAAGTCAATCCTAATACAGCACCAGCTCCACAATATGTATCGGACAAACACTATCACCGCAAACATGGATCCACTGCATATTATGGCCAATAATAAGACCTCCTTAACATACCAGCAGAGAGCCGTAAACACAGGTTGGCGTGAAACAGGTTATCTGATACTGAAAGTGGATTCTCTCCCAGTCGGTAAAAAATCAGTTTTCACCAGTGAGGAAATCCATCTAGCAAGAACAGCCGTAAATCAGCTGCGAAACAAGAAAATCCAACAAGGCCAGTACACCGACGCGACCGATGATATGCTGCTGAAATTGGTCTGAAAGAACAAATTATGCATGAACAGAAACTACCCTGCAAGGTGCCTTGCAGGGTAGTTTTCTATAATTACAACGAATACTTTTATCAAAAGGTCAATCTCATCTGATACCACGTCACATCACCGTGGGTGGAGCCGGAAATACCCTCGCTGACAAAGCCGAACTTGGCGTAATAATGTACAAGACGGTCCTTGCAGGTCAGCACAAGCCCCTTGCGGCCCTGACGGCGCGCCTCGGCAATGACATGTTCCAGCAGCATGGCGGCACAGCCGCGGCGACGGTAAGCGGGGATTGTATCCACGCCGAAAATCATCTGCCACGCGCCGTTTTCGTTATGCAGGGCCGCGTCATCGTACATCTCGTCCCGCAGGTCCGGCTCGTCCGTAGCCATGCCATTCACAAAGCCCACCAGCTGTTTGCCGTCCATCATCACCCAAAAATGGTTCGGATACAGCGCCAGCCGTCTGGCAAAGCTCAATTCTGTGGCGGCTTCGGCAGCGGGGAAGCACTCGGCTTCAATTTGTACCACAGCTGCCAAATCGGCGGAAGTCGCGGTTCTGATTTGCATAACAATTCTCCTTATTTTCTCAATGCTTCGGTTTTCTTCTATTTTGCCTTTCCTGCGGGCTGCTGTCAAGATTCCTGCAGCATGATCTTTACGATTTCCTTGTCGGTTTCGCGCATACCCTCGCGGCCGAGCTGGCTTACATTGCGGATTGTGTTTTCCACGCCCTTGGTGACAATGCCGTCACCGCCGCGGAACTGCTGGCCGTTCTGGTACATATGGTAGCCCATGATACCGGCCTGCACGCTGGACGCAATTTTGGCCGCACAGCTCGGCTTGGCACCGTCGCAGATAATGCCGGACACGATTGCCAGCGAGTTTACCAGTGTGTGGGAAATAGCCTTGAGGTCTGCACCCTGCAGATAGGCAATACCACATCCGGCCGCACAGCCGGCGCTGACTGCACCGCAGTATGCGGACAGCCGCCCGATACCCGTTTTTTCGTGAATGGCAATCAGGTTGGAGAGTGCCAAAGCGCGGTAAAGTCTATCTTTCGGCACCGCCAGTGCTTTGGCGTACTCGATAACCGGCACGGACACCGTAATCCCCTGGTTGCCGCTGCCGGAATTGATAACCACCGGCAGTTCGCAGCCGCTCATGCGCGCGTCGGACCCAGCCGCCGCCTTGGCAATGGCGCGGTTGCGCACATCGTCCCCATAAAATTTGAGCATGGTAGAACCGATGTTGGCACCGTAATCACCCAGCAAGCCTTCCTCGGAAATCTGGGTGTTGTACTGAATCTGGGTATCCAGCACCGGGCAGACGTCTGCCGTATCACAGGTGTTGGCAAAGTCGAAAATATCCGCAATTGTCAGCAGGTTCCTGTCGGACAGGCCGTCCTCCGCTGGATTATCGCCGCCGCAGGCCGGTTTGCTTTCTGCCGCGGTATTGTCCAACAGAATGTCACTGTTTTTCTGGATAAACACAATGTTTGTGTGATACCGGCAAATGCGCACCACCGCAGAATCCGCGCCGTGATACAGTGCCACGATAATATCAAAGATAAAGCCGTTGTCAATGGCCTCCACCGAAATCGGGACTTCTTTCATAAAACTGCGCATGGAGCCTTTCTGCTCTGCCGTCACTTCCGAGATAACTTCCAGTGCCTTGTCGGCATGGCCGCCCACAATGCCCGCCGCGGCTGCGGCCTCAATGCCTTTCATGCCATCGGTGTTGGGAACAACCACGCTCTTGACATTTTTAATGATATTGTTGCTGACACCGATTTTTACCATATCCGGCGTACAGCCCAGAACCTCCCGCGCTTTGGCGGCCGCGTAGGCAATGGAAATCGGCTCGGTGCAGCCCATTGCCGGAATAAGTTCCTCTTTCAGAATCTGTAAGTAAGTCCGATAGACCTTGCTCTGCTTTTCCATGCATCTGTTAAGGAAGAAATCACAACGATTTACCACGAAAACAGGGGCCGGTACGGCTATCGCCGCATTACAACAGAACTTCATAAGCGCAATTTCCTCCTGAACCACAAGACTGTCCAGCGGCTTATGAAGGAGCTGGGTTTGGTTTGCCGTGTCAGGATGAAAAAGTATCGTTCTTACAAGGGTGAAGTTGGCAAAATTGCGCCAAATCTGTTAAACCGGGACTTCCTCGCCGAAAAGCCAAACCAGAAGTGGGTCACCGATGTGACAGAGTTCAGTTTGTTTGGAGAGAAGCTCTATCTCTCGCCCATCCTTGATCTGTGCAGCAGCGATCTGGTCAGCTATACCATCTCCGACCGTCCTGTTCTGAGTATGGTTACGACTATGCTGGATAAGGCTTTTGAGAAGATACCGGATGGAACCGGGTTGATCCTTCATTCTGACCAGGGCTGGCAAT
>OGXX01004339.1_pt1 | contig 11041 bp, 8 predicted proteins | sample 1576301 | NCBI WGS metagenome assembly OGXX01 (sample SAMEA3541469, study PRJEB24748) | human gut metagenome | biome: human gut; feature: human-associated habitat; material: faeces | place: China | collected 2012 | reverse complement strand
TTCCACCCGGGCGAAAAGCGGGGAGGCGATGGCGGAAGACAGGCTGTCCGCAATCATCATGGGCGACTTGTGCAGCGCCTTGGAAAGCTTGAAGCAGGGGAAGGCGTAATCGCCCATTTCTTTTTCCGGGGGGATTTCCAGCATTCCGGCGACGGCGTCCGCGTCCGGCAGGCCATCCACTCCGGGATAGCAGGCCTCAATGGCCTCGATAATCACATTGGCAAGGCTTTGTTTGGTATCCATTCTTCGTTTCTCCTTCTCTTTCGGGATCAGGGGTGCAGCACCGTGCCCATGGGATCGCCCTCCAGCACGCGCAGAATATTGGTGGGGGGTTCCAGCCCGAACACGCGCACCTGCGGCACGTGATTATCCCGCAGCAGGATGAACGCGGTAGCGTCCATCACCTTCAGGCCCCGTTCGGCGGCTTCGCCGTAGGAAATATCGGAGATCAGCGTGGCGCTGGGATCCACGTGGGGATCGGCGGTATACACGCCGTCGATATTCTTGGCCAGCAGGATGACGTCCGCGTCGATCTCCGCCGCCCGCAGCACCGCCGCGGTATCCGTGGAGAAGAAGGGACTGCCGATGCCGCAGCCGAAGATAACCACCCGTCCCTTTTCCAGATGCCGGATGGCCCGGGCCCGGATATAGGGCTCAGCTACCTCCTTAATTTCCAGGGCGGTCTGCACCCGCACATCCACGCCCTTCTGCTCCAGCACGTCGGCCATAGCCATGCAGTTCATAGCCGTGGCCAGCATGCCCATGTGGTCGGCCCGGGTGCGCTCGATGTAGCCCTCGCCATTCTTTACGCCGCGCCAAAAGTTGCCGCCGCCGATAACGATGCCCACCTGAACACCCATCTCCACGCATTCCTTAATGACATCCGCCACCCGGCCCATAACGCCAAAGTCCAGGCCAAAGTGCTTTTCTCCCGCCAGGGCTTCCCCGCTGATTTTCAGCAGCACCCGTTTATATTTCGGCTCGTCCATACAAATCCTCCTGTTTTTATTCTCCACAGTATTTTACAATACTTCCCGCCTTTTGTAAATGAAATTTTCGCAAAAGGCGGCTCTTGTTTTTCTTCGCTCGATGGATATAATGAGATTATCAAAATCTGTCATTGCAGCCTGTCACCGCGAAATCAGTTTGCAAAAGCGGCAGCGGCAATCCGTTTTCTTAAAATGAAAAAGGTGAGAAATTCAAAAGATAAAAAGGAGAAAACACCTCATGGAGCTTCGCCATGTCCTGGGCAGCACCTATGTGGCTGTGGCCGCCACAGCCCTGCTGCCTATTTATAAATTAAATGACACCGATATTGTCCTGCTGGACACAGGCTATGCCAAGCTGGACCGCAGCGGCCTGACCCACCTGCTGGAGGACAACGGCTTCCATCTCAAGGGCATTCTCTGTTCCCACGCCCATTTTGACCACACGGGCAACGTTCGCTATCTCCAGCAGCGGTATGGCGCCATTGCCGCTGCGCAGATCATTGAGGCGGGCATCTCCGTGAATCCCGACGCCTACCGGGCCAACTACGTGGCCCTGACCTACGGCCGCAGCCGGGCTTATTTCCTGGAAGAATGCTTCACCGCCGATGTAATCATCTCCGCCGACGCCACGGAGCTGGAATTTTGCGGCGCGAAATTCGGCATCCTGCAGCTCCCCGGCCACAGCGCCGGCCACATCGGCATCATCACCCCGGACGGTGTAGCCTACCTTGGGGATTGTCTCATTAGCCACTCGGAGATTGAGGGGGCCAAGCTCCCCACCTCCATGTTCATCGCCCGGGACTTAGAGAGCAAGCGCAGCCTTTATGCCCTCCATTGTCCCGCCTATATCGTGGCTCACAAGGAGGTGCTGACAGACATCACAGACCTCATCGGCGAGAACATCCGCTTTCTTGAAAGCAAGGCCCAGGAGATGCTGGATTGCCTCCAAGACGGCATGACCTTTGATGAGTGGATCTATGCTTTCTGCAAAAGGGAAAACGTCCGCACCCACAACCTGCTGAAATTCAGCGTTGCAGAGCGGAATTTCTCCAACTTTGCCGATTGGATGGAGGACGAGGGCACCGTGGAGGTCCGGCTGGAATTCTGCGCCAAAAAATACTATCACGGGCAGGTGAAGTAAAGCCGAGCGCTACAGAGGCCCCTTTACAATAGCACAAGAAAAGACCGGCAGAAATCTGCCGGTCTCTTTTTGTATGGCGGACATCTGCCTATCCATGCTCCGTTATGGGCGGGATAAAGCTCTCAATGGCATAGCGCAGCTTAGGGTGACGGATGACGAAGTGGATGGCCGGCGCCTTGCCCTTGGACACCATGACCCATCGCCCCTGGTGGATCAGGATCTGCAGGTTGCGGAACGCCTGGCTTCCGCTCATCTCCCAGCTATAATTTGGATTCTGAGCGGCAAAGGCCTTCGTATCGTTCAAATGCGCCGTATATTCCTCTTGGCTGTACGGAATGTCGGCTTCGCAGAACACCCCCGACAGCTCCAGCACCGGCGGCTTCTCCCTGAATTCCTCCGGCGTAAAGGCCGGGCTCTCGTCCTCCACCGTTCCCTCGGCCAGGATGGCCATGATTCTTTGTCTCTGCGCCGCGGCGTACCTTTTTATTCTTTGCTTTTGTTCCGCATCAATGCCGTTCCGGGCCAAAATACGTTCCAGGAGGTCCTCACTGGCCGTATACAGCGGCAATGTGGAGAGAATGCTGCGGCGGTGTCCCGGCTTTCTGGTGTCGGCCAGCAGAAAAGTATTCCTCTCGCTTTCCCGGTCACTGCGATAGATGTCCATAAGGGGGTATGCGTTATCCAGCAGGGCCCGGGCCCGCATGGCGTAATGGTCCAGCTCCCGCTTGTTTTTGGTCAGGTAATACCGTCCCTCAGCGTGGCGCCCGGCGATGGCTTCACCGCTGAGAGCCGCCGCTCCGGACACCTTCAGCAGGTGTAAAAAGGGGCCGCCGGGCGCGTTTTTCAGATAGTATGGGGAAATTTGCCCGGTCATGTACATGGGGATCCAGCTCTCCAGCCCCAGCATCATATCCTCAAAGGATCGGTCCAGGTTATGGATCTGGTTCAGGTGCAGGCCCTTTTTCAGCATCATGGCCATGCCGAACATCCACTTTTTGGGGAACTCCGGATCCTTGGCCATTTCGCCCATGGGCATATCGCTGTACATGGTCACCGGCTCCATGGACCGGCTGAGCACCGTGGCCTTGAGAAAGTCCAGCTCGCTGTCCATCATCTCCCCCAGGCCGTAATAATAGCGGGCCGTGGGCAACTGGAAGGGCATAGAGGGCACCTTCAGCTCGTCAAAATGGATGGCCTTGATATACTCGTTCAAGTCGAACTCGTCCAGCTTGCTTAAAAAGTCGGTGATGTCGCCCTCGCTGCGGGCAGGCTGCTCCTGCATCAGCCAACTGCACAGGCGCGTATAGCGAAAGGAGAGGTCTGCTATATCCTCCGCCGGGCAGGCCAGCAGCTCCGCCAGGGCCTCCAGCTCCCGGGGCGAAGCGACCTCCCGGGCCACAAAGGAGGCCACGGCCCCGGCAAACTGCCGGGAGTCGGCAGGCCGCCGGCTCCCGTTGCGAATACGGAAGATGGTGGACGGATCATAATTGGTGTACTGGCACAGCCGGGTAAGGTTGATGCCCATGGCCGCCACCAGGGTGTTAAAATTGCGGCGTAGCTGCTCCTTGTCCGTGGCTACAAAGTCCTCGCAGGCAGCAAATGCCGCCCGCACAGCGTCGGCGGTAAGATCCCCATAGCCTCTTTGCTCGGCAATCTCCCCCAGGGCGCGGCACAGGCCCTCAAAGGCCGGAGTACCCAGCTCCGGGACCCGTTCTCCGTTTTTATATCGGCTGAAGGAGGCGGCAGATATGCCGGCCAAGGCGCACAGCTCCTTTCCTGTGCAGGAGAGCCGGCAGAGGTATTCACTTAATTGCTGGCAGAATTTCATGGCTTTTCTCCGGATAGTTTTATTTTTAGTCATTATACAGGAGGCGCAGCCAAAAGGAAAGTGCTTCATGACATATAATTCCAAAAGTGTCAATTGACACTTCGGGAAACGCCCTGTAGTCCGCCTTGCTCTATGCTATAATGGCAAATAATAACATGTGTGGGAAAGGAAGAAAGGAATGGAAAAAGCTGGAAAAGCAAAATTTCTGTTTATCCCCTGGCTGTTCCTGTGCGCAGCACTGCTGGCTGTTGCACTGTGCGGGTGCTCCGCCTCCCCCGGCGAGGCCAAGAAGCCGGACCCGGACAGCGGGCCAAGCACAGCTACCCAGGCAGAGCCGGTAAATCTGGAACAGGCGCTTCTCAAGGAGCGCGGCAAGCCGTATGACCAATCGGACTACACAAAATTTCTCGGCGGCGAGGGCATTATAAACGAGTACGCCGAATTCGATTGTAATCTGGATCACGGCTACAGTAAAACCGTCAACGATCTCGTGGTGGCTGACGGGAAGCTGTATCAGGCAAATTTCAACTCTGTTTTGGCAAACGGCAAGAACATACAGGAGGTCGGCACCCTGCCCGGAAAAAACATCCGATACTGGCGTCTGACCCATGACGGTGAAATGGGCGAGATCTACTTAAATGACGGCTCCGGCTATAAGGTCAGCAGCCCGCCGTTTGCGGCCTCACCGATGGATAAGGCGCAGCATCCGCTGTTCCGAAGTGTTTACCGCTATGCTTCCGACGGAAAGACGCTGGAGGATCATACGGCAGAATACTTAAATGCCGATAAGGTCTACTCCGGCAATCCGATGATCGCCGTTGCCGGCGGTAAAGTCAGCCTGCTTTTTTCGGGCAAATATCTTGATAAGGGTACGACCGGCTGGAATTGGTATCGGGACATGGATCGGCGGGAGTACATTGCCTTTGATTTGGAGCTGTCCGAGCTTGCCGGCGAAGCACCGGTCCGGCTGTTTAATCGGAACATTCTGATGACCAATTGTGCCTTTTATGAGATCGTGTATGCCTCGGAGCCTTTGGACGACAGCGACACAAAAGCGCAGCTTGCGCCGGACGGCTCGGTGTCTCCCTACTATCCTGCTGCGCAGCATCTCAACTGCAATGTAAAGCTAAGAAAGCTTGAGCTGCTCACCGCTTTTTACGGTGATGTCCGCAACATCAGCACAAGCCATGTGATCACCGAGGACTATACGATGCTCCCCATTGCCGAGGTGCTTACAGACGGATACGGTGCGTATCAAAAATACGATCCCTGCCGTTTCTATTGGGACTATGATCAGAAATAAGGAAAAGGAGAGAAACACGATGAATGCAAAACGAATCACGGCACTTGCGCTGGCCTTGGTCATGACCTTGCTTCTTGCCGCCTGCGGCAGCAAAACCGTTGTGAACGATGACGGCACAAAAACCGAACAAACAGAACGCGGAGTCAAGGTGACGCAAACGGCGGCAAAAGCTGTGCAGACCGAAAAATACGAAACCGCCGATTTCAGCATGACCATCCCGAAGGGCTGGACCGTCACGTCCGGCGGCACCAACATCTACCACAGCATCCGGGTATACGACCCAGCTGAGCCGCTGAACCAGATGTTTGTACTGCTGAAGGCAGACGTCCTGCTCCATAGTCAGGCGGGCAAAGAAGCATGGCAGCAGAACTACAGCATGGGGAATACCCAAGCGGCCCTTTTCACCAAGGCCGCTGTGCTTGATAACCCGTCTACAGAGGGCTTTTTCAAAATATTCTCACAGTATACGGCATTTGCATCGGAGGTAGAGCCTGCTTATTCGGGATATGCCTTCCCCCGGTTTGATAATTTTACGGTAACCGACCGCTATCCCTCTGCCAGCCCGATGAAGTCCTCCGCCCTGGGCGATGAGCAGCTCCGCGCCACCTTTACGGATAGCGGCAAAGAGGGCGAGGGCCTATTTGCCGCCAGTGTGGTGGACTTTGGCAGCTTTGCCATCTCCAACGGCAATGTGGTAGGCTATCAGCTCCAGGCGGTGGACGGCGGCTACTATATGGCTTACAACATCGTTGCTGTTACCGCCGCAAAGGACACCTTTATCGAGTGGGAAGGTGTGCTGACCGATTGCTTCAAAACCCTGCAGTATTCCGACAGCTTTGTCAGTACCACCAATCAGGCAAGCAATGAAAAGGTTGCCCTTGCTCAGCAGATCAGCCAAAACTTCAATGCGACCATGGACGGCTTTATGTCCTCCTGGGAAAGCCGTAACAGAAGTCAGGACATTATGAGTCAGAAGCAGAGCGACGCCACCCTCGGCTACGAGCGCGTTTACGATACCGAGACCGGCGAAATTTATAAAGCAACCAACGGCTTTACCGATGTGTACGACGGCAAGCGGTACAAGGCAGTGACCGACGACAATATGTATGCCGAACCTGTCAGCGGGTATATTGAAAAGCAATCCTGAAGAAAGCCGGAGAACTGTCCAGCCTGCGGTGCTGATGTTAAATAAAGCAGTGTCTTCTGCTCCGAATGCGGAGAAAAACTGTAAGAAAGGAAATTAAGACTATGAAGAATAAAGCGTTTAAGACAAAGCTGCTGACAGTCCTGCTCACGCTGTGTATGTTGCTGTCGCTGGTGCCGATGACGGCGGCTACGGCCTTCGCTGCCAATACAACCACCGTCACTAACGAAACAGAGTTGACGGCGGCGCTGAATAATGCGGATTGTACTGAGATCAAGCTTGGCAGCAATATTGAAACCACTGGGAAACTGTATGTGGAACGCACCGTGACCTTGGATCTGAACGGACATACCCTGAGCTGTAGTTCGGAAAATACGGGTATAATCTGGGTAAGGAAAAACGGGAACCTGGCGATAAAGGACAGCGGTACCGGTGGCAAGATCGATGGACAGGAAAAAAACTGCGGCATTTTCATTAAGGGCGGTGTTCTGACCCTGGAGAGTGGCAGTATCGTAAACTGCTATGAAAAGATAATCGATGAGTACAGTGGAGACGGTGCTGCCGTAGATTTGGAAACCAACGGTCAATTCATTATGAACGGCGGTGCAATTGAGGACTGCCGGGCTGGTGATGACGGCGGTGCAATTGATATAGGCAGCGGCTGTACTTTCATTATGAACGGCGGTGCCATCAAGAACTGTAAGGCAACTAAAAATGGCGGTGCAGTCATCGTCAAAGACAAAGCCAAATTTGAGATGAACGATGGTCTGATCGAAGGATGCTCTGTCACAACTACCGATGGCACTGGCGGCGGCGTATATATTGCGAATGTCGGTCGTTTTGTCATGAGCGGCGGTACGATAAAAGATTGTACCCGATACTTTTCTGATTACTACGGCTATATAGGAGATGGGGTAGCTGGAGAGACTTTTTCTAAGGCAGAGATCGTTTTGAAAGGCGGCACCTTTGATAACTGCGGCACATTTGGATGCACCATTGATACCCATACCGTCACTTTTGACTCTGACGGCGGCAGCGATGTGGATCAGCAGGAGATATGCAATACCTCTGCCATCAAGCCCTCCGATCCGAAGAAAGACGGCTATGATTTTGCCGGCTGGTATTTAGGCGATACGCAGTACACCTTTGATACCAAGATCACCACTGACATTACCCTGAAAGCCCATTGGACACCCACATCAGCGTCGACTGCCATCACTGCGGCAACGATCCAGGATGTGAACTTCAACTATCAGCCCGGTGATGCGCCCCGGGCCACGGCCACGGTAGCTGCCGCCGATCAGGGCAAATACCGAATTTCCGACGAATGGTGGCAAGAGTTAAATGAAAACGATGAGCCCGTTGCCATATGGCATTCCGACGACGGGATATACAGCACCTTGCCGACCATTACCGCGTTTGAAAGCGGGAAAAAATATGTATATTCCGTTTTGCTGCTGCCGGAAAGGGGTTATGACTTCGGCAGAGAGGTCGCCGCTACGGTGAACGGAAGCACGGTGACAGCGGTTCCCGGCACAGACGGATACCTGAGTCTCCCCAATGTTAAAACGATGATACCGATCGAGTCGGACAATCCAGCGGCAATTGACTTGATTGAGATAAACGATGTCACCGTCAGCTTTAAGGACGGAGATAAGCCGGTATTCACGGGATCGGTATCTGAAAACGCAGCTTACGCATTCAGATGTGAGTGGTGGAGCCTGGACAGCGACACAGGTATTCTTTCTACGGAGCCGGAATGGGGAGGCGATATTTATAAAAACAAAATCACCGCTTTTGAAGCCGGAAAGACCTATCATTACGGTGTATATGTGACTGCCTATACCGCTGACATCTCCCCCGATGCCACGCTAAAGATCAACGGCCAGAAAGTAAACTACACTCGCATAGGCGATGACGGCGATACGCAGAGCTTTTGGGTCGAGACGGAGCTGACGATGATACCCACGGCAGATTCTCATACCCATAGTTATGGTACGGCTTGGAAGTATGACGACACCAACCACTGGCATGAGTGCCAGTGCGGCGACAAGGCCGACACGGCGGCGCACACCTTCAAGTGGGTTACCGACAAGGAAGCCACCGCAACCGAGAAGGGCTCTAAGCATGAGGAATGTACCGTCTGTGGGTACAAGCGCAGCGAGAATACGGTCATCGACAAGCTCCCCGGCAGCGGCAGCACCGGCAATACAGGCAGCGGTGATAACAGCACCCATAAGCCCGGAAAGAATGACTCCGGTAATTCGCCTCAGACCGGTGACAGCAGCCTCATCGGTTGGCTGGCTGCCCTGCTCGTCAGCGGCAGCGCCGCAGCCTGGATCACCTTCCCCGGCAAAAAGTCCAAAAAGCGCAGCTGAGCGGGCGCAGAGTTTTCCTATCCCACGCGGATAAATTTACACACTTCAGCAAACCCCGGTGCGGCCACAGGTGCCGCACCGGGGTTCAAACGCTTATCAGTCTCAAAAATGTAAACCGTCCGGGGTCTCTCCTATAGAGGATGCCCCGGGCGGTTATTTCTTTATTCTGTCGGCTTTTTCCTGCCCAAATTGCGCAGGAAGTCTGTGGCCTGCTTCAGGCCATCCTGGGCTGAGGTCGCCACCTCTTCCCCGATATCCACCGCCAGGCGCTTGAAGGTCTCCACCAGAATTCGCCGGGTCTTTTCATCTGCCCCGGCGTATTCCTTCACCAGAGCCACCGCGCCGCTCAGGCCCATCTCCTGCACATCATCCAGTGTGCGGGCCTTGCCGCCCATGCTGAGGATCTCAAAAAATGCGTCTGTAAAATCCTTCCTCTCCTGGGGCGTCATAGACCCGATCCAATCCCGCAGCACGTCGTCGGATCGGCGGCCCATGGTCGATCGTTCCTCCAGATGGATAAAGCGGTTGCGCTCCGTACACCAGGACAGCGCCTCGTGCTGCATGATAGACCTCGCCGTGCTGGCAATGACCGTATAGTCCTCGCAATGCTCCAGCAGCACCCCCACGATAGACGATTCCGGGATGAATGTGTGCATCTTGTCTCTTAGGAGTACATATTCCGGCCGCTCCGTCATGCTGCGGTTGAAGCCGGGTCCGTCGTTATTATACACCGCCAGCAATCGGCCGTAATTCTTGTGGGGCAGGTGCAGGCCCGCCCAGGCCGCCAGGTTGCCGCCCTTGGAGTGTCCGCCGATGCGCACCTTAAGGAACCTGCACAGCCTCATGATCTCAGCCGTATATTCTGCCGCCCGCACCTGGGCCGGAACAGACTCCAGGTAGCTCATGTTGAAGTCCTCCTTCCAGCCCACCAGGGAGGTATCCGTCCCCCGAAAGGCCACGAATACGGACTTATCCGGCAGCAGGAAGGTCACCGCTGCAAACTGCGTCTCCTGGTCGCTGCGGTCCTCAAAGGCGAACATCCGCGTCCCGGCAAAGCGCTCGGTCTGCGCCGCCTGCTGCGCCACGGGTATGTAGCTCAGCTGGGACAGGCCCAGCTGCTCGTCCTCCTGCGTGAGCTTTTGGCAGATGTCGCGCAGGGAGACCGCCTCCCGGGGATTCCGGGTCAGCAGCTCCGGGAACCGGCGGAAATTGATATAGGAAATGATGCACAATACCAGATTGTCCACCTCGTTGAATGGGTCCACGGAAAAGGGAATATCCCCCCGCCAGGTGAGATAATCGGCCACTGTAGTGGTATATTTCATGGTTTTCTCCTCTTGGAACACAAGTGTGTCTTAAAATCCTGCGGCAAAAAAGCCTCGCAGAGTTCGCGTCCGCAGACGCGAAAAATTCAGATCATTTTCCCCCGCGACATGTGCGTGGGGAAAAATACCTCTCAGGCTGCCAGTGTGGAATTTTGCCGCTTGCGGCAAAATTATGCGCGCAGCAGGCTGCAAGCCTTTTGGCAGAAAAAACGAAGTTTTTTCGCCAGGTCTAAAAAAGGGGGAGGCGCATAGCGTCTCCCCTTTTTTCGGTCATCGGATTAGTCCTCGTCGTTGTAGTCATCCTCAGCCCGGGCCAAATCGCTGAGGTCAAACTCCAGCTTTTCGCCGCAGTTGGGGCAGCGGATCTCGCCACTGTCCAGGGTATCCTCGTCAAAGACGATCTCCTCCTGGCAGACCGGGCAGGTGGTCTCAAAGTATTCGGCGTCGTCATCCAGCTCCTCGTCGTCATCGTCCATCTCGTAAAGAGCTTCCTCCACCTCGGACAAATCATCGCTGACGGCGTCCAGGCCGTCCTCCAGATCCACCAGGTTGTCATCGATGTCCTCAAAGCGGATGCTCATCTCGTCCAGCACATCAATGATGGCGGCGATGAGCTTGCCCTCCTTGGTTTCCGTGTCCAGCGCCAGGCCCTCGGCCAAGCCCTTGAGATACGCGACCTTCTCAGAAATTTCCATATTACGCTCCTTTCCGAATCGCTGTAAATTCTTGCTTACTTTGCCCGGGACAGGTACTCACCGGTACGGGTGTCGATGGTGATCTTGTCGCCGATGTTGATAAACAGAGGCACCTTCACCTCAGCGCCGGTCTCCACGGTGGCGGGCTTGAGGGTGTTGGTGGCGGTGTTGCCGGCCAGACCGGGCTCGGTCTCGGTGACCTCCAGATCCATGAAGTTGGGGCACTCCAGGCCGAAGA
>OGXX01004337.1_pt1 | contig 11045 bp, 9 predicted proteins | sample 1576301 | NCBI WGS metagenome assembly OGXX01 (sample SAMEA3541469, study PRJEB24748) | human gut metagenome | biome: human gut; feature: human-associated habitat; material: faeces | place: China | collected 2012 | reverse complement strand
CCGTGGTGCTGGAGGGCGGCTCCGGCCGCGCCACCGTGGAAAGCCCTGCTGCTCTGACCGTGGCAGAGGGTAAGATGACCGCTACCATCGTGTGGAGCAGCCCCAACTACGACTACATGATCGTAGACGGTGAGAAGTATCTGCCCACCAACACCGAGGGCAACTCTACCTTTGAAATTCCTGTGGCCGCACTGGGCACCCCGCTGGCTGTTACCGCCGATACTGTTGCCATGAGCAAGCCCCACGAGATCGAATACACCCTGACCTTTACCTTGGAGTAACCTTCCATGAAGCTGACCCGCGCTCAATTTTTAAAGGCTCTGCCCGCCGCCGCGCTGGTGCTTGCAGGCTGCACTGCTGCGCCCACTGTACCAGCTGATACGGACGAGCTGGTGTTTGACCACGCCTACCCGCTGGACTACGCCACCCAGTTTTCCGCCGACTGCTATGCAGATGGCTCTACCCTGCTGACCATCCCGGATGCGCAGGCAAAGTTCCTTGTCCGGCCGGAGGGCGCCGCCACTCTGCGCACCGTACCTGACGGGGTGACTGTTTTGCAGCAGCCGGTGCAGAATATCTATCTGGTGTCCACCTCTGCCATGGACTTGTTCCTCCATCTGGATGCGCTGGACAGCATTGCCCTTTCCGGCACACGCGCCGAGGGCTGGTATCTGGACGAGGCTAAGCAGGCCATGAAGTCCGGGCGCATCGCCTACGCGGGCAAGTACAGCGCCCCGGACTACGAGCGCATCCTGACCGCCGAATGCGGCCTTGCGGTGGAAAATACCATGATCTACCACACCCCGGAAGTGAAGGAGCAGCTGGAGCGGTTCGGCATCCCGGTGCTGGTGGAGCGTTCCAGCTACGAGAGCAGCCCGCTGGCGCGGATGGAATGGATCAAGCTGTACGGCATTTTGCTGGGCAAAGAAGCCCTTGCCGAGGAGGTGTTCGCCCGGCAGGCGCAGCGCATTGCGCCGCTGCTGGAACAGCCCTCCACCGGCAAACGCTGCGCGTTTTTCTCTATTACATCAAGCGGCCTTGCCACTGTGCGCAAAAGCGGAGACTATGTAGCGCAGATGATCGGCATGGCAGGGGGTGAATACGCCTTTGCAGACCTTACCGACAGCGGCAACAGCCTTTCCACCATGAATATCCCGCTGGAAGAGCTTTACGCCGTGGTCAAGGATGCCGATGTGCTCATTTATAACGGCACCATCGAAGGCACCATCTCCACAAAAGAAGAGCTGCTTGCCCGCTGCGCATTGCTGGCAGAGTGCAAGGCGGTGCAAAGCGGCGACATCTGGTGCACGACGCCCAGCTTTTTCCAGCAGAGCATGGCGCTGGCAAATTTTATGCTGGATCTCCATGCCGTTTTTACCGGGGCAACTGCTGACCCCGACACCCTGCATTTTTTGACCAGGATCACCTGAGGAGCCGCTTATGACCAGCCGCAAACGCCTTGTTTTATCTTACTGCTGCCTTGCCCTGCTGCTGGCGGTGCTGTTTGCCGTGAGCCTGTTCTGGGGCAGCGTTGCGCTTACCCCGCAGGCCGTGCTTGCCGCTTTGACCGGACGCGGGCAGGACGCGCTGAGCGTGGGCATCATTACCCAGCTGCGCCTGCCCCGCGCGGTGATGGCCGCATTGCTGGGCGCAGCGCTCTCGGCGGCGGGCTACCTGCTGCAGACCTTTTTTGCAAACCCCATTGCCGGCCCTTTCGTGATGGGCATTTCCAGCGGGGCTAAGCTGGCGGTGGCGCTGGTGATGGTGCTGTTTTTGAACTACGGTCTGCTGACCAGCTCTGCCGTGCTCATTCTGGCGGCCTTTGCGGGCGCTATGGCGGCTATGGCCTTTGTGCTGGCCGCTGCCCGCCGGGTGCAGCGCATGAGCATCCTTGTAATATGCGGCGTAATGATCGGTTACATCTGCTCTGCCATCACCGAGTTTGTGGTGGCTTTTGCGCAGGACAGCAGCATCGTCAACCTGCACAACTGGTCGCAGGGCAGCTTTTCCGGCATGACGTGGAGCAATGTGCGCACGGCGGCGCTGGTGGTGCTGCCCGCGCTGGCAGCGGCTTTCTGCCTTGCAAAGCCCATGGCCGCTTACCAGATGGGTGAAGCCTACGCCCGGAGCGTGGGCGTGGATGTGCGGCGGTTCTCCCGGCTTTTGGTGCTGCTTTCCAGCCTGCTGGCCGCCTGCGTTACCGCTTTTGCGGGGCCGATCTCCTTTGTGGGTATCGCCGTGCCGCACCTTGTCAAGCAGCTGCTGGGCAGCGCCCGCCCGCTGTATGTGCTGCCGGGTTGCTGTCTGGGCGGGGCGGCGTTCTGCCTGCTGTGTGATTTAATTGCCCGCAGCCTGTTTGCGCCCATGGAGCTTTCCATCAGCGCGGTCACCGCTGTATTCGGTGCACCGGTGGTCATTGGGCTGCTGCTGCGCCGCAACCGGGAGGATGTGCGATGAAGAACTCCGTTGAAACCAATGCCCTTGCCATCGGCTACGGCAAAGCTGCCCTTGCACGGGATATCGCGCTGGGTGCTGCCAAGGGGCAGGTGCTGGCGCTCATCGGCCCGAACGGCGCGGGCAAATCTACCCTGCTCAAAACCTTGGCGGGGCAGCTTACCCCCTTAGGCGGCGCAGTGCTGCTGGACGGGCAGGAGCTTGCCCGCATCCCCGGCAACGCCCGTGCGCAAAAGCTGGCGCTGATGCTGCCCCACACCCGCCGCACCGAGCTGACTTCCTGCTTTGAGTTTGCCGCCGCCGGACGCATCCCCTATACCGGGCGGCTGGGCATCCTGTCCGATACCGACCGGCAGGCCGTGCGGGACGCGCTGGAACTGGTGGGGGCTTCCCCTCTGGCGGGCCGGGATTTCAACTGCATCAGCGACGGCCAGCGCCAGCGCGTTCTGCTGGCCCGCGCCATCTGCCAGCAGCCCGGAGTTATGCTGCTGGACGAGCCGACCTCTTTTCTGGATGTCAAGGGAAAGATCGAGCTGCTGACCATCCTGCAGAAACTGGCCCATGAGCAGGGGCTGGCCGTGATCGTCAGCCTGCACGAGCTGGACATGGCGCAGAAGATCGCGGATGCGGTGGTCTGCGTGTTCCCACACAGCGTTTCGGGGGTGCTGACCCCAAAGGAGGCCTTTGCCCCGGAGAACATCCGGGCGCTGTACAGCCTGACCAAAGAACAGTACGAGGCCGTGTTCGGCCCGGAAAAGCCTGCCGGGCCAAAGTTTGAACATTACGTTCGCAGTGGGCAGAAGCTGCTCCGCTGCGGGTACACCACCGGCACCTGCGCGGCGCTGGGTGCGGCGGGGGCCGCGCGGCTCCTGCTCACCGGCCATGCCCCGGAGAGCGTTGCCCTGCGCACGCCGAAGGGCATCGTGGTGGAGGTGGCTCCGCTGTACTGCCGCCCCGCCGGAGCCGGAGCCGAATGCGCCATTGAGAAGGACGGCGGGGATGATGTGGATGTGACCACCGGCCTGCCCGTGATCGCCGCCGTAGAATTGCTGCCCGATACCACCGGGATCCGCATCTCCGGCGGCAAGGGCGTGGGCCGGGTGACCAAGGCCGGGCTGGATCAGCCGGTGGGGGAAGCCGCCATCAACCATGTGCCCCGGCAGATGATCGCCGAGGCCCTGCAAAGGGAAGCCGAGAGCGCCTGCTACACCGGCGGCTTTGCCGTGACCATCTCCATCGAGGGCGGGGAAGAGGTGGCAAAGCGCACCTTCAACCCCCACATCGGGGTCGAGGGCGGGCTTTCGGTGCTGGGAACCAGCGGCATTGTGGAGCCTATGAGCCAGCAGGCGATCCTGGATACCATCCAGCTGGAAATGAATCAGGCAGCTCTCCGGGCGGGCAGCCCCAGGCGGCTCATCCTGGCACCCGGCAATTACGGGCTGGACTATCTGCACGAAAGATACCCGGAGTTTCACGCTGTTCCGGTGGTGAAAACCTCGAACTTTATCGGTGATACGCTGGATATGGCTGCAGCGGCCCGCTTTGAAGAGGTACTTCTGGTGGGCCATGTGGGCAAGCTGGTCAAGGTGGCGGGCGGTATTATGAACACCCATTCCCACACTGCCGACTGCCGCACCGAGCTGTTCTGCACCCATGCGGCGCTCTGCGGCGCTTCCCGGGAAGTCTGCGCCGCCCTGATGAACGCTGCCACCACCGATGCCTGTCTGGAACTCCTGGACAGCGCCGGCCTGCGGGCTCCGGTGCTGGAAAGCCTGCTGCGGGCAGTCCAGCTCCACCTTGACCGGCGGGCCTGCGGGGCGTTCCGGGTGGGGGCTGTGCTGTTTTCCAACCAGCACGGCCCGCTGGGAGCCACCGACACTGCCGCACAACTGCTGAACGAATGGAAGGAGCATTGAGATGGTACATTTTGTGGGCGCAGGCCCCGGCGCACCCGATCTCATCACCCGGCGGGGCGCGGCCCTGCTGCAGGAAGCCGACTGCATCATTTATGCGGGCAGTCTGGTCAACCCGGCTCTGCTGGGGCTGGCGAAGCCGGAGTGTGCCGTATACAACAGCGCTGAGATGACGTTGGAACAGGTGCTGGACGTGATGCGCCGGGTGGAAGCCGCAGGAGGGACCACCGTGCGGCTCCACACCGGCGACCCCTGCCTGTATGGGGCCATCCGGGAGCAGATGGACGCACTGGATGCGGACGGCATCCTCTACGATGATACTCCCGGCGTGTCCAGCTTTTGCGGGGCGGCGGCGGCGCTGAACGCCGAGTACACCCTGCCCGCCATCAGCCAGACCGTGATCATCACCCGGATGGAGGGGCGTACCCCGGTGCCGGAAAAGGAGAAGCTGGCCAGCCTTGCCGCCCATGGGGCGACCATGGTGATCTTCCTCTCCATCGGCCTCATCGACAAGGTGCAGCAGGCCCTGCTGGCAGGCGGAGCCTACACGCCGGAGACTCCTGCCGCCGTGGTCTACAAGGCCAGCTGGCCGGAACAGAAGGTGGTGCGCTGCACCGTGGGCACGCTGGCCGGGAGCACCCGCGCCAACGGCATCACCAAAACAGCGCTCATCGTGGTGGGGGAATTTCTGGGCACCCGGTATGAGCGGAGCAAGCTCTACGACCCAACCTTTACGACGGAGTTCCGCAAGGGGGCAGACCAGTGACCCGCGCCTATCTCGCCTTTACGGAAAAAGGACTGGCGCTGGCCCAAAAGCTGGCCGGTGCCCTGCCCGGCACTGTGGCCCGCTGCGGCCATGGCGGGCCCGGCCTTGCCGATTGGGCTGCGGAGCAGTTCGCCCATGCGGATGCCCTGATCTTTGTGGGGGCTGTGGGCATAGCGGTGCGGGCCATTGCGCCCCACTGCCGGAGCAAGGCGGTGGACCCTGCCGTGGTGGTGCTGGACGAGTGCGGCCATTTTGCGGTGCCGATCCTTTCGGGCCATCTGGGCGGGGCCAACGATCTGGCCCGGGCGCTGGCGGCGGTCTGCGGTGCGGTGCCGGTCATTACCACGGCCACCGATGCCAACGGTGTGTTTGCCGTGGATGCGTGGGCCAGGCACCAGAACTGCGCCGTGCTGGAGCCGGAGCGCATCAAGCACGTCAGCAGCAGACTGCTGGCGGGCGGGCCGGTGCGATACCGGTCGGAATTCCCCATTGCCGGGCAGGCCCCTGCCGGGGTGGTTCCGGCGGGGGAGGCAGAGCGCGCCGACTTTGCCCTGACCCTTTTCCCGGCGGGCGATGCGCTGCACCTGATCCCGAAGATCGGCGTGCTGGGCATCGGGTGCAGGCGGGGGACCAGCGCCGCACAGCTGGAAGCGGCCTTTGCGCAGTTCTGTGCGGCCCACGGCCTTGCGGCAGCGTGCATCACGGCGGCAGCCAGCATCGACCTGAAAGCCCGTGAGCCGGGCCTGCTGGAATTTTGCAGAATCCACGGCTGGCCGGTGCAGTTCTATTCTGCCGCACAGCTGCAGAACGCCCCCGGGCAGTTCACACCTTCGGCCTTTGTCCGGAGCGTGACCGGTGTGGACAATGTCTGCGAGCGGGCGGCGGTGCTGGCGGCAGGCGGCACGATCATTCTTCCCAAACAGGCGGGCAACGGCGTGACCTTTGCGCTGGCGCTTCGTCCCTTTGCCCCGGATTGGAGGTGGCAGGATGCCTAATGTTGTTTTTGTTGTCGGGCTTGGACCCGGGGATCCCCAGTTTCTGACCGCACAGGCGCAGAGCGCCTTAACGCAAGCCGAGGTGCTGTGCGGCTATACGGTCTATCTGGATCTGGTGCGCCCCTACTTCCCGGACAAGCTCTATTATTCCACCGGCATGACCAAGGAGATCGACCGCTGCCGCTGGGCGCTGGAAACGGCCCGGAGCGGCAGGGCGGTGGCGCTGGTCTGCTCGGGAGATGCCGGGGTCTACGGCATGGCAAGCCCTCTGCTGGAGCTGGCTGAGCACTTCCCGGACGTGACGGTGGAGGTGGTGCCCGGCCTGACCGCCGCCCTGAGCGGCGGTGCGGTGCTGGGTGCCCCGCTGGCCCACGATTTCTGTGTGCTCTCCCTTTCTGACCGGCTCACGCCGTGGGAGGTCATCGAGCGGCGGCTGGCGGCAGCAGCCATGGGGGATTTCTGCATCGCGCTGTACAACCCCTCCTCCAAGGGGCGGCCGGACTATCTGGCGCGGGCGGTGCGCATCCTGCTGGCAAACGGCAAAGCACCCGGAACGGTTTGCGGCATTGTGCGGAACATTGGCCGAGAGGGGCAGGAAAGCCGCGTTCTGACGCTGGCTGCGCTGGAAACCACCCCGGTGGATATGTTCACCACCGTGTTTGTCGGCAACGCCCAGACCCGCCAGCTGAGCGGGCGGATGGTCACGCCGCGGGGGTACCGCGCATGAGGGTCGTGGTATTCAGCGGCACCACCGAGGGCCGTGTGTTTTCAAAGCAGCTTGCCGCACTGGGGGCCGAGGTGCTGGTCAGCGTGGCCACCCCGCTGGGGGCCGAGGAACAGGGCGAAAGGTCCGGCATCACCGTCCACTGCGGGCGGCTGACCCCGGAGGAGATGACTGCCCTGCTGCAGGGGGCTGACCTCTGTGTGGATGCGACCCATCCGTATGCGGTGGAGGCCACCCGGAACATCCGGGCAGCCTGCAAAACAGCGGGCACGGAGTACCGCCGCCTGCTCCGGCCCGAAAGCCCGCTGCCTGCCGGGAGCATGGTGTTTGCCTCTGCGGCCCATGCGGCGGGATTTCTGGCCCGGACGCAGGGAAATGTCCTGCTTGCCACCGGGGCCAAGGAGCTTTCTGCCTTTGCTGTGCTGGAACCGGCACGGCTTTTTCCCCGTGTCCTGCCCACCCGGGAGGGCATTGCCGCCTGCGAGGGGGCAGATATCCCCCATAAGAACATCATCGCCATGCAGGGGCCGTTCTCCTATGCGCTGAACCGGGCGCTGATGGAGCAGTTTGCCATCCGCTTTCTCGTTACCAAAGATGGCGGCGCGGCGGGCGGCTTTGAAGAAAAAGCCCGGGCAGCGCAGGACACCGGGGCACAGCTCATCGTCATCCGCCGCCCGGCCGAGCAGGGCGAAACGGCGGAACAGATCCTGACACATTGTAAGGAGATGCTGCAATGATCACACTCATCGGGATGGGGTCGGGCACGCCGGAAAGCCTGACCGCGCAGGGCCTTGCCGCCCTGCAGAACGCCGGACTGATCCTGGGGGCAAAGCGCCTGCTGGAACAGCTGCCGCAGGGCTGCACGGAACACCGGAAGGCCCTGTATCAGCCTGAGGATGTCCTTGCCGCGCTGGCGGCTGACCCGGAGGTGGATGCTGCCCTTGTGTACAGCGGCGACACCGGGTTTTACTCCGGTGCGGCCCAGCTGCTGCCGATGCTGCGGGCCTTTGGCATCTCCTGCCGGGTGCTGCCGGGGCTTTCCAGCGTTCAGCTGCTGGCCGCTGCGGTGGGCCGCTCCTGGCAGGAGTGGAAGCTGGTCTCGGCCCACGGCTGTGCCTGCGACCCGGTGGCCGAGTGCCTGACAGCCGGGGGAAAGCCTGTGTTTTTCCTGACCGGCGGGGCAGAAACGCCTGCCTCCCTCTGCGGCCGGCTGGCTGCCGCCGGGCTGGGCGATGCCCATGTGCTGGTGGGGGAAGAGCTGGGCCGGGCAGAGGAGAAGATCCTGTTCGGCACGGCGCAGGAGTTTGCGCAAAAGCAGTTTGCAAGCCTGAGCGTCCTGCTTGTGGAGCATCTTCCCCAACCGCCCCGGCGGGTGCCCGGCTTCCCGGATGAAGCCTTCCACAGGGGAGAGGTGCCCATGACCAAGCAGGAGGTGCGGGCGGCGGCGCTGGCCAAGCTGGCCGTGCAGCCCGGCGATACCCTGTGGGATGTGGGGGCGGGCACCGGCAGCGTGAGCGTGGAACTGGCACTGGCTGCACCCCGGGGGCATGTGTATGCCGTGGAGTGTGACCCGGAGGCCTGCGGGCTCATCCGGCAGAATCGGGAAAGGTTCCACGCCTGCAACCTGACACTGGTGGAGGGCCGCGCCCCCGCCGCGCTGGCTGACCTGCCCGCCCCGGATGCCGTGTTCATCGGCGGGACCAAGGGGGGCATGGAGGCTGTGGTGGACACGGTGCTTGCCCGGAATCCGAACGCCCGCATCTGCATCTCTGCCATTGCGCTGGAAACGCTGAGCGCCGCCGTGGCCGCACTGACTGCCCACGGCCTTGCTGCGGAGGTAACGCAGATCGCAGTCAGCCGCACCCGGCCTGCGGGCAGGCTCCACCTGCTGATGGCCAATAACCCCATCTTCCTTATCACAGGAGAACGCAAATGATCCAATTTCTTGTGGCCGCGCCCTGTTCCGGCAGCGGCAAAACCACACTGACCTGCGCCCTGCTGGCGGCGCTCAAGCGGCGGGGGCAGGACCCCTGCTCCTTCAAGAGCGGGCCGGACTATATCGACCCCATGTTTCACCGGGCCGTGCTGGGGGTGGAAAGCCACAACCTTGACCTGTTTTTCTCTGCGCCGGAGACCGTGCGCGCGCTTTATGCGCAGGCCGCAGCCGGGCATGGGGCGGCCGTGTGCGAGGGGGCCATGGGCTTTTACGATGGACTGGGCGGCGTGAGTGATACCGCCAGTGCCTGGCATCTGGCCGATACGCTGGGCCTGCCGGTGCTGCTGGTGGTCCAGCCCAGAGGGGCCAGCCTGACACTGGCGGCCCAGATCAACGGGCTGAAGCAGTTCCGCACCCCCAGCCATCTGGCGGGCATCCTGCTCAATGACTGCGCCCCCCATCTGTATGCTCTGCTGGCTCCCATGCTGGAACGGGAGACCGGCCTGCCGGTGCTGGGCTATCTGCCCCACCTGCCGGATGCCGCCCTTGAGAGCCGCCACTTAGGCCTGAAAACTGCCGGGGAGATCGCGGACTTACAGCAGAAGATCAGCCGGATGGCCGATGCGCTGGTGGTGGATTGGGAAAAGCTGTCTATCCTGACCGAAGGCGCAGCGCCTTTGGTGCACACAGATCGGCTCCCCCCTGCGGGAGAGCTGCCGCCCCAGGGGGCAGAGAAACAGCGCCCCCGCGTTTCCATTGCCGTTGCAAGGGACGAGGCGTTTTGCTTCACCTACGCCGAAACGCTGGAAGCTCTGGAGCGGGCGGGGGCGGAGCTCTGCTGGTTCAGCCCCCTGCAGGACTCCGCCCTGCCGGAGCAGATCGGCGGGCTCTATCTGCCCGGCGGCTACCCGGAGCTGTATGCCGGGCAGTTGAGCGCGAATCGCTCCATGCTGGCCTCTGTGCGCCGGGCTGTGGAGCGCGGTCTGCCCACGGTGGCCGAGTGCGGGGGCTTTCTCTATCTGGGCCAGAGCCTGGAGGATGCCAACGGGGAACGCTGGCCCATGGCAGGTGTCCTGCCGGGGCAGGGCTTCCGGGTGGGGCGGCTGGTACGGTTCGGATACGCGGCATTGACCGCCCGCACCGACAGTATGCTGTTCCGCACGGGAGAGCGTCTGCCGGTGCACGAGTTCCACCACTGGGATTCCACAGACAACGGCACCGGCTTTACCGCCGCAAAGCCCAACGGGAAGCAATGGGTCTGCGGCTTTGCAAACGAGCACTTCTATGCGGGCTTCCCGCATTTGTATTGGGCGGGCACGGCCCTGCCCCGGCGGTTCGTGGATGCCGCCGCACACTATCATCAAGAGGAGCAGGACCAATGACAGAGCTTGAACTGAAACAGCTTCTTTCCAGGATCACCCGGCCGGACGAGGCCGCCCGCACCGCCGCCCACGCCCACTGGGCCAGCCTTGCAAAGCCGCTGGGCGGGCTGGGCAGGCTGGAGACCATGCTGGAGGATGCCGCCGCCCTGACCGGTACGGCAGAGCTGGCGTTTTCCCGCCGGGCCGTGCTGGTGCTCTGCGCCGACAACGGCGTGGTGGCGCAGGGCGTGAGCCAGACGGACCAGAGCGTGACCCGGGCCGTGGCCGGGAACCTTGCCGCCCGGCGCACCAGTGTCTGCCAGATGGCAAAAACGGCCCGCTGCGAAGTGGTGCCTGTGGACCTTGGCATGGCCGGGGAGCCGGTGCCCGGGGTGCAGAACTGCCGCATTGCCGCCGGGACGGCGGATTTCACCACCGGCCCTGCCATGACCCGCCAGCAGGCGGTGGATGCCATTGCGGCGGGCATGGGGCTTGTCCGGGCGCAGAAGGCGGCGGGGGTGCAGCTGCTGGCCACGGGGGAGATGGGCATTGGCAACACCACCACCTCCAGCGCCGTGGCTGCTGTTCTGCTGGGGCAGCCCGTGGAGCGGATGACAGGCCGGGGCGCGGGCCTTTCGGATGCAGGGCTTGCCCGCAAGCTGGATGCCATCCGGCGGGGCATTGCGCGGAATCGGCCCGATGCCGCCGACCCGCTGGACGTGCTTTCCAAGCTGGGCGGGTTCGATATCGCCGGGCTGTGCGGTGTTTTTCTGGGCGGTGCGCTGGAAGGCCTGCCCGTGCTGATGGATGGCTTCATCAGCGGAGTGGCGGCGCTGTGCGCGGTGCGGCTCTGCCCCGCCGCGGAAAAGGCCGTGTTTGCCAGCCACTGCTCCACC
>OGXX01004324.1_pt1 | contig 11070 bp, 10 predicted proteins | sample 1576301 | NCBI WGS metagenome assembly OGXX01 (sample SAMEA3541469, study PRJEB24748) | human gut metagenome | biome: human gut; feature: human-associated habitat; material: faeces | place: China | collected 2012 | reverse complement strand
GCATAGGAGTTCTGCTCCTGAATCACCGTCGGCACCCCCAGCCGCTGCGCGGCCCACAACACCGGGGCGCTGGCGTAGCCCCCGAAGCCCACCACCGCATCGGCCCCGAAATCGCGGATGGTCTTTTTCGCCATCCGGATGCTCCGGAGCACCTTCAGCGGCACCGCGAGGTTGTGCCAGTCCATGCGCCGCTGCAACCCCGCAATCGGCAGCCCGACGATGCGGTAGCCCAGCGCCGGCACCTTCTCCATCTCCATTTTGCCCTCGGCGCCGACGAACAGCAGTTCCACATCGTCGCCGAACCGCCGCTCGAGCGCCTCGGCAACCGCCACGGCCGGATAGATATGTCCGCCCGTTCCGCCGCCCGAAAGTATGATCTTCTTCATATCCCGTTATTTTCCTATTTCGACGGGTTCTCCGAGGAATTTCGGGTTTTTTCCCGTCCATAAATCCATGAACATCCTGACCCGCGCCAGCTTTTCCCGGAGCCTGGTCTTCATGCCACCGTACGCCGCCACGTCTGCGGCATTGTACCCTACGGCATCGAGCCCCAACGCCTGCGCGATGTAAACCGCACGGCGGTTATGGAACTCCTGTGAGATTACCGTGAAGCTCTCCTGCCCGAATACCTTTTCCATGCGGACGACCGAATCGTACGTCCGGAACCCGGCATAGTCGAGGTATATCGCCTCCGCCGGCACGCCCCGTCCGACGAGCGCCTCCTTCATGTCCTGCGGCTCGTTGTAACCCTTGCGGCCGTTGTCGCCGCTGATGACCAAGTACTCCACTTTGCCGGCATGGTACAGTGCCGCGGCCGCATCGACCCGGTTGTAGAAATACGCATTCGGACGTCCCGAACGCACCGTCCGCGAAGTCCCGAGCAGCAACCCCGCCCGGTTGGCGGGCACCTCCCCGGGCGAGGCGTATACCCGGCCGTCTGTCGCCCGCTGCACGGCATACCCGGCGGCGGATACCGCCACGGTAGCCAGCACCGCCCCGGCGGCCGCCCATGCCATTGTCTTCAGCCATTTTTTCATCACCGTCCCCAGTTACCCCGATCCAGCGACCGGTAATTGATCGCCTCAGCCACGTCGGCCGCCGCGACCGTGTCGCGCCCCGCCAGGTCGGCGATCGTGCGCGCCACCTTCAGGATACGGTCGTAAGCCCGCGCCGAAAGGTTCAGCCGCTCCATCGCGCGCTCCAGCAGCGCCGCCGAAGCGGCATCCGGGCGGCAGTATTCGCGCAGCATGGCCGCATTCATCATCGCATTGGTATGCACCCCCTGCGCACAGCGGAACCGCACGGCCTGCACCTCCCGCGCCCGCACGACCCGCGCACGGATCGCAGCGCTGGACTCCCCGGGCGCCGCCGCCGAAAGCTCCGCCGCGCAGACGGGCGTCACCTCGACATGCATGTCGATCCTGTCCATCAGCGGCCCCGAAATCCGGCTCATGTAGCGGTGCACCGACCCCGGCGAGCAGACGCACTCCCGGGCCGGGTGGTTGTAATATCCGCACGGACAGGGGTTCATCGCCGCCACGAGCGTAAAGTTCGCCGGGTATTCCACGCTGTATTTGGCCCGCGACACGGTTATTTTTTTCTCCTCCAACGGCTGTCGCAGCACCTCCAGCACGCTGCGCCCGAACTCGGGCAGTTCGTCGAGGAACAGCACCCCGTTGTGCGCCAGCGACACCTCGCCCGGCCGCGGCGACTGCCCGCCACCGATCAGCGCCACCTGCGAAATGGTGTGGTGCGGAGCCCTGTAGGGCCTGCGCGCCATCAGTCCGCCGGCAGCCCCTGCCTTCCCGGCCACGGAGTGTATCTTGGTCGTCTCCAGCGCCTCCCCGGGCGACAGCGGCGGCAGGATCGTCGGCATACGCCGCGCCAGCATCGTCTTTCCCGAACCCGGTGCGCCGATCATCAGCACGTTGTGCCCTCCCGCCGCAGCGATCTCCAGCGCCCGCTTGGCGAGCGCCTGTCCCTTCACGTCTGCGAAATCCTCCTCGTATCGCCCCGCGGCGACTTCGAACGGCTCCGCCGCCCCGGGCACGGCGGGCACGATCTCAGCCTCGCCGTTCAGCAGCGCCATCACCTCCTTCAGGCTCCCGGCGCCCAGCACGTCGATACCCTCCACCACGGCCGCCTCCCGGGCATTGTCCGCCGGCAGCACCAGCCTCCGCAACCCTTCGCCGCGGGCCCGCACGGCCATCGGCAGCACGCCCCGCACGGGTTTCAGCGTCCCGTCGAGCGACAGCTCGCCCGCGAACATCGTCCCGCCGAGCGCCCCGGCATCCACGCGCCCCATCGCCGCGAGTATCCCCACGGCGATCGGCAGGTCGAACGAAGCGCCTTCCTTGCGCAGGTCGGCCGGGGCGAGGCTCACGACCACCTTGCGGCCGGACATCCGCTCCCCCGAGTTCTCGAACGCCGCACGTATGCGCTGCTCGCTCTCCTTGACGGCATTGTCCGGCAGTCCCACCAGGTACATGCCGAGCCCGCCGCCCGCGATGTTGACCTCGACGGTCACCGCCACGGCGTCGATCCCCACGATCGCACCCGCATAAGTCCGGACAAACATATATCGGAAATTTATCAGTTCGTTTCACATAATCCCCGCCCGTCTTCCGGCGTGGCAGGGGCTCCCTTTCGGCCGCATCGCGCCGCCACTCAGAACGGCGCCTCGTCGTCCAGCGCCCGGGGCGTCAGATCGAACTCCCCGCCGCCAATCCCCGAACCCAGCGCGGCGGATGCCCCCGTGGCGCCGTTCGAACCGCTGGCGTAATCGTCGTAGGCCTGCTGACTGTCCGAAGCCTGCGCGGGCGGCAGCATCGAGTCGTCCATGTCGGCGAAACGCGCCTGTTCCTTCAGGAAGCGCAGGTTCACGTCGCACACAGCGCCGTTACGGTGCTTGGCGATGATGATTTCGGCCATGCCGGCCGTGGGCATTCCGTTCTCGTCCTGGTTGATGCCGTAATATTCCGGACGGTGGATGAACGCCACGATGTCGGCGTCCTGCTCGATGGCGCCCGACTCACGCAGGTCGGAGAGCTGGGGGCGCTTCGACCCGCCGCGCATCTCCGTGGCACGGCTCAGCTGCGACAGGGCGATCACCGGCACGTTCAGCTCCTTGGCGATGGCCTTGAGCGTACGCGAAATGAAGGCCACCTCCTGCTCACGGTTCCCCTTCGAATCCTGGTTGCCGGTCATCAGCTGCAGGTAGTCGATGATAATGATCTTGATGTCGTTGTGTATCTTCAGGCGGCGTGCCTTCGAGCGGAACTCGAAGACCGAAAGCGCCGGCGTATCGTCGATGAACAGAGGCGCCGCACCCAGCGGTTTGGTCGCCGACTCCAGGTGGCGCCATTGCTCGGGCGTCAGACGGCCCGATTTCACGTCGTTGCCGTTGAGTCCCGTCTCGGCGATGATCAGACGCATCATCAGCTGCACCGAAGACATTTCGAGCGAGAAGAACGCCACACCCTGCTCGTGATCTACGGCCATATTGCGCGCCATCGAGAGCACGAAGGCCGTCTTACCCATCGAAGGGCGGGCGGCGATGATGATCAAATCGGAGAGCTGCCAGCCCAGCGTCACACGGTCTATGGCCATGAAACCCGACGGAACGCCGTTGAAGGCGCTCGTGTTTTTCGACGCCTCCTCGATCTGCATCAGCGCCCGCGCCAGGATATCCTTCGACACCTGCACCGAACGCTTCACATGCCCCTCGGCGACCTTGAATATCTCGCCTTCGGCATACCCGATCAGTTCCGTCACGTCGGTCGATTCGTCGTACGAGCGTTTCTGTATCTCGGTCGCCGAGCGTATCAGCTCGCGCTGCACGTATTTCTGGGCGATGATCTTGGCATGGAACTCGACGTTGGCCGCCGAGCCTACCTTCTGCGTGAGCTGCGCCAGGTACGACGCCCCGCCCACCTTCTTGAGCTCCTTCTTGCCTTTCAGCCGCTCGGTCACGGTATAGAGGTCGATCGGTTTGAGCTCCATCGACAGCTCCTCGATCGCCTTGTAGATCGTGCGGTGCTCCTCCGTGTAGAACGCATCGGGCGTCACATACTCCTGCACGGCGATGATGCTGTCCTTTTCGAGCATCAGCGCGCCGAGTACGGCCTCCTCCAGTTCGACCGCCTGCGGGGGTACGTTCCCCGGGGTCTCGGCGAGCGCCTCGAATGCCTCCCTGTTGCGCCGGGAGGGGTTATAATCTTTTGCCATGATATACGCTTTCGTTCAAAGGCCAAAAGTAGCAATAAGCCGGGAGAATTCAAAACCCCGCCGGGGGATATTCTGCCGAAAACTATGTTTACAACATAGTTTCGGCCCGGCACCCGCCCCTGCGGGAACGTCCGGCCCGTTGAAAAATAATTTCCGCACCCTACCCCTTCTCGCCCAGAGCGTGCCGCGAGACGGCGAGCGCGGCGATGCTGATGCGGCAACCGGGCGCCGAGCGCAGGATCTCCCCGGCGCACGAAAGCATCGTGCTGCCCGTGGTGAACACGTCGTCCACCAGCAGGACGTGCCGCCCCGCAAGCCGCCCGGGACGGACGACGGCGAACGCATCCTCGACATTGCGGGCCCGGTCTCGGCGCGCCTTGAGGGCCTGGCTCTCCGTATTGCGCTTCCGGCGCACGCTGCGGCGGTCGACCTCCACGCCCAGCTGCGCGGCAATCCCTTCGGCGATGTATTCGGACTGGTTGTACCCGCGGCGGCAGCGCTTGACGGGGTGCAGCGGCAGGGGCACGACCACCTCCACGTCGTCGTACAATCCGCTTTCCTTCAGGCAGCGACCGTACCACTCGCCCATCGCCCGCGCCGTGCGCCATGCCCCGCGGTACTTGAACCCCCGGATCAGCTCCCGCCACCCGCTGCCGTGGACATAGTAGAGCAGCCCCGACGCCCGCTCCACGGGCAGCATGTCGCGGCACCGCCCCAGCACGGGGTTGTCGGCCTGGCGCCAAAACCCCGTCAGGGGCGCCGTCGCCCGGCACAGCGTACAGACCGTGTGCTCGCCCTGCGCCAGCATCCGGCCGCACACAGGGCAGCGCGGCGGAAAAAAGAGCGCCGCCACGTCACGCAACAGGCTACTGAGGATCGACATTGACGACGACGGTAATATTCCTGAACTCGGGATCCTCCGAAAAAGCCTTCAGCTCCGCCCCCAGCAACTCCCGGGCGCGCGCCGACGAGGCGCCGCTTTCGACCTTGAGCAGCAGCCCGGCAAGGTATTCGCCGCGAATGCGGTCAACGGGGGGCGTCATCGGCCCCAGTACGCGGCGGCCGAAACGGCCGCGCAGGCGCGCCGCCAGCTCCGTGATGCCGCGCCGCAGCAGGGCGACGTCGCGGTGGCGCAGCGTCAGCAACGTAAGCCGCGCGTAAGGCGGGTAAAAGAAGGCTTCGCGCTCGGCGAGCTGCGCCCGCGCCATGCCGTCGTAATCGCCCGCGGCGACCTGCCGGATCACGGGATGCCCCGGCTCCGAAGTCTGGATCACCACCTCCCCGCCGTCCGAACGGCGGCCGGCGCGGCCGGCGACCTGCATCATCAGCTGGAACGCCCGCTCCGCGGCCCTGAAATCGGGGTTGTTCAGCAGATTGTCGGCATTGAGGATACCCACGAGCGACACGCCGCCGAAATCGAACCCCTTGGTAATCATCTGCGTTCCGACCAGGATGTCGGTCTTGCGAGCCTCGAAGTCGGCGATGATGGCGTTGAACGCCCGCTCCGAAGTCACGCTGTCGCGGTCGAGCCGCGCCACGCGCGCCGCGGGGAACAGCCGTGCGATCTCCTCCTCGACCTTTTCGGTGCCGAAGCCGCGCGGAACCACGTCCGTCACCTTGCACGACGGGCATTTCACCGGCACGGGGGCCGTATAGCCGCAGTAATGGCAGACGAGCTTCCCGCCTCCCTTGTGGTAGGTGAGCGTCACGTTGCAGTGCGGACAGCGTGCCGTCCACCCGCACTCCGAACACTCGACATAGGGCGCGAACCCGCGGCGGTTCTGGAACAGCATCACCTGCTCGCCCCGCCCGAGCGCCGCTTCCATCTTGTCGAGCAACAACTTGTTGAAATGCGCATGCCGTTCGCCGCGTTTGGCGGCGCGGATCGTATCCGAAACGAATATTTCGGGCGGCCGGGCATCCCCGTACCGCTCCGTCAGGGAGGCGAGCCCGTACTTTCCGCTTCCGGCATTGACCCATGTCTCGAGCGAAGGCGTGGCGCTTCCCAGCAGCGTCCGCCCGCCCCACAGCCGCGCCATCACCACGGCGCAGTCGCGCGCGTTGTAACGCGGCGCAGGGTCGGCCTGCTTGTAACTGGCATCGTGCTCCTCGTCGACGACGACCAGCTGCAGCCGTTTGAGCGGCAGGAATATCGACGAGCGCACGCCGACCACGAACTCGCCCCCCTGGGAGCGGTTCAGGCGCAAGTAGGTCTCCGTGCGGCGGCGGTTCGTAAGTTTCGAGTGGTAAGGGGTCACACGGCTGCCGAAAATGCGCTCCATGCGTTCGATCAGCTGCGCCGTGAGGGCGATCTCGGGCACCAGCAGCAGCACGTCGCCGCCCCGCGCCAGCACTTCGGCGATCAGGTGGATGTATACCTCGGTCTTGCCCGACCCCGTAATGCCGTGCAGCAACGCCGCGGGCTTCCGGGCGAACTGCCCCCGCAGCGACTCCAGCGCCGCGAGCTGCGCCGCGCAGCGCATCGAGCGCCGTCTGCTGGTGGGCGGTGAGCTCCGGCAGGCGGAAGGCCGAGCCGCCGCGCTCGACGGTGCGTTCGCGCTCCGCCGAGACGATGTACCCCTTGCGTTCGAGGGCATGCAGCACGGCATAGTCGGCCCGCAGCAGGCGCCGTGCCACCTCGCCCGTCGGAATCCGCTCCCCGTCCCCGGCCGAGGCCAGTTCGAGGAGCGCTTCGTACTGCCTGGGCGCACGCCTTTCGAGCTTCTCGAAAGCTTCGTGCAGCCGTCCTTCGTCGTGCAGCCCGGGCGCCAGGGCCACGTAGCACTCCGTACGGGGGCGAAATTCCTCTTCGGTAAACTCCTCCTCCGTGTCGCCCGAAGGCTTCATCAGCGACGGCAACCCCACGCGCATCACCTCGCCCGGCGTACACATGTAGTACGCCGCGACCCACTCCCAGAAGGCCATTTGCTGCGCCGAGAGCAGGGGTGCGCCGTACAGGACGCGCTGTATGGATTTGACGGTTTTGAACGGGGGGCGGCGGTCATGCACGCGCCACACGATCCCCGTGTAGAATTTGCGGGCGCCGAACTGTACGGCCACGGCCTGCCCCGCCTCGACATGCATCCCTTCGGGCACTGCGAACGTGTAGGCGGGCTGCGCCAGCGGCAGGACTATATCGGCATAGAGGGGCATCAGGGTTTACTGATGGCTTGAAACCCCTTGCCGTAGACGCCCATCACCGATCCCACGGTCATGAAGGCTTCGGGATCGATCGTCTTCACGAACTTGAGGATCATCGTGGTCTCGCGCTTGCGGCAGACCACCATCACGATCTTCGACTCCTTTTTGGTGTACCACCCCTGCGAGTCGATGAGCGTCACGCCGCGGTGGATATTGTCGACGATGGCCTGCGCCATCTTCTCATAGTCGTGCGTGACGATGAATACCTGGCTCGACTGCTGGTTCCCGGCCATGATCATGTCGACCGTATAGCCGAAGACCGCGGTCATCACGTAGCCGTAGATCACCGTGTCGATATGGAACCCCACGAGCATCGAGGAGCCGATGATCACGAAGTCCGAATAGATGACGATCTTGCCGTAGCTGATCGTGCGGTACTTGTTGATAATCATGGCGGCGATGTCCGTGCCGCCCGTCGAGCCGCCCTGCATGAAGCATATCGCCACGCCGATACCCGCCAGGATGCCGCCCAGGATCACCGAAAGGATCCGTTCCAGATGGAGGAAATCCCCCTCGGGCAGCACCGACTGCCAGAAATTCAGCCCCAACGATATGACGCAGACGCAGAACACGGTCTTCACGCCGAAGTTCCATCCGATGATGAACCCCGCCACGAGCAGCAGCACGCCGTTGATCAGGAAAGCCATCGTACCGATCTGGATACTTATGCCGGCCCAATGTTCCACGGCATGGCACAGCACGCGCGAAAGGCCCGTGGCACCGCCTCCGGTACCGTCGGCGGGCATGATGCATCCGATCCATGCAAAAGAGTACAGCATCATGCCGACCGTCATCAGGAAGTACTCCTTGAAGGTTTTCAGCACCTGCTCCATAGTGATGGGTTTCATAGCGACGGGTATTAGTGATTCGAGCACAAAGGTATAAAAATTTCGCCTTGGTATGCACCGCGCTCCTCCAATCTTTTTTCGAGCATCGCCAGCAGGGTTTCGTTGCGGATCAATCCCCAGTTGCGGCCGTAATGGTAGCGGGGCGGCGCCTCGCTGGCAAAGCGTTCGACGACCAGGTCGGGCCTCAGCCGCCGCAGTATCTCGACGAACAGGTCGATGTACTGGCCGACCTCCCAGAAACGGAACCTGCGGGGGTCGGCATCGTACTGGGCGGCCATCGGCGTGCCGCGGAAAACCTGCAGCTGGTGGAATTTCACCGTCGTGAGCGGCAGTGAATTGATCGTTGCGACCTGTTCCAACAGCATTTCGTCGGTCTCGCCCGGCAGCCCGAGGATGAAATGCGCCCCCACGTGCAACCCCCTTTCGGCGGCCATCTCCACGGCCCGGCGCGCGCAGGCGAAGTCATGGCCGCGGTTCACGGCGCGCAGCGTCTCGTCGCAGGTCGATTCGATGCCGAATTCGACCGCCACGTAACGGTCGCGCGCTATCTCCGCCAGATAATCGAGCTTCTCGGCGTCCACGCAGTCGGGGCGCGTCCCGATGACGATACCCGCCACGCCGGGATATGCGAGGGCCTCGCCGTAGAGCGCCCTGAGCCTTTCGAGCGGGGCGTAGGTATTCGAAAAAGACTGGAAATAGACCAGGTAGCGCGACGCCGCACGGTAGCGCCTGCCGTGGAATTCGATCCCCTCGGCGATCTGCCGCCCAATGCTTTTGGCCGGTATGCAGTACGAGGGAGTGAACGCCCCGTTGTTACAGAACGTACATCCTCCCTCGCCTATCTTCCCGTCGCGGTTGGGACATGTAAACCCGGCATCGACCGAGATTTTCTGCACCCGCCCGCCGAACGTGCGGCGGAAATACCCCGAATAGGAGTTGAACCGCCTGTGGTCGCCCCACGCATACATGCCTACAACCCCCAGTCGGAAGCGTTATAGGTATCCTTCGGCGCATTGGGCACGTTGGCGAAGAAGGTAAACCCGGTAAGCTCTTCGATCTCCTTCACCGACCGCATGTCCCCGGCCTGCGGGTCGTGCCCTTTCCCCATGGCATGGCTCATCACGAAAGCCGCACACTGCAATTCATCGGCGGCACAGTTCAGCACGGATTTATTCGTATTCCCCTTCTTGGTGCGCAGGCAAAGCGTATAGAACATCGTCGGCACATCGGTGGTGATGTTCCCGAAGCTCGTGCTGCGCTGCGGGGCGCTGTTCCCGTAGGAATCCGTCCACTTGTCATAATAAGCCCCGACCACCACATAGAGCGTATCGGCACACCAGTAGTCGTCGATCTTGTCCTCGAGGTTGTTCCACGCACCGTCGCCGGTGTTGAACGTCGAGCCGTGCTGCGCCGCGATATTGGTGTAATACGACACCTGCTTGTTCATGCCGCTCGTCCGCGAACGCTCGTAGTTGCCCAGCATATGCCCGCGGTTGTAGGGCGAGCCCATCGAAGCCTTCGAGCCCGAAGGCTGGATAGAGGACGGGATAACCGGATCGGGGCCGTAATTGCGGTTGCCCGAACTGCCGACATAACAATTATGGACAGGCGCCGCCACCCATACCGGACTGTGGTGCTCGGCACTGTAACATACCGTAAAGTTCCGGGCCTCATGCCCGTCGACTTTAAAATCGGGGCAAATATGGTAGGCATAATGATAATCGCCGTTTTCCGCCTCTACCGGCAGCTCCGCCCAGCCCGCGTATTTCGTCCTGCCATCCCCGCCGCCGGCCGCGGATGTGGCGAACGTCCCGACGGTGCTTCCGAAGGTCTCCCCGCCGACCATGACGCACAGCCGGAATTTATACTTCGTCGAAGCGCTCAGGCCCGTGAGCGTGGCGCTCTTGGCGCCGGGTTCGGTCGTGACCGCCACGCGCTGCCCGTCGTCCGACGTCGCCGTCCCGTAGAGGAAATAAGCCTCGGATACCTCTTTGCCGCCCGTATAGTCGAACGTGCAGGAGACGGTCGCCGAAGAGGCCGTCACCTGCGAACACTCCGGCACCCCGAACCTCGGATCGTCCGGCAACACCGGGTCTACCCCTGTTTTGACGACGACCGGCTTGCTCTGCATCCGGCCTCCGCTCCCCATGTCCACAAAGGCGTAGATCAGGTACGACGTCTCGGCATCGAGCCCCGTCAGGCGGCAGGACATCACCTGCCCGTCGACCGTCACGTCGGTCGTCTCCGTGAAACTCCCCGTATTGTCGGAGCGGATCGGCGCATAGGCGAATCCCGCCTGCGCCGAGGAAAGCACGCCGTCGCCGAATTTCGTCCGGCACGACACCTCCACGGTCGTCCCCGAGACCCCGGCCTCGGGCGCGAAGAACCATTTGTTCTCCTTTCCGGTCTCCTCGTCGTTGCAGGAGGCGAAAAACGCCGCCATCCCCGCACACAAAACTACTAAAAATCTCTTCATGCTATTTTTTGGTTAACAATCCCTCATTTTCGAATCGATCCAGATGGTTACCGGGCCGTCGTTCACCAGCGCCACCTGCATGTCGGCGCCGAATTCGCCCGTCATCACCTCCCGCCCCAAGAGCTCCGCGACACGCGCCGCGAAGCGTTCGTACATCGGGCGCGAAACCGCCTCGGGCGCCGCCTTGATATAGGACGGTCGGTTGCCCTTGCGCGTCGAGGCCAGCAGGGTGAACTGGCTCACGACCAGCACCTGGCCGCCGACCTGCCCGCAGAGATGGACGCGGTTGTAATTCAGTTCCATAATTTGAACACCTCG
>OGXX01004323.1_pt1 | contig 11070 bp, 12 predicted proteins | sample 1576301 | NCBI WGS metagenome assembly OGXX01 (sample SAMEA3541469, study PRJEB24748) | human gut metagenome | biome: human gut; feature: human-associated habitat; material: faeces | place: China | collected 2012 | reverse complement strand
TACTGCTGGTATAGCTCGTCCTGATTGATGTCATACCGGAACTTGTCCCGGTTCACGATCCGGTCATACAGGTCTTTCAGCTGATCCTCGTAGCTGTTGGCGTAGGTGGGGGCGTTCTTCTGGGCCTCCAGCAGCGCCTTCAATGCCTCCTGATACGCCTGATCCCCCGCCGCGTCATAGGTAAGCGTCGGGGTTTTGGACGTGGTGGTGCGCGTTGTCGGCCGCACCGTGCCTGTGCTGCTGGGCACCATGCTTTTCCCGGTGGTATTGCCGCTGTTCCCATACAGCGCCCCCTGCGTGTTTTTCCCGGCAACGCCGTCAACGGAAAGCCCCATGTCCTTCTGATATTTCTTCACGGCGGCGCTGGTGGACGGGCCGAACTTGCCGTCCGCGCCGCTGCTGCCCACGTCATAGCCCGCGCTCATCAGCGCGTTCTGGAGCTTGCGCACCTCCTCGCCGCTGGAGCCGATGGAAAGCTTGTTATATGTCGCCATTGGTCATCATTCTCCTTCTTCGGAATTTTTCCATTTGCCGATGCAATGGATGTGAACATCGTTGATTATCACGCTGCCGCCGTAGCTTTGCCACACACGGTAGTTCACGGCGGCAGCGGTGACAGCGCATGCCTGCGCGTTCGCGTAAGTGTTGGTCAGGGCATTGGCGGTACAGCAGACCGGCGCAGCGGCAAAAACGCCATCCGGCAGATCAAAAAGGCCATTTTCGTTTCATAGGACAACGCCCCGCCCCCATAGGCTCTATGGGGGTGGTACATCATGGAGGTACGGCTTACCGAGCTGCGTTACCGCGAAGTCATCAACATTTCCGACGGCACGCGCCTCGGCTTTGTGAGCGACGCGATCCTCGATCTCACATCGGGGCGGGTGCTGGCGCTCATCGTGCCGGGACCGGCGCGGTTTTTCGGGCTGTTCGGCCGCGAGAGCGATTATATTCTCCCGTGGGAATCCATTGCCCGCATCGGCGGGGACATCGTTCTCATCGAGGGCGCCGCGGAGATCCGGCGCGACCGGCAGCCCCGGCGAGGTATCTGGGGATAAAAACCAAGGATAATCAAAATATTTTTTCAAAAGAGAGCAAAAAGGCTTGCAGAGTGCGCGGGCATTTGGTATAATACCCGCGCATTACGCACGGGGAGCGGACCGGGGACCATGTGGCGAAAGCCTGGTCGCGCCGGGTTGAGGCCCCCGGAGGTAATAACAAAATAAAGGAGGAACCCCCAACATGGCAGTAGTATCCATGAAGCAGCTGCTGGAAGCCGGTGTCCACTTCGGTCACCAGACCCGCCGCTGGAACCCCAAGATGGCCGAATACATCTATATGGAGCGTAACGGCATCTACATCATCGACCTCGCGAAGACCGTCAAGAAGCTCGAGGAAGCCTATGACTTTGTCCGCACTCTCTCCGAGAACGGCCAGAGCATCCTCTTCGTCGGCACGAAGAAGCAGGCGCAGGAAGCCGTCAAGGAAGAGGCTGAGCGCGTCGGCATGTACTATGTGAACGCCCGCTGGCTCGGCGGCATGCTCACCAACTTCAAGACCATGCGCACCCGCGTCGAGCGTCTGGCCCAGCTCAAGAAGATGCAGGAAGACGGCACCTTCGACATGCTTCCCAAGAAGGAAGTCATGAAGCTCATGGGCGACATGGAAAAGCTCGAGAAGTATCTCGGCGGCGTGAAGGACATGAAGAAGCTCCCCGGCGCTCTGTTCGTCATCGACCCGCGCAAGGAGCACAACGCCATCGCCGAGGCCCGCAAGCTGCACATCCCCATCGTTGCGATCGTTGACACCAACTGCGATCCCGACGAGGTCGACTACGTTATCCCCGGCAACGATGACGCCATCCGCGCCATCCGCCTCATCAGCCAGACCATGGCCAACGCCGTGCTCGAAGGCCGTCAGGGCGAGGACGCCGAGACCGTCGAGGCCGCTGAGACCGCGAAGGAGGAAGAATAATGGCTGCTATTACCGCTGCTGCTGTTAACGAGCTGCGCCAGGCCACCGGCTGCGGCCTGATGGACTGCAAGAAGGCGCTCGTCGAGAACGAGGGCGATTTCGAAAAGGCCGTTGTTTATCTCCGCGAAAAGGGTCTGGCTTCCCAGGCCAAGAAGGCGACCCGCATCGCCGCCGAGGGCATGGCGTACGCCGCGGTCATCGACGGTGTCGGCGTAATCGTTGAAGTCAACTGCGAGTCCGACTTCGTCGCGGGCGGCCCGCTGTTCGCCGAGTTCGTCTCCGGCGTGGCGAAGGTCATCGCGAAGGAAGCTCCCGCCGATGTCGATGCTCTCATGGCGTGCCCCTGGTACACCGGCAACGGCACCGTGGACAATGCGAAGAACGAGCTCTTCCTCTCCGTCCGTGAGAACATGAAGGTCCGCCGCTTCGAGCGCATCGAGGGCAAGTGCGTTCCTTACGTCCACATGAAGGGCAAGGTCGCCGTGCTCGTCGAGCTTGAGACCGAAGCCTCCGCCGAGGCCGTCACCGAGCTCGGCCGCGACGTCGCCATGCAGATCTGCGCGCTCAACCCGCAGTATCTCGACGAGAGCAACGTCCCCGCCGCCGACGTGGAGAAGGAAAAGGAGATCCGTATCGCCACCGCGAAGCAGGATCCGAAGAACGCGAAGAAGCCCGACGCCATCATCGAGAAGATCGTTGTCGGCGGTCTTGGCAAGTGGTTCAAGGAGATCTGCCTGCTCCAGATGCCGTTCGTGAAGGACGACAAGGTCAGCGTCGAGCAGCATGTCGCCGCCGTCGCCAAGGAGCTCGGCACCCCCGTCACCGTCAAGGGCTACGTCCGTTTTGAGAAGGGCGAAGGCATTGAGAAGCGTCAGGACGACCTCGCCGCCGAGGTTGCCAAGATGGTCAAGGGCTGATAAATTCATAAGCACAACCGCCGGGACAGGCTCTGTCCCGGCGGTTTTTTCTGCAAAGGCTTCCTCTAATGAGGGAGCCTGTTTTAGTTGCTTAAATCGATCCACATAGCAGGGCGGACGGCATTTGTTTCATAATTGACATAGTTGCCATTGTATCCAACACCACCGTTACTACCAACATTTGCCGCATCGCTTTGAAGATAACCAGGCGACCGCAACCACCACCAGCAGTTGCCATTATTGGCAACATATACGCCGTTAGATTTTGCATATGTCGTTGGACTGCACTCACGCTCGCTATCGGAGACGAAATAATTCTCCACTTCCACAATGCTCAGCAGGAAAACCTTATCTTTCGTATCCGCACCGGCTTTTGTGCCGTTCTTGGGGTTCATATCTGCTGCAACAGCCGCAGTTATAATCATTGATTTTTCTTCGTCTGAGAATGCGGCATTAAAAAATTCATTATTCAGCCATTTTCGCAACGTACAGGCTTCCCATGTAATTTCTTCCCATTTTGTGGTATACGGTTGGCAGTCCAAAGCATATCGGCTAATAAGAAGAACTTTTTCATTCTCTTTTGTTAGGAGAATCCATTCAATATTTTCCTTACCATTTGAAGCATTACCGTCCTGTTCATATAAACCAAAGGAAAGCGTATCATTTACATTAGTCTCATTGAATAAAAGCTTATAATACAGACCGACATCCTCGCGCTTTGTTGTTTGCAGAATTCTTTCGCGTTTTTCTTCGCTGTTCTTATAGTTTAACTCATCCAGAAGCATAAATGCTGCTTCATAATTCCCAGAGGCTGCAAGTTTATCAGCCTGATTCAGCTTATAGGAAGGGATAACAATTTTATATAGCAATACTGCAACCACCGCACAACCGCAGATGGCAGCAGCGACGATCGCGGCAGTTTTTCGTGCTTTCTTAGCCTTCTTTGCGCTCTCCGCCGCAGCGACTTTGGCTTCCTCCTCGTCTCTCCGGCGCTCGTCGGCTTCCTTTTGGAGCCGCTTGTCTTTCTCCGCTTTCAGTGCTTCCGCATCAAACGGCAGGAGGGCCGCAAACTTTTGACCGCAGACATGGCAGACCTCTTCGTCTGCATGGTTGAATGCGCCGCAGTGGCAGAACCAGAGATCTTTATACTTTCGCGGAAAGCTCTTTGTCCCCGCGCCGTATTTCAACTGGTACTGTTTGACAAGCTCTTCGTCGCCGAGCGCTTTGCTGAGGGAGTCCGGCTTCGGCAGCGTGGACAGCGCCTCGCCGGAGGCGTTCCAGACTGTGTTGTCCGAAAACGCGACCCACGTCACCGCGACGGAGAAGGAGCGCGCCGAGGTATCCGGCAGCGAAACAAGAGACTTTTGTCCGAATTCTTCGTCACGTCCGGCAGTGAGATCGAGATACTCCTTTTCGGTGGTACCTTCGAGCGGTTTGCCCACGGTATCAAAGCACGTGATGCGAACCGCGGCTGCCTTGATCGTTTTACTGCCGATATTCCTGATCTTGAGCTGCGCAAGCACCGCTCCGGTCTGGTTGTCCTTGAGCAGAGCGCCCGCAGAGATGACGACCGGCGATCCATCGGAATAGAGATTTTCCTCCAGCGCAAAAAGACGCGTATATCTCTCGCTCATATCCGCACCTCAAATCTCCGGAATTTCGTCGTCGTTCACCGGCAAATTGGCAGACGCCGCGCCCGTGCCGCTGCCGCGGCGGTCAGGCAGTGCGATGACCATCGGGATACCGATGAAACCGACAAGGAACGTCCACCAGAAATACTTTTTGCTCGTATACCCCTTTTCTTTCGCGATAAGCTCAAACTCCTTTGCCGCGAAGTACGCCACGGTGATCCCCACGATAGCTGCAATAATAATTACCGCTTCCATAGATGTGATCTTTCCTTTCTTTTTTTGTCGATTTAGGGATTTCTTTCAAGGTTTTTGGATTACATCCCAAGAGTAGCATATATTTTTAGTTGTTGCAATATATTTTGACAAATATTTATTTACTATTGAATTGTCTCCGGTCGGTATTATCTATATGAGGTGATACCAATGACGGAGGAATTTATCCGAAACCGCATTACCGAGCTTCGGCTGCGCAGGGGCGTTTCGGAATATCAGATGAGCTACGATCTGGGACACAGCCGCGGGTATGTATACAACATTTCCTCCGGCAAGGCGCTGCCGCCGATGAAAGAATTTCTCGCGATCTGCGATTATTTCGGCATCACGCCGCAGCAGTTTTTCAACGGTGAGGAATCGCACCCGGAGCTGATCCGGAAAGCGCTCGCCGGTATGCGGCAGCTGGACGAGAACGATATGCTCATGCTGCTCGGCTTCATCAACCGACTTTTAAAAAAATAAACCGGCTCCCTAACGATAGAGCGGACGCGCAGCTTCTGACTGCGCGTCCTTTTTTCTGCTGCCTCCCTCTTTGAGGGAGGTGGCTCGCCGAAGGCGAGACGGAAGGAGTCAACTCCCTCAGTCAGCGGCTCTGCCGCCGACAGCTCCCTCATAGAGGGAGCCATTTTCCTCCTCCCCGGCGGCTTCTTGCGTTTGGACGGAAACTGTGGTTTAATGGGCTCAAGACCAAACTGCCCGTTGGGAGAACAGCTATGAACGAAACCATTCTCGTCGTGGACGACGAGCGCGAGATCGCCGATCTTCTGGAGATCTATCTCAAAAACGACGGCTACACCGTCCATACCTGCGCCACCGGCGCAGAGGCGCTGCGCTGCGTGGAATCGGAGCACATCGACCTCGCCCTGCTTGACGTGATGCTGCCGGACATCGACGGCTTTTCGCTCTGCCGGAAGATCCGGGAAAGCCGCTTTTTCCCCATCCTTATGCTGACCGCGCGCGTGGCCGACAGCGACAAAATTCTCGGCCTGACGATCGGCGCGGACGACTATATCACCAAGCCCTTCAACCCGCTGGAGGTCGTTGCGCGGGTGAAAACGCAGCTTCGCCGTGCCGGGCACTACAACCAGAGCGCCGCCGCGCCGGAAGACGCCGCCGAATACGACATTCGCGGTCTCATCATCAACCGCGAAAGCCACAAATGCGCGCTCTACGGTCGGGAGCTTGCGCTCACGCCGATCGAGTTTTCGATTCTCTGGTATCTCTGCTCGCGGCAGGGACGGGTCGTGCCGTCCGAGGAGCTGTTCGAGGCCGTGTGGAAGGAGAAATATCTGCAAAACAGCAACAACACCGTCATGGCGCACATCGCCCGGCTGCGTGAAAAGATGAACGAGCCGCCGCGGAACCCGAAATTCATCAAGACCGTCTGGGGGGTAGGGTATGAGATCGAATAAACGCCCGAACCGCTTCTCCCCGCTTGCCATGCGCCTCTTTACGCGCTATCTGCTCTCGCTCGCGGCGCTCTTCGCCGCGGTCGTCGGCGGATATTTCTTTGCCGCTTTTGTCTGCTACCGCTTCCCATGGAGCGAGAACGATCCGCTCTACTATCTCCTCAAGGTCGTGGAACGGCTCTCTCCTGTGCTCATTGTCCTGCTGCTGCTCGCGGGCTTCGTCTGGTTCACGGTCCGCGCGCTGCGCCAGCCGCTCGGCTATCTGGACGACGTGATCGCCGCGGCCAAATCGCTCTCCGACCCCGCCGCACCGCCCATTGAGCTGCCGAAAGAGCTTTCGGACGTGGAAAACGAGCTCAATCTTGCGCGGTCACGCTCGCAGGAAAATCTCCGGGCGCGGCGCGAAGCCGAGCAGCGAAAAAACGATCTCATCATGTATCTTGCGCACGATCTCAAAACGCCGCTCTCGTCCGTGATCGGGTATCTGACGCTGCTGCACGACGAGGGCGAGATCGCCCCGGCGCTGCGGGAGAAATACCTCTCCATCGCGCTCGACAAGGCCAACCGTCTCGAGGATCTCATCAACGAATTTTTTGAGATCACGCGCTTCAATCTCTCCGCCATCGAGCTGCAATACGGTGCCGCCGACCTCTCCCGCCTGCTCGAGCAGCTTACGTTTGAGTTTCAGCCGATGCTGCGAGAGAAAAACCTCACCTGCGCGCTCTCCACACCCGAGACGTTCCCCATTCGGTGCGACGCGAACAAATTGCAGCGCGTCTTTGATAACCTTCTGCGCAACGCCGTGCTCTACTGCTACCCGGGCACGGAGATCACCGTCACGGCGGAGCGCGTCGGCAATTTCGCCGTTGTCCGCTTCCGGAATCGCGGCGACACGATCCCGCCGGATAAGCTCTCGCGCATTTTTGAGCAGTTCTACCGGCTGGACACGGCGCGCTCCTCTACCGGCGGCGCGGGGCTGGGCCTTGCCATTGCCCGGCAGATCACGCAGCTCCACGGCGGCTCGCTCACCGGCGAGAGCCGGGACGATACCGTCACGTTCACCGTTACGCTGCCCATAGAAAAATCGACCGTTGGAAAATCGTAAGAATTTCCGCAGAAAAACATAAGACGCCCGTCGGGGCTTGGGAAAACATTTCGCTCCCGTTTTCGATACGATACCCGTATCGGAAACGGGAGCTTTTTTATTTCTCCGTTTCCCCAAAGGAGAATGATTTCCTATGGCAAGAAAACGGCTCACGGAGCGCTTTCCGTTTCTGCTTCCGCTGCGGCGCTGGCAGAGAAAGCGCTGCTTTTATCTCAAAATGTACTTTGACGGCTGCCGGTACGCCGCCGTGCGGACAAAAACGCCGCTTGAATACACGCTTTTCCGCGCCAACGTCGCCATGCGCAATGAGCGCAGCGGTTTTCCGATGGAGTATCAGCAAAACAAGGTGCACAACCTCCGTCTTGCCGCCGAAGCAATGAACGGCGTAGTCCTCCACCCGAGCGAGACGTTTTCCTTCTGGCGTCTTGCGCGCCGCGCCGACCGCCATACTCCCTATAAGGACGGGCTCGTGCTCGTAAATGGCAGCGTCCGCCCGGCCTACGGCGGGGGGCTTTGCATGCTGAGTGATCTTCTCTACTGGTGCTTTCTGCACACGCCCCTCACGGTCACGGAGCGGCACGGCCACGCCGTAGAACAGTTCCCCGCTGCGGAAGCCGAGCGCTTCCCGCGCGGCGCGGACGCGACCGTGAGCGAGGGCTGGTGCGACCTCCGCGCGCGCAACGATACGGACGTGCTCTTTCGCGTCGCCATCGATTTTTCCGACACCGACCTTTTTGTGCAAATCGAGTCCGACCGTCCCCCGGCGCGGGAATACCGCGTGTACAACGGCGCGGTCATGTATATAAACCGCGGCGGAAAAATCTACGAGCGCGCCGAGGTATTCCGCGAGGAGACCGACGCCGTGACCAAAACAACGGAGCGGCGGCTTTTGTACACGAACGAATGCGAGATCGCCTACCCTCTGCCGGAGGGCACGCCCATACGAAAGGAATAAATAATCCATGAACACCAAAAAGAAAACGCTCGCCGTGCTCTTCGGCGGCCATTCGAGCGAATACGAAGTTTCTCTCCAATCCGCCGCGGCGGTGTTGGAGGCCGTTGACACAGAGCGGTTTGATCCTCTGCCCATCGGCATCACGAAAGACGGAAACTGGCATCACTATCTCGGCACCTACAGCGCCGTCGCCGCCGGAACGTGGGTGGACGATCCCACGCTCCTCCGCCCCGCCGCCTTCTCGCCGAGCCGCGGTGCGCCGGGGTTTTGGGAACTCCACAATGGCAAGTGGATGCTGCGGCGAATCGATCTCGCCTTCCCCGTGCTGCATGGGAAGAACGGCGAGGACGGCACGGTGCAGGGGCTTTTTGAGCTCTCCGGTATCCCGCTCGTCGGGTGCGGCACGCTCGCCTCGGCGCTCTGCATGGACAAGGACCGCGCGCACAAGCTCGTCTCCCTTGCCGGGATCGCGGTGCCGAAGTCGGTCGTGCTTGAAGAGAACACGGCGGCGCGGCAGAAGATTCTGGATACACTCTCCTTCCCGGTGTTCGTAAAGCCCGTGCGCGCGGGCTCGTCCTTCGGCGTGACGCGCGTGGAATCGCGCGATGCGCTTGGCACCGCCGTCGATGCAGCGTTCCGGTACGACAGCTCCGTTATCGTCGAGGAAGCCGTGCCGGGCTTTGAGGTCGGCTGCGCCGTGCTCGGCACGGACACGCTGACCGTCGGCCGCACCGACGAGATTGAGCTCTCCGGCGGCTTTTTCGATTTTGAGGAAAAATACACGCTCAAAACCTCCCGCATCCACATGCCCGCGCGCGTAGACGCGGCAACGGAGCTGCGCATTCAGGAAGCGGCCAAAACAATCTACCGCGCGCTCGGCTGCTCGGGCTTCGCGCGCGTCGATCTCTTCCTCACGCCCTCCGGCGAGTTGGTGTTCAACGAGGTGAACACGATCCCCGGCCTCACCGCGCACAGCCGCTTCCCCAACATGATGAAAGGGATCGGCCTGTCGTTTCCGCAGATGATCGACCGGCTGCTGGGGTTGTACGTATGAGCATCCGGGAGAAGATCATCGACTATTCGCGCGGGAACGATCTTTCGCGCTTCTGGCGGCTCTACCGGCGGCAGCAGCGCGCAAAGTCCGGCTTTCGCCGGGACGTGCTGACATTTCTTATGAGCCGCTGCGCCGCGCGGCACGGCGGGTACATTGGCCCGGATGCGGTGATCCGGGGCGTGCCGTCGCTCCCGCACGGGCTGCACGGCGTTTTCATCTCGCGCTATGCCGTTATCGGGGCAAACTGCCGCATTTACCAGAACGTGACCATCGGCGAGATTGCCGGAAAAGCGCCGGAGATCGGTGACGGCTGCCTCATCGGCGCTGGCGCGGTGCTCGTCGGCGGCATCCGTGTCGGTCCCGGCGCGAAGATCGGTGCGGGGGCCGTCGTACACACGGATGTACCGGCGGGCGCCACGGGCGTGTCGCCCGGTGCACGCATCATCGAAAGGCGCGAGCCGTGACGGGCGCGGATACCTCCCGCGCGTGGCGGGAGCTCAGTGCCGCGGCGCTCACGCACAACGTTTCGGTTTTGCGCGGCGCGCTGCCGCCGGGGTGCGAGCTGATGGCGGTCGTAAAGGCGGACGCCTACGGCCACGGAATGTCCGCCGTCGTGCCGCAGCTCCTGTCGCTCGGTGTGCGCTCGTTCGCCGCGGCAACGCTCGACGAGGGTTCGCAGCTCCGCGCGCTCGGCGCGGAGGGGACGGTACTCATTCTCGGCTGCACATCGCCGCAACGCGCCGGGGAGCTTGCCCGTCTCGGCCTTACGCAGACCGTGGCCGACCTTGCGCACGCTGAAGCGCTCAGCGCGCAGGGTGTGCCGCTGCGCGTACATTTGAAGATCGACACCGGGATGCACCGCCTCGGCATCGCGTGGGACGCGCCGGAGGCGGCGAGCGCGGTGTTTCGCATGGAAAATCTCACGGTGGACGGGATATATTCGCATCTCTGCTGCGCCGACAGTCTCGCGCCGGGCGATGTTTCGTTCACACGCGAGCAGATCCGCCGGTTTTATGCGCTGACGGCGGCGCTTGCCGCGCAGGGCATTCCCCTGCCGAAGCTGCATCTGCAAAGCAGCTATGGTCTCCTGAACTATCCGGAGCTGCGCTGCGATTATGCGCGCGTCGGCCTTGCGCTCTATGGCGCGGCGGAGGGAACCGCAGCGCGCTCGCTCGGTCTGCGTCCCGTTCTCTCACTCCGGGCGCGCGTCGCCTCCGTTCGGGATGTGGCGAAAGGCGAGAGCGTCGGGTATGACCGCGCATTCACTGCGCGTCGAAAGAGCCGCATCGCCGTGCTGCCCATCGGCTACGCCGACGGCTATCCCCGTGCGCTCTCCAATACCGGGCTCGTCCGTATCCACGGATGTCTCGCGCCGGTCGCAGGACGGATATGCATGGATCAGCTCGCCGTGGACGTAACGGACGTGCCGGGCGTCGTCGACGGGGACATCGCCGAGCTTATCGGCGATGCTTCGCCGCTGCGCGCCGAGGAAGTCGCCGCGCGGTGCGGCACGATCCCCAACGAACTTCTGAGCCGCCTCGGCGCGAGGCTGCCGGTGGTGATAAAATGATACAAAAACACCCAAGACCGCAGTCTTGGGTGTTTCAGACTGTCAAAAAAGCCTCGCAGAGTTTGCGCCCGCAGGCGCAAATAAAGTTCTGATCATTTTCTCCGGCGACATGTGCGTCGGAGAAAATACATTTCGGCTCGCAAACGTGCGAGCGTAAGCGAGTGCGCTGCGGCGAGCCGCAGCCT
>OGXX01004312.1_pt1 | contig 11085 bp, 8 predicted proteins | sample 1576301 | NCBI WGS metagenome assembly OGXX01 (sample SAMEA3541469, study PRJEB24748) | human gut metagenome | biome: human gut; feature: human-associated habitat; material: faeces | place: China | collected 2012 | reverse complement strand
AAGGCAATGTAACGTTCGATGCAAAAGGAAAAAATCTCCACTTTGAAGTAACAGGAGATAACGTTTTAATTGAGAAAATTACTTTCCGAAACTTCAATTTCACCAACATAGGTGGAGCAATACAATGGATTGGGCATAATGGTGTATTAAAAAATTGTAACTTTATCAACAACACAGCCAATAATGGCGGTGCTGTTTACTGGAGTAGTAATGGAGTTAATGGTAGTTTAATTGATTGTACTTTCATTAACAATACTGCAACTCATGATGGTGGAGGTATACACTGGAATGCAGATAATGGTAGTTTAACTAGTTCTACTTTTTCTAATAATACTGCAGGTGCTAGTGGTGGTGCTATTGGATGGGGTGCAAGTAAAGGTAGTTTAACTAGTTCTACTTTCACAGATAATGTTGCAAATAATGGTGCTGGGGTTGCATGGTGGGGTGCTAATGGTACTTTATCAGATTCTACTTTCACTGATAATACAGCAGATAGAAATGGTGGTGGTATTTACTGGAATGGTGTTAATGGTGTCATAACTTCCTGTAATTTCAATAATAACATTGCTAAAGTTGATCATGGTGGTGGTATTTATTGGGCTGGTGCCAATGGTACTTTAGCTGGCTCTTATTTCACTAATAACTCTGTTGGAGGTGTTGGTGGTGGTGTTCGTTGGTATGGTGCTAATGGTAAATTAACTAGTTCTACTTTTACTGACAACAAAGCAGGAGGAGGTGGTGCTGTTTACTGGAGCAGTACTAATGGAATTATATTTGAATCTACTTTCATTAATAACACAGCTAAAGGAGATGGTGGAGCTATTTACTGGTATGTTGCCGGTTCTATGGTTAATTGTAATTTCATAAGTACTAAATGGAGCAATTCTAATAGTAAATATAATGGAATTTATGCCGATAAAGAGTTAATCATTAATGGAGGAAGTGGTATAGTAGATGTAATCATTTCAGGCACTCTTTCAGGCATTTCAATCGTAGTTTTAAACAATGAAACATATTATTATCCCCCAAATACGAATATTAATTTTCACAACAAAAATATGCAAGAATAAAAATCATTTTTGTTAGTACAATTTTTCTCATTGAATTAAGAGTACAAAATTAATTTTAGTGGATAAAATTGCTCCATATAATAAATATTAAAATAACAATCCATAAATAATGTTAAAAACAACAATATCTTTTTAAATAATGATAAATAAAGCAGATAATGCATAAAATAAAAAAAGGTGAAATATCATGGAAGAACAAATAAATTCGGATAGTGATTATGCAGACGAGATTTTACTAAAAGTTATTAGAAACATGATTATAAACGTAATGGAAGAAGAAGGCGCTCAAATACTACCTCCTGTACATCATTCAACAGTCACTATAAATGAAGGAAAGACCCCAATATATAACTTAGATGGTGGATATCAGATTATGGAATGGAAATATGGAAAACTAACAAAAGAAGATTTAAGAGCAATTTATTTTAGGAATCTTGCATTAATTAATGAATATCAAACGGATAATGTATCTTCAATTGTCGTTTGTACCGAGGAAGTTGAAAAAGATATAACTTATAAAGCTGAGCAATGTTGTTTTAAACCGGATATAATTTCATTAAAAGACTTTAATGCAGATGAGCTTTTGGATGACATTAAAATTAAAATAAGAAACAATGAAGAACTGACTACAGAGGATAAGTTTAATCTTGGACATTCCGCTTACTTCAAAAGTGAAAGAAACCCTAAAGAAATTTTATACGAAGTCTCTTCATTAGCAAACCAAATTAAAACTATTGAACAAGATGAATTAGACATGATAAAAATAGAACAGTTAAGATCCCTATACTATACCATAACAGATAAAGAGGAACAGGAAAAATATTTTGAGGAAATAAAAAGGAATTCAGAAAGAATGACCACATTAATTGAGAATGAGATGAATAAAGATTAGGAATATAATTCTATTCTTTATTATGCTGATTATTAAAAAAGACGGGAAAAAAATAAGACAGTCCCCTTCCCTACAACATTCTTTATTCCTAATAATCTTAATGCTTGTAAAAGTACTCCAATAGGTTTTATAAAGAACCTCCTTATTGATTATATGAGTTTTAATTGATTTTATCAAATTTAAAACTCATTAATTGATAAGGTGATTCTTTCATTTTTTTCTATACTGGCTTTTTATCATCAATACGATGAAAAAAATAAATATAATCATCTAAAAACACACTATCATCTTATTTTGGAAATAATGATGAAGTTAAAATAAAATTCCACTCTATCAATATTTTTTACTGCAACGATAAAAAAAAAGAAGAAAGAAAATAATCAATAGTTAATATAGCTAAAGATGACTAGAATATAATTTAAATGATAATGGTGTTTTTTCAAGTATGAAATAGCTGTTATTTATTTAATTCCACGCCAATTATTTTTATTATGAGCATATAAAATATCAGTTTTAATAATAGCTACCCAATAGTATTTTCTATAATCTATAAAATTTTTAATAATTTTAATAGCTATATGCATGATTTTTTACAAAATAAGAAAATATGAGCAAATCAATTTCAGACGGTCAAATACTAGCTAATTGATAAATAAGAATAAATAATTAGAATCTATGGAAATAATTAATAGGAACAATTCCAAAAGAATAAGACTTGCAGATAGCTATTTTAAAAGGTTAAAAGGACTGATGTTTATAAAAGATATTGATTATGGCCTTTTGATTGAAACAAGCATCTCATCAGATATTCACACCTGTTTTATGAGGTTTCCAGTTGATGTCTATTTTATAAAAGACTCTTTAATCTTTGATAAGGCAACCTTAAATCCATGGTCTTTTTATAAACCTTGTAAAAAAGCAGATTTTGTTTTGGAGTTTAAGAAAGATGATTTCAAAATAAGAAAAGAAGATGAAATATCGATTATTCGAAATAATCAAGAATATCTGAAGGCTTCTCGTAAATAGTGACTCCTCTGATTTCAGATAGCTTTTGAGTATTTTCTATATCAATATCCCTCATATAAAGTGTTATTATCTTCCCTTCAGAAATTGCACCTTCAGGACAGCTGTTTTTACACAATCCACAGCCAATACATTTTTGAAGATCTATTTCAGTATGGGGAATAATAGCTCCCTGTTTACATGCTAGACTAGCTACACAATCACTGCAGGACTTGCATTTTGAGAGTTCCAGTTTTGAAGGAAGTACAGTTTCAACTTCACCCGGATGAATGTCTACAGGTACTATAGCTACAGGAGTCTGGCTTTTACCTGCCTGAGCCACTGCATTTGTAACTAAGGTATCTGCAATTCCTGAGACTATTTTGGAAACAGTGTTTGCAGTTGCCGGAGTAACTATCAGTAAGTCATAGGTGCCTAAAGATAGTCTTCCGGTTATAGGATAACTAAATTTCTGATTACCGTCTGTTGCAAGTTCCCTGTATTTACCGCCAGTTACTGATTCTACAGAACCGTACAAACCATACATCTTAAGGACTTCTTCTCCTGCACCTGAAAGAAATACAGTGACTTCATTTTCAGCAGCTATTGATTTAAGAAGCTTGACTGACTCTTCAAGTAAATGGCCCGCCCCTGTAATTGCGAAAGCTATTCTCATAATTTGTGAACCTTGTATCCGTCTCTCTCGGAAAATGCATAGTGAACAGTGGTGTACTGATTCATGAATTCAGTTACATCCTCTTTAATGTCTTTTTTATCAACTGCAACTGCCTTAATGAATTCAGCTACTTCCATCATTTCTTTTTCTTTTAATCCTCTTCTTGTGATTTCCTGAGTTCCTATTCTTAAACCAGATGGATTGTCACTGTCATCTACATTATCTCCAGGTAAAAGATTTTTATTTAAAATGACATTATTTGCAGCTAAATCATGAGCAATGTCAGTAGCTGGACGGATATCAGAAACTCTTAAAGCTAGCTGGTGAGATCTTGTAAATCCTTGGTCTTCACAAAGGACATCGAAACCTAATTCATAAAGGCATCCTCCAAGAGTCTGAGCATTCTTAATGACCTGTTTAGCATAATCCTCACCAAATTCCATCATTTCAGTATTAGCTATTCCAAGACCAGCTAAGTGATGGAGGTGATGGTTACTTACAACACCAGGAAATACTGCATTGTTGATTTTATCTTCATATTTAGCATCACGTGCAAGGATGATTCCTCCTTGAGGGCCTGGGTATGTTTTATGGGTACTTCCCATCATAAGGTCTGCACCTTCTTCTAAAGGTTGTTGGAATTGACCTCCACCAATTAAACCAAGAACATGAGCACCATCATACATTATGGTTGCTCCAACTTCATCAGCTGCCTCTCTTGCTTCTGCAACTGGATGTGGGAATAAGAATAAGCTAGCTCCAAAAAGGATTATTTTAGGTTTTTCTTCTAAAATTTTCTTGTTCATTGCATCAATGTCAATATTCATGATTTCAGGATCAAAAGGCTGATTAATAGTTTTTAATCCGCATATACCTGCTGCACTTACTTTTGCATGGCTGATATGTCCTCCAGTTGGAACTTCCAAAGCCATCAACTTGTCTCCACGATTACCGAATGCAAAAAATGATGCGAGGTTTGCAGTAACACCTGAAACCGGTTGTACATTAGCATAAGCAGCATTGAATATTTTTCTAGAAGATGCTTTTGTTAAATCTTCTATTTGATCTATATATTGACATCCTTCGTATAACCTTTCATAAGCCTGTCCTTCAGCGTATCTGTGTTCAAAATCAGATACAATAGCTTCTTTTACCTCAATACTTACAATATTCTCACTTGCAATAAGGTTAATACTGTTTCTCATATAATTAGTATGATCTTCAATAATTCCTTCAAATTCATGTAATTCATTTAAGTTATCAGACATTTAGTACACCTAAATCATTAATATGAATAATTATTGATTTTATAAAATATAATAGTTTGTAAAAAAATTAGCTAGTTGTTTTTACAATAGCTACCACTTTCTTATCTTCCTTTTATTCTCGAAAGTTTATTTGATTATGGAGGTAATTTTATATTAAAATAAATTTAGTTATGGTTGTACCTATATGTTAGTTTATTGTAATAGCTAAAGGTGTTGAGAATATCAAATAAATAAAAGTTACTCTTGTTAAAATCATGATTTAAGAAGTTATAGCTATATAATTTAGCGTGTGATTAATTATTTTATATGTTCTGATAGAACATATTTTTCTTTTTCTTTGGTAAATATTAATATTCGTACTTGGGGGATAGTAATATGTTTCATTGTTTAAAACTACGATAGAAATGCCTGATAGAGTACCCTGGTTGGTATCAGTTAATATATGCACTATACCACTACCGCCATTAATGTTTAGATTTTTAGAGTTATAAATTCCATTAGATGAATGTGATTTACTGTTAATGAAACTACAATTAACCATATGACCTACAGCATTCCAGAAACTAGCACCACCAAGATTAGCAGAATTACTAATAAAACTAGAACCAATTATAATGCCATTGTCACCATTCCAGTAAATAGCACCGCCCCAAGTATTAGCAGTATTTCTGATAAAATTAGAACTAACTAAAATTCCTTTTGCACCTGTCCAGTAAATGGCACCACCATTCTTTGCTGTATTATTAGTGAAATTGGAATAAAATAAAGTACCATCATCACCTTTCCAGTAAATAGCACCACCATCTTCATTTGCCAGGTTATTATTGAAAGTACAAGTAGTTAAATTCATATTGGCAGTACCCAAATAAACACCACCACCATATCGGCCCGCAGTATTATCTGTGAAAATAGAATTTGATAAAATAGCATTATCCAAAATACAGTAAATGGCACCACCATCACGGTTAGCATTGTTACCAAGGAAATTAGAAGCATATATCGTATTATTAATACCATTACAGAAAATAGCACCACCATCATAGGTATTAGCAACATTATTAATAAATTTAGAATTAATTAAAGTACCATTGTCACCATTCCAGTAAATAGCACCACCTAAACTAGCAGTATTATTGTTGAAATTACAATTATTTAACCTACCATTCTTACCATACCATGCAATTACTCCACCATAACTCTTAAAATTGAAGTTTTCGAAAAGTAATTTTCTCAATTTTACGGATATTACTCAAAAGTGGAGGTTTTTTTCTCTCACATCAAAGATTATTAGCTTGACTAATATGATTATTTAGGGTTTAAATTAACAGCACTTTAAGAAGTTCCAATACCCATTTAAGTCATGCGATTATTCTAGCACTATTAAAATTAATCTACAAAAAATTATGTAAGTTATCAACTAAATGAAGCAAAATGCATGGAAATTCAGAAAAACAACATAATAAGGAAAAATAGCTAGGCAGTTTAGTAAAATATGTTTAAAAAATAGCTAATTGATAAGATAAGTTAAAAAAAAGAAAGAAAAGAAATGAAGAGTAAATCTTCAAATCTATTTACCGATGTCTTCAAGTGCAGCACTGATTTGTGCCATGATTTGTTCGGTTTTGAAGTGTTGTTGATCCATTGCACCAGATGGACATGCACCTACACAGGTACCGCATCCTTTACATAATGCAACGTTGATTTCTGCGTGGTCGTTACCTTCTTCGCCTACAATGGAGATAGCTCCGTATGGACATAATTCTACACATACTTCACATGCACCACATACGAGATCGTCAGTACGAGCAACGATAGGTTCGATTTCTACTTCTCCTTTGGACATTGGGATAGCTGCTCTGGATGCTGCTGCAGATCCTTGAGCTACTGAATCCGGAATATCTTTAGGTCCTTGTGCTACACCAGCAACATATACACCGTCAGTTAAAGTATCAACAGGTCTGAGTTTTGGGTGAGCTTCCATGTAGAATCCGTCTGCAGATTTGGAAATACCTAAGGTTTGTCTTAATTCTTCTGATCCTTCAGGGTTTTCAAGGCCGACACTTAATACAACTAAATCGTAATCGAATTCAGTTACTTTTCCAAGTAAGGTATCTTCTGCTCTAATGGTTAAGGTTCCATCATCGTTTTCTCTGATTTGAGCTGGTTTACCTCTTACAAATTCAATACCGTATTTTTCTTGTGAGGTTTTGTAGAACTCTTCGAATCCTTTACCGAATGCACGGATATCCATGTAGTAACAGGTTACATCAGTATCAGGTTCGTGGTCAACACATAATTGTGCGTTTTTAAGGGAGTACATACAACATACTCTTGAACAGTAAGGTTTTCCGATTTGTTCGTCTCTTGAACCTACACAGTGGATGAATGCAACACGTTTAGGAGTTTTACCATCAGATGGTCTGATTACATGACCTTCAGTTGGTCCTGATGCGTTGATCATTCTTTCAATTTCCATACCAGTAATTACGTTGCTGTAACGTCCGTATCCGTATTGGTAAATTCCACTTGGGTCATATGGGTCGTAACCTGTAGCTGCAATAATAGTACCAACTTTTAACTCAATAGTTTCTGGTTCTTGTTTGTGGTTTACAGCACCACGTTCACAGATTTGGTCACATAACATACATTCAATACAGTAGTCTTTATCAATAGTTGCACATAATGGTACAGCTTGTGGGAACGGAATGTATGCAGCTTTTACCATACCAATACCTTCATCGTAGTAGTTTGGTATTTCAATTGGACATACTTCTACACAGGATCCGCATCCTACACATAATTCTTCGTCGATGTATCTTGGTTTTTTCTCTACTTCTACAGTGAAGTTTCCGATGTAACCGTCAACATGTTTTACTTCTGCGTAAGTTATTAATTCAATGTTTTCGTGTTTTGCAGTATCTACCATTTTTGGTGCAAGAATACACATTGAACAGTCAAGTGTTGGGAATGTTTTATCTAATTGTCCCATTCTTCCACCGATAGTTGGGTTTCTTTCTACCATGTAGGTTTCAAAGCCCATGTCACCTAAATCTAATGCAGATTGGATACCGGTTACTCCTCCACCAATAACAAGAGCTTTGTTGTCTACACCTACTTTAGTTGCTTCTAATGGTTCTAATAATCTTGCTTTAGCTACTGCCATACGAGTTAAATCTTTAGCTTTTTCGGTAGCTGCTTCTGGTTCAGCCATGTGTACCCAGGAGTCTTGTTCTCTTAAGTTAGCAAATTCAAATAAGAACTTGTTTAAACCTGCTTCTTCTACACATCTACGGAAAGTAGGTTCGTGAAGACGAGGAGAACATGCTGCTACAACAACTCTGTTTAAATTGTGTTCTTTGATATCCTCTTGGATTAATAATTGACCAGGGTCAGAACACATGTATTTGTAATCCTTAGCTACAACTACATTTGGTAAACTTCTTGCGTATTCAGCAACAGCTGGGCAGTCTACGACTCCACCAACGTTTACACCACAGTGGCAAACATAGACACCGATTCTTAATTCTTCGTTAGTATTTTCTACCATTTTTTAATTCACCTTGTACAAGTTGTGATTTTATCTAAAATTGATATATAAAAAACAGATTTAATTTTAGATATATAATATGTAGTGATAACACATTAATAAAGATTTCTAAAACTAGCTTTGAGTAAAGTATATATAAGATAAACTGAATTCTAGAGTAGACTAATTATAATAGGCAAAGTAAGAAGTGAGATTAGTGTATTGCCCAAAATACAGTCAGAAGTTAAGTAATAATCCAATTTATAAGTAATAGCTAGGAGTAAAGAAAGCATTCCTGAAGGCATAGCCGCTTCAATAATTGCAACATTATACTCAAGACCTGTTACTGGCAAAACAAAAGTGACCAATATAGCTCCAATTAACGGAAATATTAAAAGTTTGATTACTGATGTGAATCCTATCATAGAGATGTTTTTAAACAATCCTTCAAGATGAATTGATAAACCTAATGAAATCATGATCAAAGGAATGGCACCTTGACCGAGATAGGAAATAACGTTGTCAAGAACAGATCCTATAGGAACATTAAGGGCGTTTAAAAGAATACCTAAAATAACTGCCCACAATGCAGGAAACAGGACAATCTTTTTAATAGCTACAGAAATCTTACCTCCGAACCTAAGAATCAAAACAAAAGACAAGGTTAAAAATATAATCAAAGTACCTAAATCACAGAAAATAGCTCTTAAAAAGCCTGCATGACCATAAATACCTAAATTAACAGGATAGCCCATAAAAGCAGTGTTAGCTATCATAACAGTAACAATAATACTCCACATTCTCTTATCATCAAAAGAAAATCTCTTAAGTATTAAAAAAGTCACGACCCCGCAAATAATAGATGAAGCTATAATAACTAAAGGTAAAATACCTAGACGGGGAATAAGACTTAAATCAGCTGAATACAATGCTGAAAAAATCATACAAGGCATCAAAAGATTCATAACTAAAGTATTTAAAGGAGTGATGTCCTTTTCAGACAATAAGTCAATTCTTTTTAAAAAATAGCCTAGAAAGATTAAAATAGCAATTGATAAAATTGTGGTTATTATTGCATTCATGAACTACAATTATGTAGTTACTAATATAAAAATTTTGAATTTTTTTAAAAAAAAGAAAAAAGTTAAGAAGGGAAATGTTTCCCTTCAACGTGTTTTAATTTAATTTTATCTTCTTACAGTTACTTTTGAAGTTGTTTTTGCACCTGAAACAGGATCAGTAATGTAGATTGTGTAAGTTCCGACAGCTAATCCAATTGGTAATGAAGCAATACCTTGACTGTTGGTAACTTTAGTATAGGTTTTACCGTTAATTGTAAACTCTATGTTTTTACCAGCAGCAGGGTTACCATGACCATCTACAAGTTTAGCGTTTAAACTAGCTGATTGGCTGACAGATTTAACCAAGTTTTCACTAGTTAATATTGGAAGGACAGTGATTTTGTTTGTGACACTGTCTCCGCCAAGTGTAGCAGTAATAGAGTATTGACCTGGCAAGAGGTTAATTACAGCAGTTGCAACACCTTGAGCATTGGTGGTGAGAACATAGCTGACTTTATTACCAGCTGAATTTGTAATGGTTACAGTAACTTTTTCACCAACTATAGGATTGTTTTTGAGGTCAGTTACTTTAACTGTGTATTGAGTACCGTTTTTGAAGTATTTTACAACATCTCCAGCTATGATCTTATGACCGCCAGATAAAACTACTAAGCTAGTTGAAACAGCTTCGGTTTGATACTTAGCAGTCATAGTGTATTGACCAACAGCTAATCCAATAGGTAGTGAAGCAACACCATTTGCATCAGTTGTGACTTTGTAATCTACCAATTTAGAAGATCCTTTGTAGATGACAATAAGGACAACTACGTTGGAAACAGGTTGACCGTTACCATAAGTTACTTTTGCAGTGTATTTGGTACCGTCTTTGTAACCCATAACAATATCTTCAGCACTTATGGAATAAGTTACTGGCAATATTCTAATTGAGTTAGTGACTGATTGGTCTCCGTATGTAGCTACCATAGTGTATTGACCAGGGTTTGCGTTAAGTACTAAGGTTGCAACACCATCTGCGTTAGTTACGATTGTGTAGCTTACAGAACTACCTGCACTATTATAGAAGGTTACAAGGATGCTTGCACCAGCAATAGGGTTACCGTACAATGTTTTAAGGTATGCGTGATATTGGGTTCCGTTACGGAAGTATTTCACAACATCGCCAGCTGACAATATGTATCCTTTTTCAACTTCGAATACTTCAGATGCTGTATCTGCAGTGAAGTTTTCATTGCCGTTGTAGGTTACAGTTACAGTGTAAGTACCATCTAAATCAGGTATTGCCCATGAAGCAGTACCGTTAACAAGAGTAACTACTTTAGAACCATAACCAGATACAGTGATGGTTACGTCACCAGTAACTTTCTTGTCAGCAGTTACGGTAATTACAGTAGTATCGTTTGGTTTGACGCTGACTGCTAAATTAGGATCTGCTTTACCTCCAGCATCAATAGTGAAGGTATCATTTTCAGTTACAGCATCAAAGTTATCATCACCCGGATAGGTTACAGTAACATTGTGTTCACCAGGAGCGAGATTATCGAAGGTAGCGGAAGCTTTACCGTCGACGAT
>OGXX01004302.1_pt1 | contig 11096 bp, 9 predicted proteins | sample 1576301 | NCBI WGS metagenome assembly OGXX01 (sample SAMEA3541469, study PRJEB24748) | human gut metagenome | biome: human gut; feature: human-associated habitat; material: faeces | place: China | collected 2012 | reverse complement strand
GATCAGATATATCCGGCCGTCTCCCACATGAGCCATAACAAACTCATTTTTCTCGGTTATTGCGGTTAGATCCACAGTTGCAAACACGCTGTTAGTATAAAGCTCCCCGTTTGCTTTTTTGAAAGCAAGCAGCACACGGTTTGCACAATGGAACGCACCGGAAATCATACGCTTGATTTCGGTAATACTCATTCCCGGCTCCGAATAGCTGTCAATAAAGCGTTGGATCTCATTGACCGCAAATGCGGCAGGGTTGAGAATGTCACTCCTGCCGTTGCCGTCGGCAGTGATCTGATAGCTGACTGCGTCCTTGACCCAAGCGTGCGCAAAGTCCTCGTTCTTCTTTTCGTTTGCTTCCGCTGCCCTTCCGGGATGCGTCGCAAACGCATTATCAATCGGCATTGTTAATTCTCCCCCTCCCTTTCGTGCCGCCTTTTGTCAAAACGGTATTTTTCCAGTTCTCCGGAAAGCTCCGGATATGCCGCATTCATCAGATGGAACAGCGATTCGTATACGATATCGATCAGCATTTTCAGTTTGTATTTTAACAATGTTTTGATACCGTAGGTCTTTGTAAAAGTCCTGCATATTCCCTCAGCGTCAAGTTTCAGTACTTCCTCGCACAGATAACGAAAGCAAACAATCGCCCTGTGTTCGACCATGCTGTTTTTCAGAAAATATCCTCTGGGAAAATTCTTTCGTCTCTCGGATAAAACATCGTTATATACTTTGATAATCAATTCATCTTCTGTCGGACGCTTTTCCGGAAACACATACCAGAGTAAATAAAAGAACTCTCCATCATTCATCTCCGGCGGTCTATCCGCCTTTTCGATTAAAATGGACAGTTCATATTCATTTATGAAGTCGGCTGTCAACATCTCTTTTGCGACCTCATACTCTTTTATTTTCAGTTTGTCCAGGAATAAATATCTGAGGATCTCGGTGACCCTCCGATTGTTGGTCGTCGGCATCCAAAAGCCTTCCGGCCACGGCTTGCCGTGCAACACTTCCTCGTAAGCCACGGCGGACTCGCCGTAGTCTTTGACATCGGTTTCCGCCATACTAAGCCCTCCTTACACAGGAGAGGCAGTTTAATATCAATACCACGAACATACATCTCCTTTTTGTATTTAACACCACATCCTTTCCACGCTTCGCATATACACCTCGGTGTCATTGGGTTTTACTCTTTTTTGTCCCGGTCAGGTAGCAGTAAATCATAACTGCGACAATCGCATCGGCAATCACGAAAGCCATAGGCTGCCTGAATCGAATCGCCACAAAAACATTTGCCGCTGCCGTTAAACCGAGAAGAAATAATTTCAGCTTCATATCGCACCACTTTTATATTGTATTTTGTATATTTCCGTTATACTATTGTATAGTATAGCACAATTATGCTCACTTGTCAATGCCACAAGCATTACTTTCGTCGGAATAAAAAGCTGAACAGTCCCCAGTCATTGCTTTCCCCGATTTCCACAGGCGCAGATCCTTCTCCCGCGTCAAGTTCCAACAGGCGTTTTGCAACCGAACGGACTGCGTTCGCAAACGCTTTTTGTTTATCCGTGCTCCTTGTATTTCCGTAAAAGACAGAGTTGCCGCCGTTATTTACATTGGTGATTTCCCGGCAATCGGGTATTACACCAATCAAAGGCATCTGCAATACCCCCGAAAGTTCCTCGGGAGTTATGTTGAAGGTTGGGTCATATCGGTTTATAAGGAGCTTCATCCTGCTCCTGTCAAAACCGTCTACATTCAAAAGGATATCTTCGAGCACACCGTCAATTCTTTTCGCAGATACGACATCACAGGTCGAAAGAGCCAGAATATCCGTCGCGGCAAGTATTGCAGAAATCGTATAGTCAAAAATATTGGAACCGGTATCAATGATAATCACATCAAATTCGCACAGTTTCAGGTTTTCGATGATTGTACTCACCGTGCGATAGTTGATCGACAGTCCTTCTGTTTTGATTTCCGGTGCTACAAGTACATACAGCCCCGATTCGTGCTGTTGCAAATAATTCTGTTTGATGTCCCATTCGGAAAAGAAAACCGTATCCATCTTTTTCAACTTTTCGTATTGCTTTGAAATATCGTCGGACCATTGCTTGATACTCGGTTCAAGCGGCAAACCGAGCAAGGAAGATACATCCGATGAATCAAGGTCAAAATCACAAAGGCAGACCTTCGGACGGTACAAATCCTTTCCCTTTTGAATGCTGAGACAGGTCATTGCAATGGCAAGTTCCTTTGCTATGGTTGATTTCCCGACCCCTCCCTTCTGGTTGTAAATGACGACGGTATGCTGCGGCATCAATCTTCCGGCACGCTCGGATGTTTTTGAAAGCTGCACATTCTTCAGCCGGACTTGAAAAGAACTTTTTCGAATTACCGGCTCAGGCGCCGGTGTATCCTCTGACTTTTTTCCGACGGAAAACGGGTTATCCACATCACGGGAAATATCGCTGTTCGCAATGTCGTCAATTTCCCCATCCTCATAGGAAGACGAGCCGCATATTTTTTTGAGCAATGCGTCAAGTTCTTCATAGGAATACGGATACGGCAGCAGTTTTGCCCGTTTGGCAAGCCTTGTCCTCATAAGCTCATCCTTTGTCGATGTAGCCACGATCATTTGAGCAGACAGCTGAGAAAGCTGTTCCAGCGCCTCCTCACAGTTGCCGTCGATCAGCCTGTCGGAAATAACCACGAAGCTGACATCCTGCATCTTTTCCAGCTGTTTTACAGCCTCTCTGATCACTCCGCAGCCGCCTTTATAAACAAATGCGTCATTGATAGTGAAACAGCCTTCCATATCCGAAAGGACGCTGCTGTTCGTCTCTAAAAAATAGATTCCCTTTAACATTCGGATTCCTCCTTTTCTCGGTTATGTACGCAGGGCAATGTACAGCCCTGCACCGCTTATTCAAGCAAGCCGATTGCCTGCTTCTGAATCATACGGGTTTCCAGTTCAAAGTTGTTCGGCGGATCGATATTGAGAGGATCGACCCGGACAAGAACCGGCTCAACATCCTTGAAATCGAAATTTCTCGAAGAACGGCATACAAACCAGCCGATCGGGCTTCGCGGAAACCATTTCAGAATATCACGGTCATCGTAACGCTCTTCTCTTCCGATTTTTCGGATGATAATGGTAACATCGTCCGGGCGGGAGATCTTTCCCGCAAAGATAAGGCCGGAGTTTGCAATGACCGAAGACGGCATATCGGCAACCTTTTGCGTAATGCTGAATACAAACAAACCGAGTCCGGCAGCCTGATCAAGAATACGCTCAAATTCCGATTGCCCGCCAAATGACGGCATGGACGAATTGCCCGTGCCTGCCGTATCGGAGCCGGTTAGCACCTCGTTTGCTTCCTCAATGACAAGGACGGTTTCATATTGGTCGTCTGCCAAAAATCCACCTTCGTGTCCCTGTGCATATTTGAAAAAGCCGGAGGTAATACAGCCGAACATAAAGTTACGGAATGTCGTTTCAAGTCCGTAGCTTTCCAGAACGATTACATCGTCCTTGCCGATCAACTCATCAACGCCGATACCGTCCTCCTGCCCGAACAGGCGTGTTTCAATGGAAAATTTGCGCCCGAAGATCTGCATACGGTCAAGAACGCGGGTATAGGCGTCTCTCGCCTCGTTGCCCATTCGTCCCTTGCCGGATTTCAACGGATCCTCCAAATCCAGTTTGATTTGGTTCATCCGTTCATAGACCTTCGGAAAGGTCACCTTTGCAGAACGTTCCGGAACGAATTCACGCCAATTGGGGCTGTCCTCAAACACGCCCGCTTCATCGTAAAGCGCATACAGCGTCTCCGCAAGGATCGCTTTGCCACGTTCCATAAGACCGTAGGCGCGGCAGTAAATCTCAATAATACCGTCAAGCCAGACCTGCGGATTTACATTGTGCGGAACTTTCAGAATATTCAGCTTGATCGGCAGAAACTCCGGATTGCCGAGGCTGTAAAAATGGAAACGCTCCGGTTCCACAAATTTTGCGAGAATGCGCCAATCCTGTTTCGGGTCAAGCGCTACAATGCGCAGGCGCTTTCCGCTCTTGCGGCGTACTTTTGTAAGCTCCGAAACAAACCTTGTCGCAGCAACGGTTTTTCCGGAGCGGGACTCACCTGTAAAAATACCGTGCATCAATTCGCTTTCTTCAAGGCGATATTCAAACGGCGTTTCATATCCGGTAGACGGCGTCCAGCGCTCACCGGAAAGTATCTTCCCGATATAGATATCACCTTTTTTCATAGACGGAACCGCAAATTTCGGCACGTCTCCGACATCGGCGAACACACCGCCCTCGGAAATGCGGGGCAGATGCGTATATGCCGCAAATTCGTCCGAAAGCAAAATAGTAGAATACCGATACGATTCCATCCTGCCGCCCAGTCCTTCTTTGCGGTTGTCTGCGCTGAAAGCATAGAAATGGTAAATCAGATGGTTCTGCTCCTCTGGTGTCAGGTCCAATATCTGCAAAGGACAAATCATTGCTTCTGTATTTGCCCAGGCGGATTTTGCAAGGATAGACGCCGCCGCAAGGCTTTCGGTAGAATCGGTAGCGATATACACATCCGTAAAGAACGCGCCGTTTCCGCGCAGAGCCTTCATAAGGCGCATATTTTGAAAATCAAGAAGCGTCAGGATGTTCTTAACTTCCTGATCCATCCACTGATAGCTCTTTGCATAACCGATTGCCGGACCGATACCCATACTGGTGGTCGACCCGTTTGTAATCGTGCCGCTTGTTCCTATCGCCTGACCGACGGTGTGCCCGATACTCTGAGAAGTACTGTTCCCGTGAGAGGTCCCGGTCGTTGTCCCCCAGCTCTTGCCGGTCGTATCCGCCGTGCTGTGCGTAAAGGAATCGGTCTGCGTAGTCCCGTTGCTGACAGAATGCGATGTGCCGTCGGTTTGCGAGGAAGTTGTTCCGGTACTCTGGTTTTGCGAAGCACCTACCGTATCGCTGTTACTGAACGATTCATTATGGGAAGTGCCGTTGCTCCAATTCGTTCCCTGACCCGTAGACCAGCTTTCGCCTGTTCCGACGGTAGAATTTGTTCCCCAGGATTCACCGTTGCTGTGAGAAACGCTGCTTGAATTGGTCTGCCCGACGCTGCTGCCGATCGTGCTGCCGACCGTATCAGAACTGCCTGTGGTTTGACCGAAAGATTTTGATACGCTTTCGTTCCACCCATTGCTTTGCGTAGTACTCTGATTGCTCCCCCAGCTTTGCGAGGTTCCGGTCGTTGTTCCGTTCGACACGGAATAAGAACTGCCGTTTGTCACGGAATTGGAAGTACCGAAACTGTTTGTGGTCGAACCGCCGACAGAGTTTGTCGTAGAGTTATTGACCGACGAACTCTGGCTCCATCCCTCAGAGCCGCTTGTGCCGGTCGTTGTGCTGCTGGAATCGCCGGAGGAACCGTTGATAACGAAAATACCACCGCTGATTCCGGAGGTCGTACCTTCGGAAGAACTGTTGGACCAGCCGGAAGAGCCGCTTGTTCCGTTGGTTGAGCTTGTGCCGGAGGTTGTTCCGTTCGACCAATTGGAACCGTTCGACACACTCGAATTTGTTCCGCTGCTCGTAGAATGATTGGTGCCGTTTGTAGTCGTGGTTGAAGATGAATTATTTACACCGCTGGTATAGGAAGACCCTTGCGTAAAGCTTTGACTTCCGGATACACCGCTTGTTGTGGAATTCGTAACCGATTCGGAAGTTGAATCCGTATGCGACCGGCTGAGCGACTGCGATTGCGAAAAGCTGTTGGAAACGCCTTCGGAAACCGTATCGTTTGTCGACTGGCTGTGAGATACGCCCTGACTTTGGTTTTTGGAAACCGAATGCGACATATTCTCGGAACCGCCGAAAGACTGATTGGTTCCGTCCCCGACCGTTGTTCCCGTACTGTGACTTTGATTCTGCCCGAGCGTCTCTGCAAAGCTGTGACCTCTTGAAAATCCCTGACTTGTACCGTTTGTTTCGGTCCTGCTGGTTCCGAGCGATTTGCCGATAGATTCCCCTACCGTATGACTGACCGACTCGCTTACGGAATTGGCAACAGACGAAGAAATACTCTCTCCCGTTGTGTTCGTAACAGAGTCCGCATCCGTATAAGAATGGCTCCATCCCTGACTTGCGCCGAGGTTTGCCATATACATCATAGGAATACTGATAGAGAAATTCATCGAGGTCATTCCCTGCAGCTGTTTATTCCATTTGGTCATTTCCTGCGCCGTCTGTGCCAGCCAGCACCCCAGATGTTCCGATTTTACCGGGCTCGATATGATTTGCAGGATATATTCCTTGTCGGACATACCTGCAATATATTCCTCGGTCGTATCCTGTGCGTCGGGATTGACCGACTTATTGCCCATTCCCTTACTGCCGACATCGACACCGCCGTCCTTAGCCTGCGGAATACCGCGAAGCACGGTCATTTTATCCATCATATACATTTTCTCCGTAAGCCATTCCAACTCATCATAAGTCAGAATACGGTGTTCCAGTACGCGGTAGGTACCCTGCAGGGTGCTTGCCATGGCGACAAAGTCGTTATCTGCAATATACTTTGCTTTTTCTGCCGTTTCCGCCACACCCTGCACGCCGTATAAATACATCATACCGAGCGGCACGGGATTCAGTAAGTTGGCGATTACGGTAAGCAGCTTTATATTGCGTTCCCACACCGCCGCAAGCACCTGAGAATGCATTGACATAAAGCTTTCGCTCTGCTTTGCATTTTTCGGTAGGCGGATAATACGGGTAAGCTTGATTGCTTTATAGAAGTGGACCACATTGCCGCCCGGTTCGTGCATTTCAAGCTCGTACATCAGGTATTTCATGTTCTTGCGGTCGTCCGTGTATTCCTTCCAGTTCCGAAGTATCTTCAAATCGTCATCGTGTCCCGGCTTTGATTTCCTTAATATGCTTGGAAGATTAAGCATAGCATCTCTCCTTTCCGTTTAATATGGTTTGGTATTGTCCCGAATGTCCCGTATCTCTCTTGTCGCACGCTGCTTGGAGCGCGTACCGAAGAATTGCGGGATCTTTTTCGCCTGAAAAATGAAATAGGCAATCGGGTATGTGATAGCAATGATCCACAAAAGGTTTTGCAGCCATCCGACCACCGCTGTTGCGGAGGAAGACGCTATCGCCTGATTAAAGGCAGCCGTCAGATTATCCGCAGAAACACCGGACACCGCAATGATGACATACCTGTACAGAAAGAGGATCCCGACATATCCGAGGATAAACCACTTTGTATGCCGGATGATCTCTTCGCGTTGGCTCGGAAGTATCAGCGCAAACACGGCACCGACTACCCACATAGCGCCCGTCAGGGGCGTTATGATCTTGCTTCCGAACCCGTAGTAGGCAGAATCAAGATACATCCACAGTGCAAATGTGATGATATACACTCCGAGATTCAAAAACATCGGTATATAAGATTTAATTGTCGGCGGGCTGGAATAAACCAGCTCGCCCTCGCTTCTCGGCACATAATGCCGCCTCAGCATAGGCATCCCTCCTTTGAGATAAAAATAAATGCAGAGGTTTCGGTGTCTTCTCCCTTGCCTCTGCAGCGATATTCGTATTCATATCAGAGAATCTGTCTCTCGTTTTTCACTTCATTGTTTTTGGTGCCGAGCTGTTCTGCCAGGAAAATATACCCGATTGAAAGCAAGCCTACCACCATCCATATATTCCTCCACAGGAAGTAAACAATTTCAAGAAATCCGTTCCTGTTAAAGAGAAAAAAGTCCCGGAAGAAATCCAACATCAGTTACTCCTTTCCCGAACCGGCTGTATCCCTGCGCCTGAATTGCACAAGGCACAAAGGTTCCTCCGATTCCATATTATATATGAGAGCCCATTTACCGTTTGCCAGGTCGTAGATACTTGTCAGGTAAACGGTTACATTCGACTGGGCAAGTGCAAACGGTCCGCCGCAGGAAGCGATCCATTTCTCGATCTGCGGCTTTAATTTGTCAAGCATAATATCTCTTGACGGCGCAATCAAATACAGATTTTTGGTGATCGATTTCAGTTTGTCACACTTATCGTTAAACTCCGACTGACGGTGATTGCCGCAGTCAACCTCGTAATAATCGATCACGCCGTCCCCACAGCATACGATATCCGGAATGCACCGTTTTCCGCCGTCCAGATTGATCGTATTTGCCCTGCGGTGTGTTGACACCGATTTGTATTTCTTGGTGTCCTTTAATATTCTCGAAGCGTCCTTGATTGAATATCCGTGCCTGAGATTGTCGTGTTCACGGATGAGGGCGCGCATTTCAGACTCAACGGGAGTTTTCCCGTACTTTTCAACATAGATCTGTGCGCCGAGCTGTGTCAGTTCAACGCCGAGAAACCATCTGCTGCCGGTTTTGATTTTTTCGGCTGTAATAAGCCCGGATGCCAGCATACCGTTATGCGCATTGTATATTGCAGAATCGCTCGTTTTCTTTTCGGCACACCGGACGATTTCCGCTCTTATTTCCGGGTATTCCGTCAGGCCTTTTGAACCGAGAACATCAAGATACTGCCACATCAGTTCCGTCATTGCCTTTTTGATTTCCTCTATATCCACAACCTTAAAATTCTGCCCTCCCGGCACCACTGTTTTAGACTTACTCACCGTATCAACTTCCTTGGTAAGATTCGTCGTCATATCCACGATTTTCTCACCGCTTTCCAGTGCCTCCGTCTGAGCAAGTGCCGGCCGGGCGTCCTCGACCGTGGAATCCGTATCTACCAGATATGCCGCCGTACGGTCATTATCCGGGTCGGCCGGAGTTTTCCCCGAAAAGATCTCTGCCGCATTGTCAAGCATAACCTTAAGCTGCGTCACCTGGTCGGTAAGTCCGGCGATCACCGTGTTTTTGTCCATAAGCTTCTTTTTCATCATATCGTAGATTTCTCTTGACTTCTGCTGATTCTGCTTGTGAGCCTTCTGCGCTCGGTCAAGCAGTTCTTCAAGCGTCATCGTTTGCAGATCCTTGGCCGTAATGTTGCTGTACGCCAGTTCGTTTTCAAGGACTTTGGCACAGAACGCACGAAATCCGGATATGATTCGCTGCGTGTCGTCCGTCGCCTCACGGATATATTTATCCATTCCCTTGATTTGCTCATCTTTCGCTTCAATCTGACTTTTCAGGCGCATGATAATCAGTTCAAGCTCCCGTACGCTTTTCGCCATTCGTTCACCTCGCCCTACTTTGTTTTCAGATACGCCGAGGCATCCTTTTCAAGCGCTCTGTCACTTAAATTCCATTCCCTGATAAAGGTGCTGTCTGCCTTTGCCCTATCACAAAGATTCGCCATATCGGAGCGTATCACATCAAATGCCGCCAAAGACTTTTCCCGCCAGACAAGCGCCGTATTGACGCTGTCTGCGTTACCGGTTTTCAGTCCCTCAATGATTTTTTGCAGATAAACGGCAATATCATTGGAAAGCAAAGTTTCCATAGACTGCTGCAAAACGATCTGTTCATCGCCGAGTTCCATCGCCGTTATCTTTGGTATCATTACATCCAGACGGTCGTCCAAAATAGTAGAATACTGTGTGGCTGCTTCCATTTCCGTAACATCCTCATTTGCAAGATGAATGTCCACAACAGTAATATCCACCACAAGCTCCTCGATTGCCTTATACTGTTTTAAAAGCGTTCTGTAATCATCCCGAACCGCCAGGTATTCAAAAGACAACACGATAGGCTGCCTGATGCCGTTTTCGTCGATATAATAATCCGAAACGAGCATGGAAAAAAGGACAAATACAAAGTATGAGCACAGGACGCCAAGAAAAATACGACGCCGATTCTTTTTGAAAAAGCGCTTGATTTTATCTTTCTTTGTAAGGGGCACATTTTCTTCCTGCTTTTGCGGAGCGACCGGCGTAATGTCTACCGTTTCGATATTCCATTCTTTTCGCATAGCCGCCTCCCGTTACGCATTTTCGTCGAACACACAGTTAAAGAGGTACTCCACATCCTGCGGAACGATCTCGGCAACCGATTCCATATAATCAAGTCTTGCCGAGCAGTTTTCACAAATAACGAACCTGGACATTTCCCGTGTTTGCAAGGCTCCGGCAATATACACCTGAGAGGACTTGCGTAAATGTTTCAGATCCTCGTCCGCCTGTGAGCCAAAGGACTTGACCCACGGATAATCCGACTTAATCACGCCGTCATGTTCCTTCACCCGATATTTCCGATTAATTGCAATCTGATATTGCGTGAGAGATACGCCGCTGCCGCTTTCCCTGCCGATTACATCGGTACACACCGCTCCGATCACGCTCAGGTTATTGGCAAACTCCGCAAGAGCCAGCGCTTCGTATTTGCCCTCAAGACATACAGGTTTTCCGTAGGATATCACCTCGGTAAGCAAAGATTCACATTCGGTGATCACGCCGCAATTTTCACAGCGAATTTTCTTCGGAACCATCTTTGTCGTCACCATACCGCGCACCATAAGAAAACGACCTATCTGCAAAGCCTTGAAATACTCCTTGGCTTCCTGTTCGGTCAGTCCGTAGACATTGACATGCGGATAGTCTATTCTGCCGTTGCGCCGTACTGTTTTCATTACAAATGCCATGCGGTAGTTCTGGTGTTCCTCATTGAAGAAGACAACCGGCACTTTTGAAACCTCACCCACAAGGGTAATTGAATTTTCTCTTGCCATAATAAAAACACCTTCCTTTATTGAAAATCTGCCCTTACCGCAGTCAGTACGGTATTTCTGTTTGGCAAGAGCTATGTAATGCCGCCGTTTGGCGGCTTGTTTTCATATTAAGACTTCGGACGCAGATCAACGAGACTTGCAAACTCTTCGACAATAGTTTTCGAAATGGTTTGAATGGCATCAATGTTGTTTTTGAATTGCTCCAAAAAGCCGTCATCGTCCGAATCAAAATCATAGTTGGCATAAAGAAGTTCTGCAACTAAGGCCAGCCATTTTTTATAAATCGGAAAAGCCTTTTTGTTCTCAGCAAGCTTATCGACATTGATCCATTTACGGTAATTTTCAAGAAAACAACTGAACAGGGCATTGA
>OGXX01004299.1_pt1 | contig 11102 bp, 4 predicted proteins | sample 1576301 | NCBI WGS metagenome assembly OGXX01 (sample SAMEA3541469, study PRJEB24748) | human gut metagenome | biome: human gut; feature: human-associated habitat; material: faeces | place: China | collected 2012 | reverse complement strand
CAAGATCGAGGCCTACCGCTCCGGCGGCGGCTTCGGCGTGCGTCTCGACGGCGGCCACCTCCTCGACGCGGTTCAGCCTGATCCCCAAGAACTCGGGCGACAGCACCTTCTCGGTCAACCCCGCAGGCTTCACCCGCGGGCAGAGTTCGCTGCTGATATTCATCGTGTCGGCCATAGCCGCCGGGGCATGGGTGTGGTGCATCCTGCTCTTCGCGTTGGGAACGCTCCCGGCGCATATCGTGGCGGGAAGCGTCATGTTCGGCATCGCCTGTGTCTGCACGTCGCTCATCGCGCTGGTAGCCAGTATCGCACGCCAGGCACGGGGCAGCTATACGATGGAAGAACGCCGCCGGTGGATGGGGCTGGTGCTCGCGATGGGCGGCCTGGCCTTCGTGCTGGGGCTGATCCTCCTCTTCACGCTCCGGGGCGAGGCGATCAGCTTCGTGGGCTTCGTGCTCATAGGGCTGGCACTGATCTGCTGGAGCATATCGAGCAAGGTCATCCTGCTGGCAAAGATCTGGCACGCCGATTTCCCGCTGGCCAACCGCATCCCGATCATCCCGGTGCTTACGGCCCTGGCCTGCCTGTTCCTCGCAGCATTCCTCTACGAGGCGGCACTCTCCGAGCCCAAGTATTTCGTCCCCGCACGCGTGCTGGCGGGCTTCGGCGCCATCTGCTTCACGCTCTACTCCATCGTCTCGATCCTCGAAAGCGGCGCGAGCAAGAAATAGCCCCGCTGCAAGGCAATAAAAAAAGCCACCTTCCCCGGGTGGCTTTTCTTATTGCCTTTATCGTCACATGGGTCAGAACAGGTGGCAAGCCACCGTCAGCCCGGCCATGACGATGGAAACCATCGACATCAGCTTGATAAGGATGTTAAGCGACGGGCCCGAAGTGTCCTTGAACGGGTCGCCGACGGTATCGCCCACCACGGTGGCCTTGTGGCATTCGGAGCCTTTGCCGCCGAAATGCCCCTCCTCGACCATCTTCTTGGCATTGTCCCACGCGCCGCCCGCATTGGCCATGAACACGGCCAGCACGAAACCCGAGCTGAGGCCGCCGACCAGCAGGCCCATCACGCCGGCCACGCCGAACACGAGACCGACGGCTACCGGCACGACGATGGCCAGCAGGCTGGGGAACATCATCTCGCGCTGTGCACCGCGGGTCGAAATCTCCACGCAGCGGGCATAGTCCGGCGTGCCTTCGCCCGTGAGGATGCCCTTGATCTCGCGGAACTGGCGGCGCACCTCGTTCACCATGCTCTCGGCGGCACGTCCCACGGCGTTCATCGTCAGGCCGCAGAACAGGAACGACATCATGGCGCCGATGAAGATGCCGATCAGCACCGTCGGGTTCATCAGCGAGACCTGGTAATACTCCATGAAATCGAGAATCGAGGCCTTCTCGACCAGCTGCGAGGTGCCGTTAGGCAGGTCGAGCATCGTGATGCCGTTGTGCAGCAACCCGATGCGGATCTCCTCGATGTAGGACGCCAGCAGCGCCAGTGCGGTCAGCGCCGCGGATCCGATGGCGAAGCCCTTGCCCGTGGCGGCGGTCGTATTGCCCAGCGCGTCCAGCGCGTCGGTGCGCTTGCGCACCTCGGGGCCGAGGCCGCTCATTTCGGCATTGCCGCCCGCATTGTCGGCGATCGGGCCGTAGGCGTCCGTGGCGAGCGTGATGCCCAGCGTCGAGAGCATACCGACGGCGGCGATGCCGATGCCGTAGAGCCCCAGCGACATGTTCATCGGAGCCATCATATTCTCCATGTCGAAGCCGATGGCGCACAGATAGGCGAGGATAATCGCGGCACCGATCGTCAGGACGGGGATGGCCGTCGAGATCATGCCCGACCCGACCCCGGCGATGATGACCGTGGCCGGCCCGGTCTGGGCGCTTCCGGCGATCTTCTGCGTCGGTTTATAGGAGTGCGAAGTGTAATATTCGGTAGCCTGTCCGATGATGATACCGGCGACGAGCCCCGTGATGACCGAGCACGACAGCCCGAGCCAGTTCTGGATTCCCAGCAGGTAGAGGATACCGAACGTCGCGCCGGCAATCAGCAGCGAACTGAAATTGACACCCACGCCCAGCGAGCGGAGCAGCTCGCGCATCGAGGCGCCCTCACGGGTTCGCACGAGGAAGATGCCGATGATCGAGAGCACGATCCCCACGGCCGCGATCAGCATCGGCGCCAGCACGGCCTTGAGCTGCATCGCCATGCCGTCGGCCGTGGCGAACGCCGCCGCGCCCAGCGCCGCCGTGGCGAGCACCGAACCGCAATAGCTCTCATAGAGGTCGGCGCCCATGCCGGCCACGTCGCCCACGTTGTCGCCCACGTTGTCGGCGATGGTGGCGGGGTTGCGGGGGTCATCCTCGGGGATGCCGGCCTCCACCTTGCCCACCAGGTCAGCGCCCACGTCAGCGGCCTTGGTGTAGATGCCGCCGCCCACACGGGCAAACAGAGCCATGAAGGAGGCGCCGATGCCGTTCATCACGATGATGTTGCCCAGCTGGACAGGATCGGTGATGCCGGCGCCGAAGTGGAGAATCATCAGCCAGATGCTGATGTCCAGCATGCCCAGGCCCACCACGGTGAAGCCCATAACCGCGCCGGAGGAGAAAGCCACCCGCAGACCGCGGTTCAGGCTCTCCGATGCGGCCTGGGCGGTACGGGCGTTGGAATTGGTGGCGATCTTCATGCCGATCAGGCCGGCCAGCATGGACCAGATCCCGCCGGTGAGGAACGCGAAGGGGGTGAATTTGGACAGCATCTCGCCGCCGCTGGCAAAGGCGATGATCACCAGAACCACAAAGACCACAGCAAAGACCTTTGCGACGGTGGAGTACTGATGCTTCAGATAGGCGTTGGCACCCTCGCGGATGGACTGCGCGATCTTCTGCATCGTGGCATTGCCCTCTGAGTAGGACATGACTTTCTTGCGTTGGATTGCGGCAAACAGCAGCGCCAGAACAGCGCCGATGAAGCCGATCCACAGATAATTTTCCACGAACGACACTCCTTTTCTTTTTGCACATTGCCTGGGAAAGACAATGCGGAAACGAATAACACACCAATTTTAGCATAACCGAAAGGATTTGCAAGTCTCTCCCTCTTTTTTTTTGTGAATTCAAATAAATTTCACAAAAACCACAAAAAAGAGAGGGAGGAATTGGCGAAAAAGGGCAGAGTTACAAAGAGGGAATTCCGGGCTCTTTTTCCCCTCAATTCCGGCCCCAGGTAGAGGGCTGGAAAAGAATCAAGATGGGGAAGATCTCCAGACGTCCCACCAGCATGGCCATGGAGAGCACCACTTTGCTCAGGGAAGAAAAGGCGGCAAAATTGCCCAAGGGCCCCACCGCCTCCAGACCGGGGCCGGTGTTGCTGATGCAGGCCAGGGCGGCAGAGCAGGAGGTGGTCAGGGAAAAGCCGTCCAGGCTCACCACCAAACAGGTCCCGCCCAGGACCAGGAAGAAGCAGGTGAAGAAGACAAAGACGGTGTTCAGGGTCTCCTCATCCACCGCCTTGCCGTCCAGCTTGACCACCTTCACCGCCCGGGGATGGGAGAGCCGGCGGAGGGAGCGGCGGGCGCAGCGGAGCAACAACAGCACCCGGGAGGCTTTGAGACCGCCGGCGGTGCTGCCGGCGCATCCGCCCAGGAACATCAGCAGCACCAGGACAAACTGGGAGACGGTGGGCCAGAGGGCGAAGTCCGCCGTGGAAAAGCCTGTGGTGGAGACCACTGAGGACACCTGAAATAGGGTGTCCCGCAGGGCATGGCCGGCGGATTCATACAGGGGAAGGACGTTGAAAAAGACAATGGCCGAGGACAGCGCCACGGCGAGAAGGAAGAACCGGAGCTCATCACTGCCCAGCGCCTGGCGCAGCCGCCCGGTGAGGACCAGAAAAAAAACGGCAAAATTCAGGGAACATAGGAGCATGAAGACTGTGATGATGACCTCACAGGCGGGCAGGCCATAGGAGGCGATGCTCAGATTCCGCACAGAGAAGCCGCCGGTGCAGACGGTGGCGAAGGTGTTGACCACAGCGTCGTAGAAGGGCATGCCGGCCAAGCAGAGGGCGAGAATTTCCAAAAGGGTGAGGGAGATGTAGATCAGATAGAGGATACGGGCGGACAGGGCGGTCTTGGGCACCAGCTTGTTGCTCACCGGGCCTGTGGCCTCCGCCTGGACCAGCACCTGGGTCCGGCCCCCCACCTTGGGCAGGAAAGCCAGGGTGAAGATCAATACCCCCATTCCCCCAATCCAGGAGGAGAAGGAGCGCCAAAACAGAATGCCGCGGGGGAGGGACTCCACCTCAGTGAGAATCGAGGCGCCGGTGGTGGTGAAACCAGAGACAATTTCAAAGAAACAGTCGGCAAAAGAGGCGAATTCTCCAGAGAACCAGAAGGGAAGGGCGCCGAACAAGCTGAGAAAAACCCAGATGAGCCCCACCACGGCGAAGCCCTCCCGGGAGAAGAAATCCGGCCGGGCCCGAAGGCGAACCAGCAGGCTGCCCAGCAGGCCAACCAATCCAATGGTATACAAAAAAGGCTTGGGGTCCTCCCGGTAAATCAGGCAGACCACCAGCGGAAGCAGCAGGCACAGAGCTTCCAGCTGCAAAGTACGTCCTAACGTGCGCAGCATCAGTTTGTAATTCATAATCTATGTCACAGACAGAGCGGGGAGGGGCCGCCCTTTGACCGCAGGGGAGGGGCGGAACGACTCCGAGAAAGTGGAAGGGACGGGGACTGCTATGGTTTTAAGAAGATATCCCGGAAGGTCTGGATGCCCTGGCCATGGGAAATGACGATTACCCGATCCCCAGGGGAGAGCACCGTGCCGCCGGAGGGGACAACCACTTGATTTTCGTGGAGCAGGGCGACGATCAGAAAGCCCTTTCGAATTTCCAGGTCCTTCAGGGGAATGCCCAGATGAGGGGTATTTTCGTGGAGGATGAACTCAGCGGCCTCCACATCGGTGTCGGAGATGCGGTACAGGGCCGTCATGACGCTGCCGCTCTTATCCTCAAAGCCCCGAACCAGCCGGAGAATCCGGGCCACGGTGATGAGCTTGGGGGCCACCACGCAGTCCAGACCGGCGGCCTGGACCACGGAGGAGTAGTTGACCCGGTTGCACTTGGCCACCACCTTGCGCAGTCCCTGCTGCTGGGCGTAGAGGGCGGAGATCAGGTTGTCCTCATCCCGCCCGGTCAGAGCGATGAAAGCGTCGTTGTTGGTGAAGTGCTCTGAGAGCAAGAGCTCCTGGTCGGTACCGTCCCCGTGGAGAATGAGAGCCTCTGGGAGGGACTCTGAGAGCCGGCGGCAGTGTGCCTCGTTGCTCTCCACCAAGGTTACCCGCACCCCCATGGAGAGGAGCATCTTGGACAGGTAATGGGCGATGCGGCTGCCGCCGATGAGAAAGGCGGAGTGGATTCCCGGCAGGTCCCGGCCCAGGGTGCGCAGGTAGGAAGAGAGGTCCTTGGGGGAGCCGGTGACATACAGCTTGTCCCCCACCCGGGGTACAAAGTCTCCGTTGGGGATGATCACCTCTCCCTTCCGCTCTGCGGCGGAGAAGAGGATCGACAGACTGCTGGCCCGACGGAAAAGGTCGGACAGAGGAATCCCCACCATAGGGTCTCCCTCCTGCACACGAATGCCCAGCATCTCCACCTTTCCCCGGAAGAAGGTGTCCACGTTGGCTGCGGCTGGGAAGCGGAGCAGCCGGGAAATCTCCAGGGCGGTGGCATATTCAGGGTTGATGACCGCGTCGATGTTCAGGTCCTTCTGCAGGGCGGGCAGGTCGTCGGTGTAGGCCAGGTCCCGAATGCGGGCGATGGTGAACTTGGCGCCCAGACGCTTGGCGGTGAGGGCGCAGAGCATGTTGACCTCATCCAGGTTGGTGGTGGCCAGGACCAGATCGGCATCCTCCACCCCGGCCTCCCGCAGCACGGAGGGAGCGGCGCCAGGGCCCTTGATACACATCACATCCAGGGTGTCGCTGGCCCGGTGGATGGCGGTGTCGTTTTGGTCGATGATGGTCACGTTGTGGTCTTCCCGGGAGAGATAGGCGGCCAAAGTGGAGCCCACCTTGCCCGCCCCGACGATAAGAATGTTCAAAGCAGATCCGCCTTTCCAAAAGCGGGAGGGAACCCGCTGAAATGAGAAAGTTGTCGCATAAAGATTGTATTATCATAGCACAGATAAGATTAAGAAGCAATTAAGAAGCTGTCCAATCTTTGGGCGGGAACGGGGGTTTTTCTTTGAAAAAGAGAAAAACTGTGTTATGATACAGAAGAGGTTGGGGTTTGCCCTGAGAAATGTGGAAGCAGGGGGGAAGGATTATGCATCAAATGGACTTGACGGAGGGCGTCATCTGGAAAAAATTGATCCTTTACGCCGGGCCGGTGGTGCTCTCTTCCCTGCTGCAGTCGGCCTACTCCATAACGGACTTGATTGTGGCCGGATGGTTTATTGGCAAGGATGGCATTTCCGCCATCAACAACGCCAGTCAGGTTATGATGATTTTAACCCAAATTATCATGGGAATTACCACCGGGGGCAACATTCTCATGGGGCAGTATTTTGGCAGCAAGGACCGGTCCAACCGGGTCAAGACGAATCGGACGATGTTCGGTTTCGCCCTGTCTGCGGGGGCGCTTCTGTCCGTGCTGCTCTTCCTGCTTAGCCGTCCCATTCTGGCGGCCCTCCGGGCGCCGGCGCTGGAGGAGGCTACGGCCTATCTCCAGGTGTGTTCCGCCGGTCTCATTGCCATCTTCGGATACAATGCCTTGGCGGCCATGCTCCGCTCTGTGGGCAACTCCAAGCAGCCCTTTTACTGTGTGGCCGTGACAGCGGGCTGCAACATTGCGCTGGACTGTCTGTTTATGGGGGGCTTCCGATGGGGCGTGCGGGGCGCGGCCCTGGCCACGGTGCTTGCCCAGTGGGCCAGCTTTGTGGTCTGCCTGGTGTATGTGCTGCGTCACCGGGACTTGTTTGGCCTGGTTCGGCGGCAGATTTCTTTCCACAAGGATAAGATGGTCCAGATTCTCAAGCTGGGGATTCCCTGCGCGGTGCAGATGACGGTGGTGGGGCTGTCCTGGCTGGCGATGACCTTTCTTATCAACGCCTACGGGGTGGAGGCCTCCGCGGCCAGCGGGATCTGCGCCAAGGTAAAGGACGTGGCTCTGCTGGTAACCATCGCCCTCTATACTGCGGCCACCACCATGGTGGCCCAGTGTCTGGGTGCAAAAAAGTTTGACCGGGCCAGCCGGGTGGTCCATGTGGCCATGCGCCTGTCCCTGGCGGTTACGGCGGTGCTCATTCTGGGGATTGAACTCCTGGCCCCGCAGATTCTGTCGGTGTTTCACCCCGACCAGGGGACCATGGAGATTGCCGTGAGGAATCTCCGCATTGAGATTTTAGGGCAGATTTTCTATGCCAGCTTTATGGTGTACAACGCCCTGCCCATGGGGGCGGGGCATACCATGTTTGCCTTGGGGTCCAGCCTGCTCAACTGCATTGTGGTCCGGGTGATCCTGGCCCTGATTTTGAACCATTTCTATGGCCTGGTGGGAATTTTCTGGGCCTGCGCCATCGCGCCGGCCTCCTCGGTGCCCCTGGGGTACCTCTATGAACGGACTGGGGTCTGGCGGCGGGCCTTGGTGCAGGGAGAGGAATCCTAAGGGAGTGGGGTGCGTGTCCGAAGGGGAAAGGTGTCAGAAAGATAGAACAGCTATCAAAAGGTGTACCTTTTGATAGCTGTTTTTGTTGGGATGATTTTATAACAAAATGGCAGAAAATGCAAGAGTTTTCTCCTGAAAAATTATCATTTTTGATTAAACAATCATGTCATTTCGCCAGATTGTCAACACTGTCAAAAGGTACACGTTTTGACAGCTGCAAAAATGGAGGAGGAAGCAATGAAAAAGAGAGGTTTATCGGTATTGCTATTGTTTTGCATGCTGCTGACGATGGTGCCGACTGTGGCAGTTGCGGCGGAGGAGGGGCCTGCGCCGGATATTCCCACAGGGGCGATCTATGTGTCGCAGGATGGTGTTGCAGACGGCGATGGCCAATCTGCCCAAAGCGCGTTGAAATTTGATGAAGCAATGGCCAATGCCAAAGATGGCAATGTGTTCGTCGTTGTCGGCACGGTAGAAATGGAGAACTGGACGACGCCGGAGAAAGATATTACGATCTGCGGCGCGAACGAGAACGCTGTATTAAAATTTGCCGGGTATTATGGCAAAGAAAATGTTTGGCTTTCGTTACAGGGAGATCTCACAGTTGAAAATTTGACCCTGGCATTCTCCAAGCAGCAATACGCACAAGCGAATGGCGGAGCGTCGCTTCCTACTTTTATTTTTGCAAACGGCCATACGCTTCACCTGACAGAGTCCTCTGTGATCGATACACCAGAATGGAAAAGCTCCCCCAATAGTTCCAGCTCCAATATGGTGAAGTCCTCGGTATACATTTTCGGTGGCGGCAACCGGGAGAACGATGTTACCGGCGACACGCATCTGATTTTGGAGATGCAACTTAAAAACGAAAAATCCATCGTATATGTCTATGGCGGCGGCCGATGCAGCGACGTATCCGGCAACACCAACGTCGAACTGAAAGGCGAAGGCGTTCATGTGTACTCCGTTGTCGGCGGCGGCCTGGTGGATGAGGATGAAGGGGCCGCAAATGTTGGCAAAAACACCAACATTACCATCAGCGGTGGCGCGTGGGCCGGCGATACCGAGGTATCTTCCTCTCAACCAGATAAGATTGCTGTTGCGGGCGGCGGCCACATTTTGAGCAATGATCCGAGCATGATCGGCACCAATTCTGATATTAAAACCGCGACGACCAACGTTGGCGGTGAGGTACATATTACTCTGAATGGAATCACCGGCAATTTGGTGGACTGTATTGTCGGCGGATGCTACGACGCGGGCAAGTCGAACGCAGAGAAGATTACGGGCACGACGGGGCCAGTCAAGATTGACATTGATAATTGCCGCTTTGAAAGCCAATTCCATCGTATTTTTGGCGGCGGATATGTTGCCTGGGGAGGGAACAACAGAGACATTCAGGTCAAAGGCAACGTTGAGATTACTGTGGACCATTCTACGGTACAGTATCTCTATGGCGGTGGCTGCGGTATCACAGCCGCATTGCCTCTGGTCACCGGCGATGTTAATATAACGCTGACAAACAGCATCGGCGCGGATTCAAACGGAGCCTATATGCATCGCGGTATCTTTGTCAGTGGGCAGAATAAAAACCAAGCTGGCGGAGACATGGTTCTGGGCAACGCAACGCTGACGCTGAATGAATGCAAGTGTAACTATATTCACGCCACCGGTGACGGCGCTGGTACCGCTAACAAGGTTGAGATTTTTGTTAATGGAGGAGGCTCTACCGAAAGTAACGCCGAATATATTTATAACAGCGATACTTCCTATGGTATTGCCCAACGACATCCTAATGCAACGGTTCATATCAGTGGCAATGTTCCGCTCACACAGTTGAGAGGCTTCCAGCACGTTAACATTACAAATGGCAGTACTTTGCAGCAATATAGTTCGGAAGAGACTCTTCTTGATAAGCATGACAGAGTATTGAATGAAAACGTGAACATGGGTGAAGGTGCTAAACTGAACCTCACTGGTTCTGGTAATGAAATCAGCGGCGCGTTTGATATGAAGAAAGACAGCACGCTGTATATTGCCGGTGCAAATTATTTTACTGTTGGCGGCACGGTAACAACGGCGGATGGCGTAACATTTGAAACGGATGAAAATGGTGAAACGACTGGCTACGATCGTCCTATCCGTGATGGCCGTGTATTTCTGTATTCCAAGACTGCCCACGATGTTGGCGGTACATTCTTTGCTTTCCCGCAGGGTACGACTATCAGCCCTCAGCTTGTGGCAGAGGATAGCACCGCTCTACTCGTGGCCAAGCATCAGTGGAAGCTGGCCGCCAAGCCCTTTATCCTCAAGCCAATCGAGCTGACCAAGTACATCGCGGGCGGCGAGCACAACCACGATGATCCAACAGCTTCCAACTGCTTCCCTGATCCGCGCTTTGTTGGCTTGGATGAGGATGCAGAGATCAAAGTGAATGGCAATGTTTGGAACAAGTCTGAGCACCATGGCCAATATCCGTTCGTAATCAACTATTACGATAAAGATGGCACCCTGCTGGAAGATGACCACAAGCCGGGCACCTATGTTGCCAAAGTGGAGCCGAGCGATGGAATTAAGCTTACCAATATTACGATCAATGGCTGCAAGATCAAGACAGAAGACAGTCTGCTGCACATCCGCAATGTTTCCGACGTAGCTGGTATTGAGAATATCGATCAGTTCGCCAGCGCGATTCAGTCCGGCGAGCCGACCGGCGCGGTAAAGGACGCGACCGCGGTGATTCCGGATAGCACGAACTACCTGGTAAACAACCTTGCGGGCCAGATACCGAACGCAGACGCGGATATTCGTCTGCTCCACGACGAATTGCTCAGTGCTGCGGCGGCGGAAGACCCCTTTATGAAAGTATTGCAGCAGCGTCTGGAGGGCACACTGGAGGGTGCGACAACAAGTGATGTCAAGGTAGAGGCCGACCCCAACCGCCAGTACGCCATGAAATACCTGGACCTGATTGACGCCAACGACAGCAACCTGCTGGTTTGCGCCCAGGGGGCGTATGACATTTATCTGCCCTATCCTGCGGGAACCGACCAGAACACGGAATTTGCGCTCTATCGTTTCGACGACCTGAACCGCACCTATACCCAGGCAGACAGCGGAGAAGGCGCGCTGGACAATATTAAAAAGACTTCCATTCGGAAAGTTGAGGTCACGAATGAGAAAGCAGGGATCAAGTTTACCGTGCCTGCCGATTTTGCCAGTGAGAAAAATTACTCCATCGGTGCCATGGCGCTGACCTGGGTGAAGGAATCTTCGGGGGGCGGTGTGACCACCCGGTATACCCTGTCCTATGACTCCAACGGGGGCATGCAGTACAAAGACGAACGGTACGTCAGAAATACTGTGGTCCAACTGGACAAGGTGCCCACCCGGGAGGGGTATACCTTCACCGGCTGGT
>OGXX01004294.1_pt1 | contig 11112 bp, 8 predicted proteins | sample 1576301 | NCBI WGS metagenome assembly OGXX01 (sample SAMEA3541469, study PRJEB24748) | human gut metagenome | biome: human gut; feature: human-associated habitat; material: faeces | place: China | collected 2012 | reverse complement strand
TTGAATACCTAGTTGTTCTGCTTTAGCAAGTTTTGATCCCGCTTTTTCTCCAGCAATTACATAATCTGTCTTTGAAGTAACACTACCTGTTACCTTAGCACCAAAACGTTCTAAATATTCTTTGGCTTCATTACGAGTAAGTTCAACTAATTTACCAGTAAGAACTATTGTCTTCCCTGAAAATATATTGTCAGTATTTTTATTTTGTATCTCGTATTGTGGATTCATACCAATTTCAATTAACTCATTAATAAATCTATGATTATTATCATTTGATAAGTAATCTACTATTGATTCCGCTGTGATTAACCCTATATCAGGTAATTCTAATAATTCATCAACTGTTGCTTTAGAAAAGTTAGTTAAATTTTTATAATATTCTGCAAGAATTTTACCTGCTTTTTTACCTACATTTAAAATACCTAACGCAAAAATAACTTTATCCAGTGAACTCTGCTTTGAATTCTCTATTGCATTTAAAAGATTATCTACCGATTTATCTCCCATACGTTCTAATTCGACAAGTTTATTACGATCTAAAGAAAATAAATCTATAGTATGTTTTATAATTCCTTTTTCATACAATGTTGCTACTACTTTATCGCCTAGACCTTCAATATTTAATGCTTCTCGTGATGCAAAGTGAATAATTTTTCTAATATTTTGTTCTGGGCAGTCCGGATTCAAACATCTAGTAAATGGATCTCCTTCTTTTGTAAAAGTTTTACTTTCACAAGATGGACATATATTAGGCATAACATATTTTTCACTATTAACAAGACGTAATTCTTCCACTACTCGAACTACTTTCGGAATAATTTCTCCTGCTTTTTTTACCCGCATACCGCTGTTTCCCGCGCGCCAATTTGATTCAAGCCGCATATTGTGAGATATGCAATTATATGTATACGATTCCCTCCTTGGCGGGTTTTCCCGTTTTTCCCTGCACCGCGCCGCACCGCTACCCTATACGGATGGCGCTCCCGTGCTTTTGCATGATTTTTTAGGCAGCACGACCACCGAAACGGTTTGGACGGACCGGGAACTGCTTTCCGCCTTCGGCGCACTTGCCGCACAGTTCGGTGCTCCCATCACCGTTTGCGGGGGCTTCCGCCGCGTCCTGCCCGGCCGCAGCCTGTGTACTTCACCGCGCTGCGCGGGGCTTATGCTGGATGTCGGCGCGGACCTTTGTGCACCGGAGCGGGAGCGTCTTCGCCGCCTTGCGGTGCAAAGCGGCCTGTTTGAAACCGTGCTGCCGGAATACGTCGCGCCCACTTGGGTCGGTCTGCAAAAGCGCGTAGCCCCCGCCTGTGCGCCGGGCTGCCCTTTTCCGGAGCTCCGCCCCGGCAACAGCAACAGCTGCGTATTTGCATTGCAGGATGCGCTTGCCGTGCATGGCTTCCCGCCGGACTGCGGCCTCACAGGCCGGTTCTGCGCCGCCACGGAACGCGCGCTCCGCGCCTTCTGCCGCGCGCGGAGAACGCCTTATGCAGGGATTGCAGACGCAGGGATCTGGCGCGCGCTCTAGCGCCGTTTATTCATAAAGAAATTCATATTCCGGCAGCGCCTGCCATTCCGGCGTGGCTGTGATCAGCGCGATGAGCTGCTGGCATGCGCGCAGGAACGCCTGCCCCTTTTTGTCCTTGGAGGTATAATTCCCTTCCGCATCAGCGGCTGCCTCAATGTTTTCACAGCGAACCGTCTTTTCCGTACCGCCATACAAAACGCTGAGCACAAGCGTGACGCCGGGCTTGCTCTTCACATCCGGGTTCGGGTCGTATTCCGCCGGATAATCCGCAAGGTCGAGCGCAGCAATAATCTCCCACGCCGCGCGCATTTCATCCGAAGAAAGGTGAAGCTCCGTTTCGTAATTCTCCGGGTGCGTTGCATCCGTTGTTTTGATGAGCACGCCGGTCCCGCTGTCATATGAGCTTATGCCATAGGTGTTCCAAACGAGCGAAAACTGAAAATCCTCCGGCATTTCCTTCGGCGCGGCGCAGGCGGCAAGCAGCAGCGCCAGCGCAAGCATGCCGGCCGTAAGCAGGCGTTTTGCGGGTTTCATCATAATTCCTCCTACTGTTTTTGGCTTCTTGTCCAAAAAACGCTTGTGCGGCGGAAAAGTTCCCCGTTTTGGAGTGAACGTGCGCTTTTGTGCGCCAAAATGCGAAAAGATGTTTGTTCCCATCCGCCTCAGACTGTCAAAAAAGTGGTTTCACCACTCTTTCGAGTTTTTCTCAGGTTTGGCTTGCGCGTGGTCAGCCAAAGCTGATAAGAACCAAATCCCTTCGGGCTTTGTTCCGTTTTCACCGCACAGCAGGTGAATTGCCCCGAAGGGGGCAAGAGAAGCCGCCCCGGGGCGTGTCGCTGAAAACGGATTGAAAATCAAGGGGCTGCGACCCCTTAATCATCCCCAAAAGAGCTTTTCGACAGCCACAGGCGGATGTTCCCATCCGCCTGTGCCAAAGCGATTTCTTTTTTTAGCGTTCTTCGCGGAAATAATTCGTGCCGCAGGACTTCGGCTGCGCATGCTCGCGGGATTGCCGGATGCTCGTGATGATCAGGACGAGAATCGTCGCCGCATACGGCAGCATGCCGTAGATCTGCATCGCAAGGCCCGGGATGCTCACATACAGACGCATGATGGTGAACGCGCCGAAGATCAGGCCGCAGATGAGGCCGCGCACCGGGCTCCAGGTGGAGAAGATCACGAGCGCCACAGCCAGCCAGCCATAGCCAGCCACGCAGTTGTGCACCCACACGCCGGATTGGTTCACCATGCTCATGTACATGCCGCCGATGCCGCAGATGCCTCCGCCGATGACCGTTGCCAGGTACTTATAACGCGTTACGTTGATGCCGGCCGCATCCGCAGTGGCCGGGCTTTCTCCCACAGCGCGAAGGTTCAGCCCAACGCGCGAACGTTTGAAGAACCATGCCATCACAAGCGCGATCACGATGGCGAAATACACCATCCAGTTATATTGGAAGAAGAGCTTGGAAATGGTCTGTAACACCGGGGAGGCGCTGTTCTTCAGGCCAAAAAGGTCAAGCTGCGCAAAGGCCGCCTTGGTTGCTTTTGAAACCGTCACAAAGCCGCCGGCGCTTTTGCCCAGGAGCTCACCGCAAAAGTTTGCAAGGCCCGTGCCGAAGATGGTCAGTGTAAGGCCGGTCACGTTCTGGTTTGCGCGCAGCGTAACGGTAAGGAAGCTGTAAATCAGTGCGCCAAACGCGCCTGCGCCAAACGCTGCAAGCAGTGCGATCAGCATGGACAGGAAGCCCGAAGCTGCAAAGCCCGCCCCCTTCGCCATCTGTTCATACGCCCAGGAGGCTGCAATGCTTGCGATTGCGCCCATAAACATCATGCCTTCTACGCCAAGGTTCAGGTGGCCGGATTTTTCAGTCAGGATCTCGCCCAATGTGCCTAAAAGCAGCGGGGTGCCCGCCAGCACGGCAGCCACAAACAGGCTGATAAAATCGATATTCACGCAACGGCCTCCTTTCCGCGGAACACAAGCTTGTAATTAATGAAGAACTCACAGCCGAGCATGAAGAACAGGATGATGCCAACGAGCACTTCCGCGCAGGATTCCGGTACGCCGGAGGAGGACTGGAAGCCCGCGCCGCGGTCCAGTGCCGCAATAAAGATTGCCACGATAAGCATTGCAAACGGATTCATCTTTGCAAGCCATGCAACGGTGATTGCCGTAAAGCCGATGCCGCCCGCCGTGCTTTCCGTCAGCGTGCCGTCCGCGCCGGCACAGATCAGATAGCCTGCGAAGCCGGAAAGCGCGCCGGAAAGGAACATCGTGCGCAGATACACCTTTGAAACGTTGATGCCCGCATAGCGCGCAGTGTTCGTGGATTCGCCCACCACGGCGATTTCATAGCCATGCTTGGTGCGCGTCAGGTAGAAATGCGCAAGAACCACCAGGAGCAAAGCGAAAATCCATCCGATGTGCACGCCGAACACCTTGGGCAGCGTAGCGATTGGATCGAACATGCGGATTTTGGGGAACGAGGTGCCTGGCATCTTCCACACCGGCTGATAGGTCAGGAACTTCACATATTGCAGGGCAATGTAGTTGAGCATGAGGGTAAAGAGCGTTTCGTTCGTGCCCCATTTGGATTTAAAAATCGCCGGCACTACACCGTAAAGCCCGCCTGCAGCAACCGCCGCCGCAAACATGAGCAACAGCAGCAACACCTTCGGCAAAGCGCTACCCGTTTCCGCTGCCCATGCCGCAAACTGTGCATCGTAATGGATCGCCACTGCGGATGCCGCAATCCCGCCGGCCAAAATCTGCCCCTCCGCGCCGATGTTCCAAAACTGCATTTTAAATGCAAATGCAATGCCTATGGCGGAAATCAGAAGCGGAACGGCCGTGCGTGCCGTCTCCTTGAGGAACATTGCGCCGCCGAATGCACCGCGCGCCATCTCTCCGTAAATGCCGAGCGGATTATGCCCGAGGATGAGCAGCAGCAAGGCGCCCATCAGGAGCGCGCCCACAAGCGCAGCGCCACGGATCGCCCAGGCCTTGCCCGGCGCAATCGCTGCGCGTTTCACCATGCGCACAAAGGGTTCCTTATGTTCTGTGCGTTGTTTCATGCTTTCGCCTCCTTCTCTCCGCCCGCATGCACCATCAGGAGGCCAACATCCTCCTTTGTAGCGGTCCTGGGATCCACAATGCCTGAAACCGCGCCGCCGCAAAGCACCATGATGCGGTCCGAAATCTCCATCAGCACGTCAAGATCCTCGCCCACAAAGAGAACCGCGACGCCCTTCTTTTTCTGCTCGTTGAGCAAATCGTAAATCTTGAAGGATGAATTGATGTCCAACCCGCGCACCGGGTAAGCAACCATCAGCACCTTGGGGTTGTAGTGGATTTCCCGCCCAAGAAGCACCTTCTGCACATTGCCGCCGGAAAGCCTGCGCACAGGGGTGGAGGTGCCCGGCGTTACGATCTCAAGCGCTTCGATGAGTTCATCGCAAACCTGCTTGGGCGTTTTGCGGTCCACCAACGGCCCCTTGTTGTTCTTGTAGCTGCGGATGAGCATGTTGTCCACCATGTCGAGTGAACCGACAAGGCCCATGCCCAACCGATCCTCCGGGACGAACGCAAGCGATACGCCCTTTTTGAAGATTTCATCCGGTTTGCAGCCGACGATGTTTTCAAAACCCGTTCCGGCCTTGAATTCCACTGTGCCTTCCTTCACATGGTAAAGCCCCGCAATCGCCTCGCAAAGCTCCTTCTGGCCCGAGCCCGCAACGCCGGCAATTCCAAGGATTTCCCCGCCATATGCCGTAAAGCTCACATCCCGCACGGCCGGTACGCCCTCTGCATTGATGCAGGTAAGCCCCTGCACGCGCAGCAGCTCGTCCTTCTGTTCCACTTCGGGGCGTTCAATTGCAAGGCTGATGCTGCGGCCGACCATCGCTTCGGTCAGGGACTGCTGGGTCGCTTCTGCCGTCTCCACCGTGCCGATGTATTCCCCCTTGCGCAGGATCGCCACACGGTCCGAAACATCGAGCACCTCATGCAGCTTATGCGTAATGATGATGATGGACTTTCCATCCGCCTTCATGGCGCGGAGCACATCGAACAGCTTTCTTGTTTCCTGCGGGGTCAGAACGGCCGTTGGCTCGTCCAGAATCAGGATATCCGCACCGCGGTAAAGCACCTTCACGATCTCCACCGTCTGTTTCTCGGAAACCGCCATGTTGTAAACTTTCTTGTTCGGGTCGATCTCAAAGCCGTATTTTTCGCTGATCTCAGAGATGCGCACCGCCGCTTTTTTCCGGTCAAGCTGCACGCCGCCCGGAAGCCCGAGAACGATGTTTTCCGCCGCGGTAAGCACATCCACGAGTTTGAAATGCTGGTGGATCATGCCGATGCCAAGGTCAAACGCCTCCTTGGGAGAGCGGATCTGGACTTCCTTTCCGTGGATGAAGATCTCGCCGTGATCCGGGTAATAAATGCCCGCGAGCATGTTCATGAGCGTGGTCTTGCCGCTGCCGTTTTCCCCCAAAAGCGCAAGGATTTCGCCCTTGCGCAGGGAAAGGCTGACGTTGTTGTTTGCAACGACCTTGCCAAACGTTTTTTTGATGTTGCACATCTCGACTGCTTGTTGGATTTGTTCCATGCATTCGCCTCCCGTTCAGGATATGGATGGGCACGCCTGCCCTGTGTGCGCATCCATATCCTGAAAAGCTCTGTGCCCTTACTCCGCATGTAAAGAATGGCAGAGCTGCCGGAAGCAGCCCTGCCATGGTTTGTGATGTTACTCGCCGATCACTTCAACGCCGTCAATGATGTAGTTGAAGGACGGTGCGGAAACGACTTCGTTCTCCTCGTACCATTCGCCCTCAGCCTTATCGATGGTCACAGTGTTGCCGCTAAAGTCCACGCCTTCTCCGTGGTAGGGGCCGGCAAACACATGCACACTGCCATCCAGAATGCCATTGTAGGCTGCCTTGACCGCATCGGCTGTGCCTTCTGCAAGGATATTCTCATTGAGGTCGGAGAGCAGGCAAACGCCGTCATACAAGCCGCCCATCCAGTCGGTGTCGATCGCTTCGCCCTTGGCGACGCAGGTGGTCGCATACACAAGGTACTGAGACCAATCCCAAATGGCGCTCGTGAGAGAAGCGTTCGGGGCCACATCGATCATGCCGGAGTTGTAGCCAACATGGAACGCGCCCTTTTCTTCAGCGGCAGTCGCCGGAGCAGTGGAGTCACAGTGCTGGGAGATCACGCCGCAGCCTGCGTCGATCAGGGCATTCGCGTTCTGTGCTTCCTTGGTGGGGTCGTTCCAGGAATCGGTGTACATGACCTTCATGGTCACATCCGGGTTGACGCTCTTTGCGCCAAGGTAGAACGCGGTGAAGCCGGAAATGACTTCCGCAAACGGCATGGCCGCAACGTAACCGAGCACGTTGTTGCCGATTTCCTTCGCCTTGAGGCCTGCGACGATACCGGAAAGGTAACGCGCCTCATAAATACGGCCGAAGTAGTTGTGGAAGTTCGCAAGACCCGCGCTGCTGGCCTGATAGCCGGTCGCATGGCAGAACTGCACTTCCGGGTGTTCCTTGGCAACTTCCATCAGGCCGCTCTCATGGCCGAAGCTGGTTGCAAAGATCAGGTTGCAGCCATCCGCGATGAGCTCGTTGGCCGCCTGAATAACCTGCGCATTGTCTTCAGGAATGTTGAACTTGTTGATGATCTGCTCGTCGCTGAGGCCGAGCGTAGCCTTCATCTTTTCCGTGCCGTTGTTGTGGTTGTAGGTGTAACCCATGTCGGACGGATCGGAGATGTGGATGAAGCCGATCTTCATGGCCGAATAATCCACGCCCTCGGTTTCCACATGGACGGAGCCAAGCTCGGTGCCGATGGAATCCTTAAAGGCAAGCTTCTTGACTTCCTTCTCACCGTCGCCTTCGTTGTTCGCAGCGGGCTGGTTGCACGCAACGAGGCCGAGCGCCATCACGAGGCAAAGAATGACTGCGATAATTTTCCTCATTTTCATAATCCTCCTTATTTTTGTTGCTATTTAAGCCCTTTTGGGCATTGCAACCATAGGCGTTGCCGCTGGGATTTCCTGCGGCGGCACAAACAAAAGCGAAGGGGATCCGAATACCTTTTGCTCCTGCACGCATACGCGGACCACCGCGAAAGAAAGGCACGCACGCCCGAAGCATACGCTGGGCGTGTGGAACGGAATGTATTTTATCACAGGATTCCGCTGTTGTCCAGCGCGGCAAGATCCGGTTCGCACAAGGTGGGCGATCCGGCTGCGCGCAGGGCGTTTTTCACATCCTTAAGGCCGCTGCCCGTGCTGATGACGGTAACCGTTTCCTCCGCGCGGATGATACCTTCACGCACCGCACGGCGCACGCCGGCCGTTGCCGTGACGCCCGCAGGCTCTCCAAATATCCCTTCCGTGCGGCCAAGCACGCGCATCGCATCCAAAATTTCTTCATCCGTAACGGCAATCCATGCGCCTTTTGAGGCGGAAACCGCACGCAATGCCTTCACGGGGTTGCGCGGCACGCCCACGGCGATGGAATCTGCAAGGGTGTTCTCTTCCGCCGGAATGAGCGGCCGGTTTTCCCGCGCCGCGTCCACAAACGGGCAGCAGCCGGCCGATTGTACGCCAAGGATTTTGGGGATGCGTTCGATCATCCCAAGCTCGTACAGGTCATGGAACCCGTTGTACACGCCGCCAATGGTGCAGCCGTCCCCCACGGAAACAGCGACCCAGTCCGTCAGCTTCCAGTTGAGTTGCTCCGCAATCTCAAGCGCAACGGTCTTTTTTCCCTCCGTAAGGATGGGGTTGATGCCCGCGTTGCGGTTATACCAGCCATATTTTTCAATCGCTGCCTTGGAAAGATCAAACGTGGCCTTATAGTCTCCTTTGACGGACACCACCTTTGCGCCGAAGATCATGAGCTGCGCCACCTTGCCTTCCGGTGCGCGCTGCGGCACAAAAATGACCGTTTTGAGCCCCATGCGCGCGGCGTTGCCCGCGCAGGACGATGCAGCGTTGCCCGTGGAAGAACAGGCGATGGTATCATAGCCCAGCTCCACCGCTTTTGCAACCGCTACGCCGGAAGCGCGGTCTTTCAGGGAAGCCGTGGGGTTCAGGCCGTCATCCTTGATATAAAGTGCGCGGAGGCCAAGCTCAGCCCCGAGGCGGTTGGATGGGTACAGCGGCGTCCAGCCCACGCGCAGGAAGCGCGAAAAATCCCGTGGCGCAAGCGGCATCAGCGGAGCGTAGCGCCACATGCTGTTCGTGCGGTCACGCCTAAGTGTTTCCCGGTTAAATTCCTTTTTTATGTAGCCATAATCGAAAACGATATCCAAAATGCCCTTTTCACCGCAATGCGGGCAGGTCATGCGTTCATCATATGGCAGTTCTGCGCCGCAAAGTGTGCAGCGGTAACCCAATATATGTTTCATCTGTTGCACCTCTATCCATATTGCAAAAAAAGTTTGACTTGCAAAAAAAGTTTGTTTCCATGTTTATAATACTATATCCATGCGCGTTTGTACAGGCCGTTTTTGTCCGTTTCCCCTGTTTTTTTCGTACTATTTGCCATAGGGGATGCGGTTTCCCGGGAGACATGATAAAATAGGAATACTGAATACTCAGGAGGATAAACAAATGGAAAGCGTTGCCCAACGGTTTTTGCGGTATGTTTCCCTTGATACGCAGTCTGCGGACGGTGCGGAGCAAATCCCGAGCACAGAAAAGCAATTTGCGCTTGCAAACCTGCTTGTAGAGGAAATGCGTGCAATGGGCGTTTCGGACGCGCGCGTGGACGCGCACTGCTATGTTTACGGCAGCATTCCTGCCACAGAACAAGGGCTGCCCGCTTTGGGCTTTATCGCCCATATGGACACCTCGCCCGACGCATCTGGCGAAGGCGTGCGCCCGCGGATTGTAAACGGTTATCCCGGCGGCGATATCCACCTTAACGCGGAAGTTGCCATTGAAGAAAGCATGTTTCCCGCACTCGCGCACTATGTCGGGAACGATATCATCGTCACGGACGGTACCACGCTTCTTGGAGCGGACGATAAGGCGGGGATCGCTGAAATCCTGACATTGGCCGAGTATCTGTTGGCGCATCCGGACCTGCGCCATGGCCGCATTTGCATCGCCTTTACGCCGGACGAAGAGGTCGGCTGCGGCGCGGACCAATTCGATGTGCCTGGCTTCGGTGCGAATTTTGCCTACACCGTGGACGGCGGCAGCCCGGGTGAACTGGAATATGAAAACTTCAACGCGGCCTCCGCGAAGCTTGTGTTTCACGGTGTGGGCATCCACCCCGGCTCCGCAAAGGGCCGGATGCGCAACGCGCTGCACCTGGCGCAGGAATTTGATGCGATGCTCCCGCCCTCTGCGCGCCCGGAGCACACGGAGGGTTACGAGGGATTTTTCCATCTGAGCGAGCTCTCGGGCGATGTGGTGGAGGCAACGGCGCGTTACATCATCCGCGATCACGATGCGGCAAAGTTCGCGGCAAAGAAAGCGCTCATGCAGTCCGCTGCCGCGTTCCTCTGCGAAAAATACGGGGCAGGCACCGTAGAGCTTACGCTGAAAGATTCCTATTACAATATGAAAGAGCAGATTCTGCCGCACTTTCATCTTATTGAGACCGCAAAGGCCGCGATGGAACGCGTGGGCGTCGCGCCGGAAATTATCCCCGTGCGCGGGGGCACGGACGGTGCACGCCTTTCCTACATGGGCTTGCCCTGCCCGAACCTTGGCACAGGTGGCCATAATGCCCACGGAGTATTGGAATTTATCCCCATTCAGTCCATGGAAACGGTTGTGGAAATCCTGAAAGCAATCGTGGAACTGACTTACGCGTAAGCCATCCCCCCCTTTGCAGATCCTGCGCTCTTCAGCCCGCCGCGCAGATCGCTGAAGCCCTTTTCTCCACACAAAAGCGCGCCCGGCAAGTTTTCCGGGCGCGCTCGTTCTGTCATTTGCCGTATTCAGATGTAAAGAGTGTGCTTCAGCCTTCCTTCTTTCGGAATACAAGTGCAAGCATCAGCAACGCCGCACCCGCAGCTGCCGCCAAGCACAGGCCGAATCCGCCTGCGTCGCCCGTGGCCGGCGGGGCCAGCGGGATCGGGGTCGGCGTAAGCGTACCGGCTATAATGGTGGAACCGCTGCCTGTCGGCCCGGGCGTTGGTTCCGGCGTGGGCATGGGTTCATCCGGGTCTGTAACCCAATAGATGCCATCCTTAAACCAAGTGAAGGTTTTGATAAGGTTATTCTCATCAATACCCGTCAGACTCAACGTTTTTGAGCCCGCAGCATTCGCTTTTGCCACAACATCCTCGATGTATGCTTTTGTGCCATCCGGGTTTTTCCCCCAATCGACTTCAAAGTCATCGATGCCCGTCAGTTCCCAGTGTCCGTTTCCGCTTTGAGGCGCACGATAGGTGCTGTAGAAATCGATGGTGCCCGGCTCGATCGCTTCAACATAGAAGCAGTTCTTGCCCAACGTGTTGGCTTCGAGTGGTTCGGAGACCGTCTCGCCCTCCCCACGCAGATTGACCAAACCGATAACGACATTTTCAAAGCGGTTATTCTTAATAT
>OGXX01004287.1_pt1 | contig 11145 bp, 2 predicted proteins | sample 1576301 | NCBI WGS metagenome assembly OGXX01 (sample SAMEA3541469, study PRJEB24748) | human gut metagenome | biome: human gut; feature: human-associated habitat; material: faeces | place: China | collected 2012 | reverse complement strand
GCCTGCCACGTCACCACGATGGTGCTGCCGCTGACCTTGGCGCTGCCAAGGGTCACGTTAGCGGGCGTGGTGGGCGTAGGCGCTGCAGGAACGGTGGCGCTGACGCCGGTGGTGTCGAAGCCGGGGCTGAGGGTGCCGTTGGCACCGATGCCGCGGACGGTATAGGTGTAGGTCACGCCCGCCTTAGCGGTCTTATCCGTCCAACTGGTGCCGGTCACGTTCGCAATGCCCTTCCACTTGGGATTGGCAGCGTCCTTGCGGTACACACGGTACTGGGCTGCGCCGTTGGCTGCCTGCCACGTCACCACGATGGTGCTGCCGCTGACCTTGGCGCTGCCAAGGGTCACGTTGGCGGGTGTGGTGGGCGTAGGCGCTGCGGGGATGGTGGCGCTGACGCCGGTGGTGTCGAAACCGGGGCTGAGGGTGCCGTTGGCGTTGACGCCCTGCACGGTGTAGATGTACTTCACACCTGCCTTGGCCGTCTTATCCTTGTAGCTGGTCGCTGTGATCTGCTCTGCGATCACAGCCCACTCGCTGTCCGCCGTCTTGCGCAGCACCTTGTAGGCCACTGCATGCTCGGCTGCTGCCCATGTCACGGTAATGCCTTCAGTGTCAGCCTTGGCTGTGCCCAGCTTTACATCCGCAGGGATGGGCGCCACGATCTTCACCGTGACTTCCCCATTGGCCACCACGCCATCATCCATGGGCTTCATGGCGCCATCCTCAATGGCGTACACATACGCTTTGACGAGGGTGAGCTTGGAGGTATCCCCCACCTTTGCCCCGTCCTTGACCTTGAAGGCCAGTGTGTACAGATCGCCGCTGACAGCGAGGCCGGCGCTGGTGGTATCCAGCAGGGACACAGCATAGTAGCTGCCCTGATCGTCTGTTTTGAGCGCCGTCAGCTTCGCGCCCTCGAAATCGGCTGCGGATGCCTCTGCATCCAGTTCAAAAAATGCGGGGTCAAAGTATACCCGATAGTTCAGGCATACCACGCCGGTCAGTTTCTCCTCCTCGGACGCTGTGACCGTCAGCTTGACGGTCTGATCCGCCGTGATCTCGGTCGCGTCTGCTTTGGGGCTGACAACGGCGGCCAGCGCCTCGGTGGTGAGACTCAGCGTCAGCACCAGCGCCAGCAGGAAAGATACGAGCTTTTTCATATGTCTTTCCCCTCCTTAGTTGTTAGCGGTGAGGGAGGTCAGCTCCCCCAGATAGAAGGCGTAGATGATCTCCGCGTCCTTTGCCGTCACCTGACCGTCGCCGTTGATATCGGCGGCGTCCTGCTGGCTGAGGTCGGCGGTAAGCTTGCCGTTGGCGAAGGCATAGACCAGCGCAGCGTCCACATCGTCCACCAAGCCGTCGTTGTTCACATCGCCCTTGGCGTACTTCTGCGCCACGGTGATGGGCTGCTCAGCGGAGAAGTCGCCGTACTTCACAGTGACGGCGGTGGTCTCCACCTTGAGCGCCTTATCGTTCTCCATGGTGTAGTCCTGGATCTCCACCTCGGTGTTGTCGTCATACACCGCCACCACCGTCATGCCGGTGGGATCGAAGTCCTCGCCCGCAAGATACGCGGTCTTGGTGGGCTGCGCGGTGATCTTCAGGCCCGTCAGCACCGGCTCTGCACCGGCCTGGCACTTCAGGATGGGATAGCCGCTGTTGAGGCCCTTGGTATCCGCCGTGAAGCTGTCGCCCAACTCGGAGGCCAGCGCCTTCAGCTCGTCGGCGGTCTTGGCGGTACCCAGACCGGTGACGCCGTACTTGGGACTTTCGCCGGAGACGGTACCCGTCAGATAGAAGCTGTTGACATAGTGCGCCGCCGTCTTGTCCGGGGACAGACCACCCACATAGGAGGCGTTGCCGTCCGTGCCGATGACTGCACCGACGCTGTAGCAGTTGGTCAGCGTGGCGCCCGCCGTGTTGCTGAAGCCGGAGCCGCAGATGCCGCCCAGATAGCACTCATTGGCGGAGCTGCTGCGGATCGTGCCGGTGGCGTAGCAGTCGGTGATGACCGCGCCGGTGGCGGTGAAGCCCGCAATGCCGCCGGCATACTTGTTGCTGGTGACATTCACGGCGCTATAGCACCGGGTGATGGAGGCATTGTTCTGCATATTGCCCACGATGCCGCCCGCCTGCGCAAATCTAGTATTGTTGGTGCAGGTCACGCTGCCGGTGATGCCCAGCCCCGTGACGGAGGCGCCGCCCTGCAGAAAGCCGATCAGGCCCAGATTATTGTTGGTGCTGTTGATATACAGGTTGCGGATAACGTGACCCTGTCCGTCCAAGGTGCCGTAGAGCTTCTGCAGCGGTGTCCAGTCAAAGCCCGCCAGCTCAATATCGGCGGTGAGCTTGGCGCTGCTTTTACCGTCCGTGGCGGCAAACCAGGCCAGCTCCGCGGCGGTGCCGATGAGGTAGACGCCGTTGTCGTCCTTCTGGGGCTCGGTTTTGGTCGTGCCGTCCCAGGGATCGGCGCCAACGGTCTGCATGGAGGCCATGACGGTCAGAACGCCGTCCTGTACCTTGTCCGCATCGGCGCTGCCCAGCGAGAAGCTGCCGCGCTCCACCGCATAGCCGTCCTTACGCAGGGTGTACAGGTAGGTGCCGTAGCCCAGCTGGAAGTGTCCGTCTGCACCGGGCTCCATGACCTTGCCGCTGCTGTCGGTGACGGTGACGGCCACGCCGTCCAGCTCGCTGCCGGTGCCGTCGGTGATCCGCAGCGCCACGTTAAAGAACACCTTGCGGTAGACCGTGACCGCAGCGTCAGCGTAGTGGTTCATGTAGTAGTTGACGGTGACGGCGTTGAAGTTGGTGCCCACACCGGTATCCGTCATGCCGTACAGGAATGCGAAGGGGTTGGCGGCGGAATACATACTGCCGTAGGTGTAGCCGTTGGTGAATACGCACGCCGCCGTGTCCGCGCCCTCGGCAAAGGCCAGATCCTCCGGGATGGTCACGGTAACGGAGGAGTTGTCCATCCGCTGGTACTGGCCCAGCGTTCCGTCGAACTTGCTCTCACCGTTGTGATAGGTGGGCTTGAACAGGGTGGGGTTGAAGATACCGGAAATTTTGTTGACGCCGCGGAACATACCGTCGAACGTCAGCTTCACCTGATCGCCGGGCATAATGTCCTCACCCTTGTGGCTGGCGTTCTCCGCGGTGATGGTGACCTTGGCCACCCGCACCAGACGGTAGCTGACGCCGCTCTCGTCGGTCATCCGGAGGATGACGGTGCCGCCCATGCCGTTGCCGGCGGTGTTGAAGGCCTCCAGCGGCACGATGTAGCGGCCATCCTCACCGACAGAGGCGGTCTGGAAGGCGGAAACACTGGTCACCATGGCGTTGTTGGTGGCGACGAAGGCGTACTCCACCATGACGCTGCCGGTGCTCTTCACAACGGCAAAGCGCAGGGCGGGATCGGTCTCACCGGCCTCGTAGTACCATGTGTCGTAGTTGTAGTCCCACTCCATGGAACGGGTGGTGGTGACGCCGGGTGCCATGTTGAAGTCCACGTCCGCGTCGGCGCTGCCGTGGGTCACGCCGGTACCACCCACCACGATCACGCCCACGCGCTGGGGCTGGGTGGCGGGATACAGGCCGCCGTGGCTGCCTACATTCTGCGTGCCGTCATTGGGGTTCGCCGTGGTGACATCCACGCTGTCATAGTAGACGGTGATGATGGAATCCTTCGTGCCGGGGGTCACATCCACCCAGTTGGCGGTGGTATTGCCGCCGTTGACCGTCTGGATCCGGGCATCGCCGTCTCCCATCACGCTCCAGTGGAAGTCGGGCTCCACCATGATGTTGCCGGCGTCGGAGTTGATGATCTGCCAGTGACGGTAGGCCCGGACACGGGTGGTGCCGTCCAGTACCTCAAAGCCGCTGGGATCCAGATTCACCTGCAGATCGGCTTCGTCGCGGGTGGCGGTGGCTGTACCCAGCTGGCTGAAGTCGTGGGACAGGCGATCCGTCGCGGTGCTGGCGGTAAGGTTCAGCTCCCGATCCGCGGTCAGACCGCTGAGCCAGCCGGCGCGGGTCACATGACCGGGCTGGCTGAGACGCCAGGTGTAGTTGCCGCTGCTCTTGGAGATGAAGTAGTCGGCGGACTTGGTGTCGCCGCTGATGCGCCAGCCGTCGTCACCCTCCGTCACGCCCAGAGGCTCCACCTCCGTGGTGTTGAAGTTGTTCCACTGGAAGTACAGGCCGAAGGCCGCGTCGGTGGGTACGGTAACGGTGAGCTTCACGCCGGTATTGATGGTCAGGCCCTTGGTTCCGGCACTGGAGCCGGCACGGAAGGTCTGGTTGATGGACTGCGTGAAGATGTAACCGTCAATATCGGGATAGGCATAGGTATTGTACAGACAGGCGTTGCCGGCCGCGTACAGCACCGTGGGATAATAGGCGTAGTTGCCCCGGACATAGGGTGCGCCCATGACGCAGGAGGTCTTCATGATGGGGCAGTCCACCTGCACGTGGTACTCCTCCGCCGTGAAATAGGTGTTGTCCGCCTTGCGGCTGCCGACATAGAAGGAGTTGCACTGGAGGTAGACGTTGGTGCCGCCTCCGGCGCCGCCGTCCACGTTGCTGTCGGTGGGCAGATCCAGCGTCATGCCGCCCAGCTCCACATCGTAGACGCCGGTCTCCGCGTTCTTGGCAAAGGCGCGGTAGGCGTAGCGTCCGGCGGTAAGGCTGGCATAGAACATCTGGTAGCCGTCGACCAGCCGGCCGTTGGCAGGCTCATAGGCCTCCTGTCCCTCCGGCAGGGTGTCGGTGAAGCTGCTGTACAGGAAGCAATCCTTCAGCTCCTCGCCCAGCACCTCGCTGCCCTGCGCGTCCGTCTTCACGCCGTACAGCTTGATGACGGGATAGCCGCCGGTGTAGTCCTTGCTCACATAGAATGTGAAGTTCATGCGGGGCGCGTCCTCCACATGGAGGGTCAGCGTCCAGGTATCCTTGGAGAAGTGCTTCCCGTCGTGGGAGGCACAGAAGCGATAGGTGTAGTCGCCCGCCTTCAGCTCGGTAAGCTGGATGGTGGTAGCGCCGAACATTGCCTCAGAGAAGCTCTGCATGGCGCCCCATGTCTGGCCGCCGTCGGTGGAGCGCTGGTAGTAGTAATTCTTGTAGTTCAGCGTCTGGCCGTCCACGGGTGCGAAGATCTTGCCCGCCTGCAAATCGCTGAGCAGATACGCCATGCCCGTCTGGACGGTGGCCTCAGAGGCTGCGGGATACCCCTCCTTGCGAGTGGGCACGGGGGCGTCGCTCTTGCCGCAGGTGTCGCACTTGCCGTCGTTGTTGCCGTCCTTGTGCTCTGCCGCCGTCTGCCCCTTCAGGACGGGGGCGGGGCAGCTATCGGCATAGGCGCTGCCCAGCGCCGCGGCGCTGAGACCCTCCGCTGCGGTGAAGGCAGTGCCCTTGACGGTGATGGTCGCGGTGGACGCAGCGCCGGTCTGCACCGCGCTGTCCAGATAGTAGCAGTTGGTCGCCGTCAGGGTGGTCTTTTCGTTGTTCGTGACCTCGCCGACCAGCGCACCCATGCTGGCCTGATCGTCATACTGACCGCTGACAGTACCGGTGGCGTAGCAGTTGGTCAGCGTGATCGTGCTGGCGTGGCTGCTTTCCCCCGCGAGACCCACGATGCCGCCGGCGGCCTGCTGGATCTTCTGCGTCTTGTAATAGAAGCTGATCGCGCCGGTGTTGTAGCAGTTGGTGATGTTGACCTCTTTGCAGGCGTTGCCGACAATGCCGCCGACACCGCGGAATTGATGGTGCCAGCCGCGCAGCAGGATCGCACCGGTATTCCAGCAGCCTTCGATGGTCGTCTTCCCATACGAGGCGTCCGCCACGATGCCGCCGGTATAGCCCTGATAGCCGTTGATGTCGGCGCTATTGGAGCAGCCGCGGATCACCGTGTCCTGCGCGCTCGCCGCCACGCCGGCATGGCCGTAGATCTGATCGTTGGTGGGCTCGCCGGTCAGCGTCACATAGTTGTGGCAGTTTTCGATGGTGCAGGTGCGTTTGGTGGAAATGCCACAGGCGCGGCCCACGATACCCGCCACATAGCGGGTGATGGCCTTGGCCTCGCCGTACACGCTGACGTTCTTGATGGCCGCGCCGTCGCACAGGCCGAACAGCGCGGTATAGTAGCTGCTGACGTTGGCAAGGCTGCCCTTGTTCTCCAGATACAGCCCGGTGATCTTATGGTTCTGTCCGTCGAAGGTGCCGCGGTAATCCTGATTGTTTGCCTGATCGCCGATGGGCGTCCAGGGCGCCGCCGCACTGCACACGCCGCTCAGGTCGATGTCGGCGGTGAGGCGGGCGTTCAGCTCAGGCTTGCCGCTGTTCACCTCGTCGGCGAACCACTTGAGCTGTCCGGCGGTGGCGATCTCGTAGTAACCGTCCTCCGCCTGTGCGGGCTTGTTGACATCCGTCACCGTCACGGTACACTTGGCCATGAACGCGCCGTCAGCCGTGGTCACAGTGATGAGCGCCGTACCCTCGGCAACGCCGGTGACCAGACCTTTGCGGTCCACCGTCGCCACGGCGGGTGCGCCGCTTCGCCACGTCACCTTCTGGTTGGCGGCGTTCGCAGGCTCCACCGCAGCCGTCAGCTGCGCCGTGCCGTTGCGGTCCACCGTCAGCTCCGAATGACTCAGCGTCACGCCGGTAACCGCCACCTCACCGGCGCCGCCGCCGGGCTTGGTGTTGTCACCCACCACGAAGTTGAAGCAGTTGAAGTACTCGTAGTCGTTGTCGTTGTCCTCCGCCGCGATGTACAGGCCCTTCTCCAGCAGGAACGCGGCGGGCAGCGCCAGCGTATGGCTGCCGTCCCCGTTCTCCGTGACGGTGTACGCGTAGTCGGAGCCGGCGTAGTAGCTCCAGTCCTCCTCACCGTTGGCGTTGAAGAGTGCGCAGTACTCCGCGATGTTGATCTCGAAGTCCGCCGGATAGGTGACATACACAGTCTCCGTACCCTTGGGAACGGTGACGGTGTAGACCTTCTTCTCGCCGGGGTTTTTGTAGTGCGCCACCTCCATGGTGCTCTCCGCGATGTGGTAGAGGTAATCCGTCCCCTCCGCATCCAGAGAGACGCTGGCGAAGTCGAAATCCTTATAATACTCGTTGGGGTCGAAGGGCTTCGCGCCGCCGCCCACCGTCACTCTTGCAGTGGCCGGTGCGTAGCAGGCGTCCTCCGTACCGGCGTTGGGATCCGTCGCCAGCAGGTAATAGGTACCCTCCTTCTCAAACGTATAGGTGTAGCTGCTGCGGTCGCCGCTGTGCGCCGCGACCTCGCCCACCTCCCGCCAGTCGGCGTCATAGACCTTCACGGTCAGACCGGTGATGGGTTCAAAGCTCTCCGTGCCGCCGTCCGCCACAGAGCGCGTGTCGTACTTCATAGTCTGGACGGTCAGGCTGCCGCCGGGTCTGACGGCGTAGCTGTCCCGGTCGAAGGCGGCAAAGGCGCCGCTCTGCCAGAAGCTCCAGTTGCTGAACATGGCCACGTCGATGGTGTCCCCGTCAGACAGCAGCACATAGTCCGCCGTGGCGCCCCAGCCGGCGCTCATCAGCGGGTACACATGGTTGCGGTAGTACATGAGGTTCTCGTCGTGACCCCAGAACTGCTGCATATACATGGACGTGGCGCTGCCGGTGATGTTCAGCGCCAGACTGCTGTCGTCATACGGCTGATTGCCGGTCATGTCGGTAACGCCCACGCCGCCGTCGTGACCCTTGATGATCTCGTCACCGTTGATGACCTGCTCCGGCGTAAGGCCCAGATAGTACACACCCAGCAGGTAGAGGTACAGGTGCAGAGCGGTGGGGCGCTTTACCACCTGATCGTCCACATAGCCGCCCTGTCCGTTCTCCGTATGGTAGCGGTAGAATTCGGACAGCTCCTGCTTGTCCAGATCGAAGTAGGGCACGTCCAGCTCCAGATGGGACAGCACCGTGCCTTCGTTGCCCACCAGCGGGATGCCGTCGTTGGAAACGGTGACATAGACCTTTACAGAGTCGGCGTCCGTCTCATCGTAGCCGTACTGGGCTGCATCGCCGTCAGCCGCCTTGTTCACCGTAATGGTGAGCTGCACGGACGCCGCAGCCTTCTCCGCGCAGGTGGCGGTGATGGTGGGCGTGTATGTACCCGCAGACGGGTTGGTGAAGGACAGGATGGCTCTGCCGTCCTTGTCGGTGGTCACCTTGGTCTGCGTACCGTAGTCGCCGCCGTCCAGCGTGTAGGTCAGCCCATGGCTGCCGCTGTCCTGAAACAGCTCATCCAGTTGGACGGTCAGCAGGCCGCCTGCGGCCACCTCATACGCGGTCTTGGCGCCGTCCTTCACGGTCACGCAGGCTGCCGCGCCGCCGGACACATCCGACGTAGCGAACACCGTCTGCGGCACCAGAGACAGGCACAGCACCAGACTCAACAGCATGGCCAATACACGGTTGGTCATGCTTCTTTTATGGTTCATGTGATCTCCTCCTTATCAGGATTTTCTCTATCTCTAACGCATACGCGGAAAAAGGAGTAAGGCTCCCTTGGCCAATGCGGCGGAGGTATGTCCTTTCCATAAAAAGAGAGGAGGCGGAAGAGGCTTTCGCCCCTCCCGCCCTTATGGAAAGCAGACGGCTGGAAAAACCGTCTCGACTTGACTTATCACATGCAGAAAAAACGCCGGTCCCCCTCCGTTCCGCGGAGAATGACCAGCGGGATCTGCGACAGAAAAAGCACCGGCGTTTTCCCATACGGGAAACGTCGGCGCACACCCCTGCCTATCCATACACCACGGAGAGAGCGCCCGCTGTTGGCGATCCTCTGCTATGTAAGTCTTCTGACTCGCGCCGCGGAGAGCTCTCTCCTCGTTCGTGACCTGTCTTCTCACAGACATGACGTCTGCAATGACGGACTTTCGTCCCAGCGGCTCACGCCGCCTCGGTACGTTCTTGCGCTTACAGTGCCGTTCGCGTGGGGCCTTGCACCCCGTTCCTTTGAAGCCGCCGCCTGACCCCTATCGGAGTCGTTGCGGCAAGCGGCTGCACAGCATCTTTGGATCTTGTATTTAATTGGCCTGCGGCTTTCGCCGCTGCATATCATTATATGTTGGCAAAAACAGGATGTCAACAAAAACGTGCATTCTCCCCAGCACAAATTTTTCCCCGGCAAAAAACGCCCCGCCGCGTCGCGCGGCAGGGCGCTTTCGATCTGCTCAATAGTCGGCGTTGAGCCACGGCTTCTGCCCCCAGTGCAGCAGCCGCGCCAGCTCCATGGCCTTTCCCCCGTCATCGGCGGAGGCGGCGCCCAGCCGCAGCAGCCCCTCCAGGCCGCACGAGCCCATCAGCAGCGATGCCAGATCCCCCTGCCGGCAGTCGACGGTCACATCCGCCGCCGCGTCCGGTGCGGCTACCGCCCAGTGTCCCGCCGCAAAGGTGAGGCGCAGGCAGCGCTGCTCGCCCGCCAGCTCGTCCCGATAGCGGAACACCGCCGTCAGCGTCCCCGCCGGGAACGGGCGGTAGGCGGTTTTTTCCACAAAACGCCGGCCGTCCACCAGCTTGAACATCGTGCCTACGGCGGACACGTTGGTCTGCAAAAAGCCGTAGTCGATGTAGTTCTTCGACACGTCCTGCGGGTCGTCCAGCAGGTGGTGGAAGTCCTCCTCGCCGGTACGCAGGCACACGATCTGCGCCAGATCCTCCTGCATCCGCAGGCCGCCCAGCAGCGCCCGCAGCACGCTACCGTTCTCATAGACCAGCTCCTCCACACTGAGGCGGTTCTGGGTGTAGTTAACGTCGCTGGCGCTCTCAAAGCGGTACGCCGCGTAGCCCCGCAGCGTGCCGCCGTCGTCGTACCAGCCCATGCGCCGCACCTGCATATCGGCTCTGGCCGCCCGCACCTCCTCATCGAATTTCTCCACCATACCGTGGTTTTTCGCCGCAAAGCGGCGCTGACATTCCAGCGCGGCGTCAAAATCCTCCGGCTGCAAAAGCCGCAGATGCCGCCGTGCCTCCTCATCCGGCTTCGGCAGCGACGCCGTCGGCAGGTGATATTCGTAGAGCTTCCCGGCAAAGCCGTAGCCCATCCGGCGGTAGAAGTCGATGCGGAACGGCAGCAGCAGCGTCAGCAGCGCACCCTTTTCCCGGGCATAGTCCTCGAAATACCGCACCATGGCCAGCGCCGCGCCCTTTTTCTTGTGGAGCGGATGCACCTCCAGCGCCATCAGGCCGCAGGCGGGCTGCATCTGCCCGAAGAAGTTCATAGAGAACAGGATGAGCTTCATGGTACCGATGAGCGTATCGTCCTCGAAAAGCCCCACTGTGCGGGTCTGGCTGTCCTCCCGCAGCTCCAGAAGGTGCTTCTCCCGGTAGTGCTGCCGGCACTCGGCGTCCAGCGCCTTGTACGCCGGATAGGCGTTCAGGTAGATATCCAGATAGGCCTCGATGTCGCCCTCCGTCAGAGGACGAAACGCCCACTTGCGGGCAGCTTTCTCGTTGCGCATAAGCCGTACTCCTTTCGCCGCGTACCGCGTACCACGATTATACCGCCATTCCCGCCGCTTGGCAACAGAAATGCCGGTACTGGAACGGCGTTTGGCGGCATACAATGGCACTAAAAAACCGAAAGGGGCGCGGATGCGATATGAAAAGGGTAAAGGTATTCCTGCTGCGGCGTTGGTACATGGTGGGAGGCGCGGCGCTGGTGCTGGCGGCGGCGATCTTCTATGTGGTGAGCTATCCGGCCTCCGTCAGCACCGCCGCCTCCGCGCGGCAGCTCCCTATCTATTCCGTGGAGCGGAGCCAGCGGGTGTGTTCCATCAGCTTCGACGCCGCGTGGGGCAACGAGGACACCCAGACGCTCATCGACATTCTGGAGAAATTCCACGTCAAGACCACCTTCTTTGTGGTGGGTGACTGGGCGGAGAAGTACCCGGAATCGGTGAAGGCGCTGCATGACGCAGGCCACGAGGTGATGAGCCACTCCAACCACCACGACCATTTCAACAGTCTCTCCGCCGATCAGATCGTCGCGGACGTCACCGCCAGCAACGAGCGCATCGCCGCCGCCAGCGGCGTGACGCCCACGCTGATCCGCTGCCCCTATGGAGAGTACGACGACCACGTTATCTCCGCCATCCGCTCCATGGGCATGGAGCCCAT
>OGXX01004283.1_pt1 | contig 11155 bp, 10 predicted proteins | sample 1576301 | NCBI WGS metagenome assembly OGXX01 (sample SAMEA3541469, study PRJEB24748) | human gut metagenome | biome: human gut; feature: human-associated habitat; material: faeces | place: China | collected 2012 | reverse complement strand
TGTTAGTGTTCTCTTTACGAATTTTCCCAATCCTTCTGTTGTTTTTAAAAAAACATTTCCTGTAAATCCATCTGTTACTATTGCATCTACCTTACCTGAAAAAGCATCTCTTCCTTCAACATTTCCTATAAAGTTTACCCCTAATTCTTCTGATTTTTCTTTTAATAATTTATAACTTTCTTTTACTAATTCATTTCCTTTAGTTTCTTCTGTTCCGATATTTAATAATCCAATTGCTGGATGTTCTATTCCAAATGTATTTCTTAAATATATTGTAGACATCTGAGCAAATTGCAATAAATTAATTGGCTTACAGTTTGTGTTTGAACCAGAATCTATAAGTAATAATTGACTTTTGTATGCTGGTAGTATCCCTGCAAGTGCTGGTCTATCTATTCCCTTTATTCTTCCTACAAGTAATGTTGCACCTGCTAATAAAGCACCTGAATTTCCAGCAGAAATAAACACATCTCCTTCTCCATTTTTTAACATCTTAAATCCTACAACCATTGAAGAATCTTTTTTGTGTTTTATTGCCACTGTTGGTTGATCTTCCATTTCTATTGTTTCTGTAGCGTTTTTAATTTTTAATCTTTCTGATACTTCTTCTATTTCCTTACCTGTAAACTCTTTTACTTTAGCTCTGATAATTTCTTCTTTACCTATTAATGTTACATCTGCTTTTATTTGAGTTATAGCTTTTATTGCTCCTTTTATGTTTGCATCTGGTGCATTGTCTCCACCCATTGCGTCTAGTAATATATTCATGTTTTTTTTCATACCCTTTCCTTTATATTTATGATTATTCATGATGTTTCTATTTTATTATTGTTTTGTTAAAATTGCAATAGTTTTAACAAATTTGCCTCAAAAAAAGAATACTATACATAACATATAGTACTCTCTTGATATTAACTATCTTGCATCATCATCATTTTTTGATAAATCTATGTAGTTGGTGTTATCTACTTTAGTTTTATTAATACCATGATTTTTATAATAATCATTAAGTCCTTGTTCATATTTATCTTTTGATGCTTTTGCTGATTTTTGCTTATTTTCCATTAATCTCTTTTTAGCTTCACTCATTCTATCTTCTTTTATTCCGTCCATTCCTTTTTCTGCTACATCAGATATTTCATATTGATTCATATCATTTAATCTTTTGATAAAATCGTTATGTTTATTTTTAGGAACTTCCTTCTCTTTCTGCAAATTATTTTCTTGTTGTTCTTCTATTTTTTGTCCGTTATTCTCTGCTTCATCATTCTTTTTTTGTTCGTCAGTATCTACCTGTACATCATTTTCTTTTTTATTGCTTATTTTATTTTTTATATTAGAGAAGAATTTTGCAATTTTAGCCAATCGTGGATGTTTTCTTTCAAATTCGCTAACTTCAATTAACGCTGTACTTTCTTTATCTTTCATTATTTCTTTTACATCTTCATATGGCTTATAATCTTTAGCATTTGGAATAGCTAAATCATCATCTGTTACAGTATTCAATTCAATGGAAAATTCAAACATCCCTGTATAATCACTTAAAGTATTTGTTGATATACTTCTTAATGGAAAACCTGTATCCTTTTCAATATAATTAATGTTATTATCTGCTAGATTACTATTTATTAATATAGTACTAGGTATTATTCTATAACATCTTTTTCCATTAATATTTGTTGTATCAATCCTTGAAAAAATACTTTTTAACAAAATATCTGGTGTTTTTATTTCTTGTTTCTCCATTAATATATTTCCATATACATTACCTTCATATGTATTATAATACTTAATTTTTGTTTTTTCATCTTCCTTATACTCATATGTATTTTTGCCGTCATAATATATAGCAAATCCTGCAGGACAAATTACTTCATATGTATTTTTATTATAAAAAGAGCTTATATAAACATATTTACCATCCTTTTTATAAACTTCTTGTGAATGAATATCATCTTTTGCATACATATCTACCCTATAATAATAATTATTAGCATCTATTGTATTGTTGAGCTTCTCGTTATTGCTTAATAAAATTACGCATTTTCTTGTTGTAGAAAAAACAAATATAATTATAGCAAGTAATATAATAAATATAGTAAAAAACTTCCAAAACTTGAATTTCCTATTATATTTTCTAGCAAAATCTACAAAGCCTTTCGATTTTTTATCTTCCTTTTTTACGTTATAATCAATTTGCATATTTTTTAAAATATCACTACACTCACTACACTCTTTTATATGATTTTCTATATATGTATTTGTACTGTTTGAAGTTAGATTCCCCATATAATTTGGTAATAAATCTCTAATTACATTACATTCTTTATTTTTCATCATAATCACTCTCCTTTATTAATTAGACGATTAAAAATCAAAAACGTTACAAATATTTCATTTTTTTATTATATTTTAATATAATAAAGTTTTTATAAACTTAATTTTTATATTATCTAATTATTGGAAAAATGTAAATTTAAAAGAAATATGATATATAAAATCTCAATTATATAGAAATTTAAAAATTTTTAATACACAAAATAAACAATTAAAAATATAGAAAGGGGGCTATCGCCCCCTCCCCTTAGTGGGATGCATTAATTGATATACTAATACTACTTAACAATAAAAAACCTTATCTTGTTTTTGCTTCGTTTTTTAAAGATTACGGTTCACGATACACAGCTCCACTTCCACTGAAATTGCCTTCAAGCCATACTGTATATTCTCCAGGCTCCTGGCAATTAAGATATAAGTCTGCATATTTATGACCCGTTCCAGTCCACGTCGCAACAACTTTAGATGTAGCACCTCTCTTGTTGAAGTGAATCCTAATAGGCATAAGAAGACCATTATAGTAATCAATATACATATGGATCTTCACATTATCCCCTCTATTCACATAAAAGGTTCCATAATAAGTGTTAGTTCCATTTAACTGAACATAATCTATGTTCCGCGGTGTAACACTCGCTACATCATTCTCTTTTACATTTGTAGATGTAACAACCTGTGCCAAGCTATCTTTTGGAGTAACATCCTCCGTCTTAGCCATTGCCTGAACAGGCACACAAGTCAAAAGCATACAAGAACATAAAATAATACTTAAAAATTTTTTCATGATTTTTCTCTCCTTTTTGACATGTGCAATCCCACTAAGTACTGCCTTTAGTTTTCCTAAAACTTTATTATAATACCATTTTAAAAATAAAATGTCAATATTTTCCACTTTTTTTTTTATTTTTCTTTAAAACTTGTAATATTGTATCTACATACCTGTACGAGGTAGAATCTTTGTCAAATCAATATTTTTTTTATATACTACAGAAGTCCATTCATCATTATCTTCAACATACTTTTCTAAATAAGAACCACTTACTTTTGTTGTATTTGTAAAAGTATATCCATTTTCTAGCCCATTTAAAACTTTACAATAAACAACAGGTGTCTCAACCTCTTGATAACCTACTTTAACAGTACCAAAACGAAATTCAAAATCTGTAACATATTCATCATCTGCTAAATCTAAAGTAGTAAAATCTAATTCATTATTTGTGCTTGTACTTAAATTTTCATTAAATATCTTATATTCTTCACTTGTATTTGTTTTATACCACACAGAATACTTCAAATCTTCATTCCAAGTTCCTGTATAGATTTTTTCTAACCTTACAGCCTCTGTTGGTAGAGTATCTTGCCAAGTAAAATTATCTAAAGGAACATTTGAATTATTTTTTATATCTTTAAAATCATAATATATTGTATCTTCACATTGAGTTTCAATAAAACCTTTTTTTGTTATTTCTACATCAATATCAACATTCTCATTTTTTATATCTACATTTACTATTTCTTTATGATTTATTATTTCTGCATTAAATGTATTTTCATTGATTATATAATAATCTGGAGCAACAATTTCCTTTAAAGTATAATTTCCTTTTAAAAGCTCTTTACTTACTGCTTTTCCCTCTTTGTCAGTTGTTATTGTATTTACTAAATTATTTTCACTATCATATATTTCAAAAGTTGCTCCCTCTAATTTAGCACCTTCTTTTAGCTCAGAATACTTATTGTTATCGCTACTATATTTTGATATTTGTATATAACCTTTTATTTTTTCATTTTCAAAAGTCATATTTTTTATTTGATTTTCTTCTAGTTTTATTGTTTGTGTTTCTTCACTTAATACATAATTCTCCAAAGTTTCAGTTTCTCTAGCAGTATATGTATCATCAATTGGCAATCTTTTCGTTACTGCCTCTCCTTTAGTATCAGTTATTATTTTATCTACAACATTTCCTTTACTGTCTAAAATCTCAAATTTAACACCATCTAAAAGAACAGTATTATCATCTTTATCAACTTTAATAACTTTTATTTGACCTTTTTTCTTTTCATTTGTAAATTTTACATTTGTTATCTGGTCTTGTTTTAGAATCACAGTTTTTGGAGTATCATTTAATACATAATTTTGTAATGTTTTTGTTTCCTGAACAGTATATGTCTTATCAATTCTTAATTTTTTAGATGTAGCCTCTCCGTTTTCATTTGTTATTAGCTTATCAACAATATTGTTATCTTCATCAATTACATTAAATTCTACACCTTTTAATTTTACCTCATTATTATCTAAATCAACTTTAATAACTTTTACTTGACCTTTCTTTAATTCATTTGTAAATGTAATGGTTTTTATTTGATTTTCTTCTAATATTATTGTTTGAGGAGTTTCATTTAATACATAATTCTGTAATGTTTCTTTTTCTCTTATTGTTAATTTTGCAAAATCTCTTATTGCATATCTTGATGTATAAGCCTCTCCATTTTCATTTGTTGTAATCGTTTCTAATACTTTTCCGTTTTCATCTAAAATATCAAATTTGACACCTTTTAATTTGATTTCTTTATTATCTAAATCTACTTTTATAACTTTTATTTGACCTTTTTTTAATTCATTTTCAATAGTATTCTCAGATGTTGTATTCCATTTAACTTCAACATTTGTATCTTCAGCTAAGTTGTACCATTTTCCTGTACTCTTTTCAATTAGTTTGTATTCTCCAATACGAAGATTATCAATTTTAATTTCTCCGTTCACATCTGTTGTATAAGTACCAATTACTTTTTGAAATTCCTCAGAGAATAAATCAAATTTTACATTACCTAAAGTAATGCGATGATTGTCTTTGTCAACTTTGTATATTTTTAGAGAACCTTCTTTATGCTCGTTTGTTATATCTTTTTTAGTTGTTTTATTATACTCTACATTTACATCAAAAGTAGCATTATTTATAACATAATTCTTGTCAGTTGCAATTTCTTTTAGTTTATAATTATCTTGATATAAACCAGAAAATGTAGCAATACCTTTTTCATCTGTAGTAGCATTCGCAACTATTGTTCCATCTTCTTTGGTTAATTGAAATGTCACTCCAGAGATTGGTTCAGATGTTTCCTTATCTGTTTTATTTATTTGTATGCTACCTGTATTTGTTTTTAAGTTCAATGTTCCTTTTCCTGTTATATCTCCATAAGGGTCAAATGCTAAGGCATAATCTTGAGTCCCTGCAACAGTTGTTTTGCCATAAAATACAGGATAAGTTTCAGCTTTAGCTTGAATACTAAAAGCAACATTTATATCTGCTCTCATTTCACTTTTGGGAATTTCTATTTTAAAGTTTTCACTACCACTAAAAGTTGTTTTTGCATTATTATTTAAGTCTGTAATTATTGCTCCATTTGGTAGTCCTACTGTAGAAGTTATGCTATATTCTTTTGTATTTACTCCACAATTTATTTTATATTCCTGTGAATAATAGTTGTCATCTTCTTTAAAATCTCCAACTTTTTGTGTACTAATTCCAGCAGTATATGGTGTTTGTGTACCATTTCTGCCAATATTCACAAGATTTACTATTGCATTCGCTATTGCCGTTCCTCTGCTATCTCCACCACGAAACCTAGTTCCTGCATCATACCCATATAAAATACTATAAACTGCTTGTTTTGTTGCAACAAAAGCATCATATTCGTTTTCTACCCCCATTTGTGCAGGTGTTTTATATGGGTATCCATTTATAATTGTTCTCCATACTCTTACATCATCTAAAACTTGCTCTATATTAACAGTATATGGGTCATGCTCTCCTACTCCGAGGATATTCCTTATTTAAACAATATGCAGGATATTGATTTCCATTTTCAGTATATGTAACAAAAGTACAAGTTACATATTTCCACATTTTTTCTTCAGCATTATAATATTGTAAATGTAATCCACAATCTCCGTTATTCTCTAAGTATGCAGAACTTATTTCAGTTGCAAAAACTATATTTGAAATACTTGAAAGCAATATTGATATAAGAATAAATATTGCTACTGGTTTTTTCATAATTTTATTTTTCATTTTCATTTCCTCCATTTCACTTAAAAAGACACTATTTCTAGTGTCCACGAATTTTTAATTTCAGAATATATAACATTCTGTCATTATAAGTTGCCCTCCAGAATAATAGTCCTCTGCATAAATTCTTATTGTACCGAATTTATTGCAAATAGCACTTTTAACACGATTTTCTGTGAAAGTAAATTGATTTGTACGTTCTTTTATTGAACTATCTACAATTATTGTATATCCATAAGTTTTCATATCCTCTGTTACATTACTTTCAATTATACTTTTTATTTTTGCTATCATCATGTCATTTCTAATATATTTTTCTTGAGGTACAACTGGCTTTTCTTCATGTTTAATTTCTTCTTTTTGTATGCTTTCCTCTTGTTTAGTTTCTTTATTTTGTATTTTTTCTTCTTTAGTAATTGTTTGGGTACTTTCCTGCTTTTGAGTTTGTGTTTGCTTAGGTGTTTCAACTTTCTGCTTTGTTTGAGTAGGTATTGATGTATTTGTTTCCTGTTTAATTGATTTGCTATTTGTAGATATAGTAGTTTGCTTTTGAATCTGATTAACTACCTCATTTTTTACTGGAAAACTTTCCTCTATTACTTCATTATTTATAGTTTCAGTATTCTCAGCAATATTTTCTACTATTTCCTCTTGATTAGCATTTTCTTCAGAAACAGTTTCAAGATTATCTTTAGCAATTTCTATATTATTTTCAGACATTGCATTTTTACTTACTATATTTGCATTTTTATATAGCATAAAAACTAAAAACATCAATACCAAGATAACTAAAATAAATATTATAAATACTTTCTTTTTCATATTATAAATCGTCTCCTTATTTTAATTATACAACAGCATAATTAAAAAAGCGACCCACTCAAACACAGTCAAAATATAGGTTTTAAGTTACATATTACATTCAACTGCTTGAACACAATACCTTTTTGATGGCTCATTTTTCACACAAGTAATTAGAGTAATTCTATTATCTTGTGTTTCTTGAAGATAACTCCAATCTGTTTCATCAATCTTTGTAACTGTTTCAACAAGATATTTTCTTGTTTTGTAAAGACCCTCAAAATAAATCTCATCTCCTTTCTTTAATTTGTGTATATTAGCAAAGTAATTTGCATTGCTACCTCTGTTATGACTTGCTAGGCCAACATTCCCTGATGTTATACCTGTGCTTGTAAAATGACCAATAGCCTCAGCAAGTATTGATAATTCTGTTCCCTCTTTTATAGGGGCTTTGATTAAATTTATTGATGGTATAGTTAATGTTCCTAATAATTCGTTATTTTCAATTACAGTTGGCAAATTTTCTGTAACAACTATTTCTGTTATAGCATTATCTTCTATTTCTTTTACTAAATTATCCATTTGTATTTTGTAAGCCGTAAAGAAACCAACTAATAGTAAAACAATAATACTTGCGATTATTATTACAATGTTAATTATCTTTTTCATTATCTTTTACCTCCTGTTTTTTATTTCTCTTTATAAAGAAAAATAAAACTATAATTACTACACCACTACTAGCAACAATTATAGGAGTATAATTTATATTTTTATCTTCTTTTGGTGTTTCAACTTTTTCTGGAATTACATACTTATATGTAACAGTATATTCAAATATATTTTCTTCTGTTTTTTCAGCTATTCCGTTGTATTCAGCAGTAACTGTATATGTGTATAGATTATCTTTTCTTGTTTTTGTTGCATAATAACAATTGGCTATATATTTATCTGCAACTTGATTATCTCCAAACATTTTTGTACTTTGTATTTCCCAAGTTGTTTCTAATAAATCCAAAGTAATATTTTCTTTTTTTATCTGTTTAGGAATATAATCCAAATCATTTTTTTGTAAATCAGTCAGGCACTCCATTATCTGATCAAACAGTCCGACGAATGATTAACAAATATACTTCTCTTGCTGCCATCGAACAACACATTACACCACATATGTTCCGTCATACATTTGCAAGTTCCCTTTTAGATGCTGATGTTGATATTCGATATATACAGGAAATGCTTGGTCATAGTTCTATCAATACAACTCAGATTTACACTCATGTCACTATGGCAAAGCAAAAAAATATATTAACAACAAAACATCCCCGTAATAATTTTAATTTTTAACCTATGGTCTACCTTAATTGACTGATAATCATGTATTATCAGTTAGAAAACAAGTAAACATCATTTAACGAGAGAGGTAAGTTATGAACAATATATTTTATCCTAAACAAATACTTAAAGCGAAGACAATCACATCAGAAAATCAATGCTTTTTTGCTATGCCATTTTCGGCAGAATATACAAACTTGTATGATACATTAGCATTACATTTAGAAAATAATGGCTATAAGTGCATACGTGTTGATAATAATTTATCTGCCTCTGTTCCAATCATAAATTTGATATTAAATGGTATAGCGACTTCTCAATTTGTTATTGTAGACATTTCGGAAACTAATGCAAATGTTTTTTATGAATTGGGGGTTACACATACTGTTAAAGATTATGAAAATGTTTTTATTATAAAAGAAAATGAATCCAAAACTCCTTTTGATATTCAACATCTTCAATATATTTCTTATGACAAAAACAATTTAAAGCAATTGGCAACAAAATTGCTGGAACGATTAAAGGCAAATCAATATAAGAATGCATTTAAACATGAATTATCTATGAAACAATTATTAAAATATGAAGAAATAGATAATTTTGTTGACCTTTTTTCAAATCATTTTTCGAAAGAAGAAATATGTATATATAGTGAACTTTTGGATGGAAATACCACGGTTACAAATGTTTCTTCTATTACCGATGCGGTATGGAAATATGATAAATTTTTAAGGGAGAATGCTAATAAACCTGAAATTGAAGAGTATATATCATCGTTATTTAAATTGTTTTTTGAAATACTTTTATCATGCCATCAAAATGATGAAATAGTATTATTTATCGACAACTTTTTACACGACTGTGAATATGGTTCATTATCGAGTAAAAAGCTCTTGTCGTATCAAACTGATTTAGCAATAAAATTTGCAGAAAATTTAAAACTAATAGAAATAACTGCAAAATGGATAGTTGAATATTTTCAACGCTCAAAATCTACACATGTAGATTTAAATAGATACAAATTAGAAGCTTTTTTGTTAAAAAATGAATCGGATCAAATTAACGAATATATTATAAACGCACTATTTTCTGATAACAAGTATGTTCGCGAACATATGGCAGACATAGTCGGCGAAAAGAAGTTAACGGCAGCAGAAGATAATCTGATTATACAATTAAAACGAGAGAAAAGCATATATACTATATCAAGCATCGTCGAAGCTTTAGGAAAAATTGATAGTAAAAAATCGATTGATACAATAAAAGAATGGCTAAATAACAACGCTGAAGTGGCTATTGAAAATGGTGAATATTTTGCAATTAAACATTTTAGGAATGCCATAGTTAAAATTGACAGCAGAGAAACATTGAGCGATTTTGATAGTAAATATTTTGATGTTTTAAAAATCAATAACGAAATATAGATTGCAAACAAACAATCTATATTGTTATTGAAAAAGAATAGGAATAATATTCTTGAATATTTATACTTTGATAAAAAAGTGTAAATATCAATGCTTTGTATGCTTTTAATGTTTCTAAATCAGAAACATTGTTATATAAACAATCAAGCATAGATTGCAAACTTTTGGTTAGATATTTGTAAAAGTATTCTTTAGGTGCCTCTCCTAAAGAATCATAAAGTTGTACAAATGTCCTAAAAAAATCCGTTATATGTTTTCGACTAAAATAATGAGTTAATGATGCATCATGTTGATAATAATATAGGCAGCTATCCGTGATAAGTGCTATTTTATTTGCATGCAAAAAACTGATAAATGTAAATGCATCATCTTCATATATTGTATCAAAAAAGATAATATTATTTTTATCCAATAATGTTTTACGAAAAAGTTTACACCCCAATAGAGGGCTTAAAAAATACTCATTTTCAAAACAATGTGACAACAGTCCCAGTGCCATAGTATTTGTTATAATATTATTATATAAGTATTTATATCTGGAACTTGTTTTTTTATATTCATATGCAGTTTTTATTTCCCATAATACAATATCTATATCTGAATCTGATCCCAATTTGTTGACAGCCTTTTCAATGCAATTTAAGTCTAGCCAATCGTCACAGTCTAAAAATAATATATAATCCGAAGATGCATATTTTAATCCTAAATTTCTAGAAATCGCAGGTCCCATGCATGTATCATTTCTTAAATAATTAATACAGGGAAATGTATTTAAGTATTTTTCTATTATTTTATAGCTTGAATCGGTTGAATTATCATCCACTATTATTAGCTCGATTTCTTTGTAAGATTGATTTAAAATGGATTCTATACAACGTGATATAAATTTTTCGCCATTATGCATTGGAACAATGACAGACAATTTTTTGACATCCATAATTGAGTCTCCTTCGTACATTACTTGTTTTCTGACTGATAATACATGATTATCAGTCAATTATCTTAAATTTCTTGAACTCTTAAACAAAATATGCATATCTATTGATCAACTACGATATTAGCCATCTTCTTGCATGAAATAATGTTATATATCGCATATTTTAATCATCATAGTATGCCGATATCTGTTTCAAAATTACATTATAATAAGTTTTCATTAAACTACGTTCTGTATCGCCTACATAGCTGTTA
>OGXX01004282.1_pt1 | contig 11155 bp, 9 predicted proteins | sample 1576301 | NCBI WGS metagenome assembly OGXX01 (sample SAMEA3541469, study PRJEB24748) | human gut metagenome | biome: human gut; feature: human-associated habitat; material: faeces | place: China | collected 2012 | reverse complement strand
TCTGCAGGCAGTTGATGATGCCCTGCGAACGAAGACCGGGAAGCGAGAGGTTTACCCGGATGGCGATGGGGGTCCCTGGCGTCAGCTCACCCTCCATCAGGTGGGAGCGCAGGATCTGAAATACAATATTCTCTGCCATATTCATACCTTCCTTCTTTACTGCCCTGCCTGCCGGGCGCGCGCCTGCCCTTCCCCGGGCGCGCCGCCTGCGGCACCGCCGCTGCGCTATTATCGCATCGCCATCCCTGCGGGATGGACAATGCTCCCCCGCTCCGCGGCGGTGCCTGCGCTTCGCTGCGCCGCGCCCTGCCGCGTCTCCGCAAAAGGACCACGCGCCGTCCGGCATCACACAGGCTTGCTAAATCGTTAATGTAATTTTATTGAATCATCTTTTGACCAATTTTGCAAGCCATTCCCACTAATTTCAGCGGCTTTCACAAATGCCGCTCCCACAGTTTTTTACTTTAGTCCAATGTAATTTTACTAAAATTATTACTTTTTACTTGATATTTTAGTTTTCTGCCCTATACTTAAAAGAAAGACCCCCCGAAAGGAGCCTGCCTATGTCCACCCTCAAAGATGTCGCCGCGCTGGCGCAATGTTCCCTCACCACCGCTTCCATCGTTGCCAACGGCCGCGGGGATGAAATGCACATCTCCCCCGCCACCCAGCAGCGCGTTGCCGAAGCTATCCAGCAGCTTCAGTACCGCCCGGACCGCGGGGCGCAGCTGCTGCGGGCCGGCCGGCGCCGTCTCACCATCGCGCTGTACTGGCCGCTGGATCACCGCACCACTCTACTGGGCGATAGACTGTATAATTTCTACAGTATCCTCCAGCAGGAGCAGGAACCCGCCGACCCCTACGAGCTGCTCATCCAAACCTATTTCAGCGGCCGCCTGGGAGAGATGCTCTCCCCCATCATGCAGGGCCGCTACGATGGCGTCATCATCGGCGGGGCCGGCGAGCAGGATCTCATTCAGTTGGAAAATGCGGATATTTCCATCCCTCTTGTCCTCCTCAATGCCGAAAGCCGGAAGTATTCCACCGCCGGGGTCAACCACGCCCAAACCGGCTCCCAGGCCGCTGCCCTCATCCACCAAAAGGGTTACCGGGAATGCGCGGTCATCCGGGGCGGCGACCATTATGATGGCACCAGCCAGCGCACCAAGGCTTTCCTCAATTCCTGCCGGCAGCTGGGCATCCGCATCCAGCCGGAATGGACCTTCCAGGCCGCGCCCACCATTGCGGGCGGGGCCGCCGCCACCGAGGAATACTGCGTTCTCCGCCAGCGCCCCCGTGTCATCTACTACGAGAATGACAGCATGGCCCAAGGTGGCCTGTATACCCTGGCTCGCAGCGGCATCCGTGTCCCGCAGGATACCGAGGTGCTCTGCATTGGGCTGCGCAAACCGGAAATGAACCACTGCCTGAATCCAGCCCTCAGCTGCATCACCATCCCGCAGACGGTGGACCGGCAGGCCGTTGCCCTGCTGCTCCGCCTCATCCGGGAGCTGCCAGCCGCCCCCTTGCATGTGGAAATGGAGCCACAGGTCCAGCTTCGGGAATCCTTTACCCCGCCGGAAAATGCCCCCGCGGACAGCCAGTAAAAATGTTTCACGTGAAACATTTGTTCGCGTTTGACTTCTCAGCTCCTAGCTTTTCCCATTTCGTAAGTAAACATCCCCCGACCGGGGGATGTTTACTTTATTGCGGACTTTCTTCCCTTCGCTTAACAAGGACACCCACGCTTTTGCATCGAGCGCAGCCTGCGCTCCTGTCGTGCTGACCCTGCGCTTTGCTTCGGGCAGCCCTCCCCGCTGCGGTGCGTCCTCCTTTCCCTGCAAGGTCTTACGATTTTGCAGGGACCCCAAGTGAAAATCGGCGCTGACTGCGTCATCTCGTCGTCGCGGACTGCGCTTCATGTCGGGGCGCTATTCCTACGGAATAGGCACCCCTCCAACGCTTCGTCGCTCCGCCTCTCCCCACGAGGTCTTACGACCTTGCGGGGACCCCGCAGCAGCATACGCCAGTATGCCGGTGTCCTCTTCCTTGTCATCATCCGGTTTTCGCGCAGGAGAAAATGGCGTCCGAGGAAGCACGAAGCAGCAGGCAGGCTGGCGCCTGTCAACGCGACGCGCAATGTCGGGCGGTATTTATACCCGCAAAAGCCGTATGTGCTCTTGTCAATCGAAAGTATTAAAATAAATAATTACAGAGCCGCAACGGATCGTCTTTCCGTTACGGCTCTCTTTTTATGAATATGCTATTGGCATTGGTCTTTTCGACCGCATGTTTTTCACAGGGAGAAAGATTCCCTGAAGATGACCACCGGCTCGTAGGAGCGCACCACGGCGGCATTTGCGCCCTTGCGGATCATCTCTGCGGCCATTTGAACGGCACCGGCCGTCATCGCCTCGGTAGGCATTTCGATGACCGAAAGCGGCGGGGTACAGTACTGCGCCTGCTGGCGCTCTCCCAAGCCAAAGCAGATAAGCCCCACCTCCTGCGGGATGCGGATGCCCTCCTTTTGCATCTGGTGAGCCGCCCCAATAGCCATAATATCGGATGCAAATACCAAAAGCTCCGGCAGCGAGCCGCCGGTCATCATGGTTTTGATGCCCACCGCACCGCCTTCGTAGGTATCCTCCGCTTCCACCACCGCGTGGGGCGGTACCCGCAGACCATACTCCCCCGCTGCTGTTATGGCATCGCGGATGCGGCTGCTATCCGCCATAAAGTTGGAACGGTTCTTCAAAAAGCCGATGCTGCGGCAGCCCTTGGCACGGGCCAATTCCATCACCTGCCGCACCGCCTTGGCATAATCGGTATACACCGCACCAAAGCCCGCCTGGTGGCGGTTATACAGCACCAACGGCAGATCCGTCTCCAGCTGGGCCAGGGCGTCCATATCCGCCGGGGAAAGACCGCCTAAAATAGCGCAGCTGTATGGGCTATGGAAGTGCAGGCCCTTTTCCTCGCACAGGTGCCCCTCCCGGAAGGTATTGACCACCAAATCGTAGTCCAACTCCTGGCGCAGGTGCTCCTGCTGGAAGGTCCCCAACAGCCGACCCACATAGGAGGCTCTGCGATCCAGCGGCCAATACAGCGCCAATACCGGGCGTTCCGCTTCGCTGGCGCGCAGCCGCCGGGCCACATTACTGGGGCGGTAACCGGTGGCCGCCACAATCTCCAGGATGCGCTGTTCCGTGGCCGAGGAGACCTTCATCTCCCGCGCTTTGCCATTGAGGACAAAGGAAACCGTGGAGGGAGATACATTGGCGATGCGGGCGATGTCCTTGATGGTTGCCATAGCGAAGCCCCCTTTCTTTGTGATAGCTCCATCTTACCCAAATTTGCCCGGAAAGTCAATTCCTCCCGAAAAGCTTAATCGTTTTTGCTTTTTGAAATTTTCTGTTGACAATTCACTTTTCTCCCACTATAATCGAATTAGCTAAAACGATTTAGTTATTTTAAGAAAGGGTGAGTTCCTTGCCACAGAATGCTTTGCAACAGCTATTACAGGCCCCGGCCGGCACCCCGGTCACACTATCCCCTGATTGGTGTCTCATCAACGATGGTCCCTCCGGAGACCTGCCCGCCATAGTGCCGCAGGTAGACCCGGCGCGCCGCGCGCAGGTGGTGGTCATTCTTGACCATGATATCCCCGCTGGGAGCTTCCAGAGCGCTTTCCGCCAGAAAGCACTGATTGATTTTTCCCGGGCCAATTCGCTGGAGTTTATCCAGTCCGCCGGAATCAGCTACCAGCTGCTGATGCAGGGGCGGCTGGCAACTGGTTCTCTGCTGGTGACCTGCGGCCAGCATGTGGCACAGGTTGGTGCCATCGGTGCTTTGGGGCTGCATTTTTCCCCCGAGGAACTGGCCCGGTGGCTGCAGGGTGGAGAGCTGACCCTGCCGGCACCGCAGCCGCTGCATATCAGGCTGGAGGGGGACTTTGCCCGCGGCGCCACAGCCTATGACATTGCGCTGGCCTGTGCGGGCAAAAAAGGAGCCGAAGGCCGCCTGCTGCTCCTGCATGACCACACCGCACGGGGGCTTACCCGCGCGGAAAAGCAGACGCTCTGTCTGATGGCCCAGCGAGCCGGTGCGGTAAGCGCCCTGTTTACAGCGGAAGACGCCCCGGCCGATACCACACTGCAGCTGGAGGACTATCCACCCTGTGCTATGCTCCCCGGCAGCCTGCCGGAAGATCCGATGGAAGCCCAGCCCCTTACCGCTCTGTCCGACATCCGGGTGGATGCCTGCTTTATCGGGGGCTGCTCCTCCGGGCGGATAGAGGAACTGCGCGAAGCCGCTGAAATTCTGCGGGGACATCACATCCGGCGGGAGCTGCGGCTACTGATCGGCTTTGCTTCCAACACGGACTACCTGCAGGCCATGGAGGAAGGGCTGATCGATGTATTCCTGGACTGCGGAGCGCAGGTCACCAATCCCGGATGCGCCTCCTGCCTGACCACCTCCATCGGCGTCATCGGGGATGGGGAGGTCATGGCCTCTACCGGGTGCTTCCACTACTCCGGCTGCTGCGGCACCCCCGCTTCCCGGGTCTATCTGGTTTCTGCGCGGACTGCCGCCCAGGCGGCGCTCAGCGGATATCTTTATCAAGCGTAACAGGAGGGCATAACTATGGATACTGTTTTTACGGGCCGGATATGGAAGCTGCCCGATGATGTGGATACCGATACTATTATCCCGGGGCGGTACGGTGTGCTGCCCTCCGCGGAGGAGATGAGCCGCCACTGCCTGGAGCCGCTGCGCCCGGAGCTGGCCGCCGCGGCCCGGCCGGGAGATATCTTTGTGGCCGGGAAGAACTTTGGCTGCGGTTCCTCGCGGGAATTTGCCCCAGCCTGCATCGCGGCGCTGGGTGTGCGATGCATTGTGGCCAAATCCTTTGCCCGCATTTTTTACCGCAACGGCATCAATAACGGGATGCTGCTCATTGAGACGGATGACCTGTATGACCGCTGCGAGGAAGGGGATCTTCTCACCGTGGAGGTAAACCGCTGCCTGAAGGTAAACGGGCAGGTCATTCCCATCCGGCAAATTCCCGATAATCTGTTTGAGATCATCAAGGCCGGGGGGCTGGTACCCCGCTACCGCGCCCTGAATGAAGCGGCCAAAGCCGCCGAATCCGTCCAAAAGGAGGTGCACTGAGATGGGCTACACCATGGCTGAAAAGATCCTGATGAAAAATACCGGGCTTTCTCACCTGGCACCCGGCGATCTGATCATGACCCGGCCGGATATGTGCATGGTACATGATATCTACACCCCTTTTGTGGTGCAGAAGCTGGATGAGATGAAATTCCGCCGCCTGGCCGACCCGGAAAAAGCTGTGATCTTCCTGGACCACCTGTGCCCCACCAACCAGGCCACCGGCGACCCCCGCCACTACCACAAGGGGCACGAGCTTTCCGATCGCTTTGGTATCCGCAAGCTGCATGCCGGGGAGGGGATCTCTCACACCCTGATGCACGAATACCGCTATGCCCTGCCCGGTACGGTGGTGGTAGCTACCGACAGCCACACTCCCACTTATGGCGGGGGCGGGTGCTTCTGCACCGGGATAGGCTATACCGAAATGGCCGCCACCCTGGGCAGCGGCGAAATGTGGATGAAGGTCCCGGAGGCGATCCGCATTACGGTGGAAGGGGAGCTGCCTGCCGGGGTGTACGCCAAGGATATTGTCCTGCAGGTGCTGAAGGATCTGCGCTCCGACGGCGGCACCTATAAATCGCTGGAATATGTGGGCAGCACCATTGACGCGCTGGATATGTCCGGCCGGTACACCATTGCCAATATGTCGCTGGAGGCGGGCTGCAAAACCGCACTTTTTGCCGCTGACCAGAAAACCGCCGATTACTTTGACCTGCCGCTGGAGAAGATCTCCTGGATCCATCCCGATCCGGATGCCCACTATGTCCGGGAACTGTACTACCGGGCAAAGGAGCTGGTACCCTATCTTTCCTGCCCGCAGGGCGTTGATAATGTTCACTCCATAGAGGAGGTGCAGGGCACCCCACTCAATGAGGTCTACATTGGCAGCTGTACCAATGGCAGCCTGGAGGATATGGCAGTGGCCGCCCGCATTTTGCAGGGGCACCATGTGGCCCCCTATCTCAAGCTTATCATCATTCCCGCCTCCATCGGCATCTATCGCCAGTGCATGCGGCTGGGGTACATCCGTGCCTTTGTGGAGGCCGGCGCCATGGTGGCGCATCCCTGCTGCGGCCTGTGCTGCGGCCAGCCCTATGGCCTGATGAGCGATGGCGAGGTGGTACTGGGTACCAATAACCGCAATTTCATCGGGCGGATGGGCACCACAAAATCTCTTATCTATCTTAGCAGCCCCGCCACGGCGGCCGCCAGTGCCCTTACCGGTGTCATCACCGATCCCCGCACCGTGACTGCGGACTGATATTGCAAGGAGGAATCATCATGGAGTATAAAATTGCTGTGATCCCCGGCGACGGCATCGGCGTAGATGTCATCCGGGAAGCGGTTCGTTCGCTGGATAAGATCGGCGAGGTTTACGGACATCAGTTCCATAAGGTGGAGCGCCTGGTAGGCGGCTGCTGCATTGATGCCTACGGCGTGCCCATCCAGCCGGAAACACTGGAGCTCTGCCGGGAATGCGACGCCATTCTGTTTGGTGCGGCCGGCGGGCCTAAGTGGGACCACCTTCCCCGGGCCCAGCGCCCGGAAAGCGGCCTGGCCGCCCTGCGCCGTGGCTTTAATCTGTTCTGCAACCTGCGCCCGGCCAAGCTCTACCCCGACCTGCGGGAAAATTCCCCGCTGAAAAACGAGGTGCTGGACCGCGGACTGGACCTGCTGCTGGTGCGGGATCTCATCGGCGGTATCTACTTTGGCGAAAAGGGCACCCGGGAGGGCGCCCGTGGTCGGGAAGGCTACGATGTGGAATGTTACAGCGAATTTGAGGTGGAGCGGGTAGCCCGCCATGCCTTCCGACTGGCGCAGGGCCGCCGCAAGAGCGTCACCAGCATTGATAAATCCAATGCGCTGGAAAGCTCCCGGCTGTGGCGGGAAACGGTGGCCCGCGTAGCGCAGGATTACCCTGATGTGCAGCTGACCAACCTGCTGGTGGATAAGGCCGCTATGGAGCTGACCTGCAATCCCTCCCGCTTTGATGTGATGCTGACCACCAGCATCTTCGGTGATATCCTCTCGGATGAGGCGGGGGTGGCCACCGGCTCGGTGGGGATGCTGGCCTCTGCGGCCATCAATGAAAATGGCTTCGGGCTCTTTGAGCCCATCCATGGCACCGCCCCGGATATTGCCGGGCTGGGCATTGCCAATCCCCTGGCCGCTATTGCCTCGGTAGGTATGCTGCTGGAAATCGGACTGGGGCTGAAGGAAGAAGCCGCCGCCATCGACCGGGCCATCAATGAGGTGCTGCACCTGGGCTACCGCACCCCGGATATCTACCTGGAGGGCCGTGGGCTGACCAAGGTGACTACCGAGGAAATGGGCCGCCTGACCGCTGAACATATTCACCGCTAAGACAGGGAGGACACACCATGAAAGATAAGGTAAAGTACGGCCACGAGCTGCTGGATATCGAGATCCCCGAGGGGACCGACCTAAGCATATTGCTGCCGAAGCAGCACCCTGCCGGCGTTCGCTCGGAGGAGGAGATCGTGGAGGACGCGCTGGCCCATCCCATTGGGGCCGGGCTGCTGGCCGAGGAGATCCACGCCGGTGATACCGTGTGCATCCTTACCAATGACATCACCCGCCTGACCCGCAGCCACATTTATATCCCCATCCTGGTGCGGGAGCTGAACAAAGCCGGCGTGCCGGACGGGGATATCACCATTCTGTTTGCCAACGGGATGCACAGCGCCATGACCGAGGAGCAGATGTGCAGCCTCATCACCGAGGATATTTACCGCCGTGTAACCGTGGTGCAGCACGACTGTGAGGAATCCCCCTGCCAGCTGGTGGGCACCACCAGCTACGGTCATGAGGTGTGGGCCAATAAAATCGCCATGGCAGCCGATAAGCTCATCCTTACCGGCGGTATCCTGGTGCACCACATGGCCGGGTTTGGCGGTGGACGCAAGGATATCATCCCCGGCTGTGCCCGCAAGGATACCATCCTCAGCAACCACAAGATGGTCATTGACCCCAATGCCCAGGCCGGTGTGCTGGAAAACAACCCCGTTCATCTGGACTTTATGGAGGCATGCGCCTTTACCCACCCCGCCTATCTGCTGAATGTCATCTGCGATGACCACGGGATGATCTACCAGGCGGTGGCCGGCCACTGGCGGGAAGCCTACCTGCACGGCGCTGAATTGGCCAAGGAGTTCTATCTCTATCCCATCCCGGAACGGCCCGATATCGTCATTGCCTCCTGCGGTGGATTTCCTAAGGATATTGACCTGCGGCAGAGCAAAAAGGGCTTCTACAATGCCAGCCGTGCCGTGAAAAAGGGCGGCGTCATCATCTGCCTGGCGGAGTGTCCCGAGGGATGCAGCAAAGAGATGGACGATCCCTTTGAGGAATGGCTGGGCCGCTATCCCGATAAGGACTCCGTGGTGGCGGAGCTGAAGCGCAAGGTGAATATGGGCGGGCTGAATTGCTACAAGGTCCGAGAATGCCAGGCCCACTGCCGGCTGATCCTCATCACCGCGCTGGACCAAAAGCGCATGGCCGATGTAAATGTGGAGTGCTACCCCAAGGAACAGCTCAATGAGGTCATCCGCACCGTTTTGGCGGAATATGACCACCCCAAGGTGCTGTATATGCCGCAGGCCACCCTTACGCTGCCGCTGGTGAAAGAATAAAATCTCTCCCCCGATCATTTGGTCGGGGGAGTTGCTGATTCTATTGCATTTTGTGAGCCGCTGCGCTGCAATAGGTCTGTCCATTGATGCTGCCGGAGGGAGGCTTTTCTAAATCCATCCAGTTAGCTTTTGCTAACCATGAAGAGAAACAGTAACGCACAGATCATCATATAGGTTGATACACCCATAATAAGGATAATAGGCTGTGGGGTATTGCGAGTAAACAGCCAGTTCACCGCCCGTAGAGGTTGCCTTTATCACGGTATCCTTGCCACGGATATCACAGTTATTATAACTATTCGCATAAATGCCATAGGAGGTCCCTGTGGCAGTAACAATGCTATTTAATTCCATTATAGCGCTGGCTCGTAGTGGATTGACCAATCGCGGTGACCCTGCCGGAGTGCCGGGTGCTGGATCTGTGCGCCGGCTCCGGCTGCATCGGTCTGGCCATTGCCAGTCAGGTCCCCGGCGCACGGGTGGTGCTGGGGGAGCTGGACGAGGGGGCTTTGCGGATCTGCCGCCAGAATATCCGCCGCAACAGTCTCAGCGGACAGGTGGTGTCCTTAAAGATGGACGCTCTGTCCGATCCGCCTCCCCGGCTGGGGGATTTTGACTGTCTGGTGTGCAACCCCCCCTACATTCCCTCCGGGGACATCGCCGGACTGGATGTCTCCGTCCGGGACTATGAGCCCCATCTGGCGCTGGACGGCGGGACCGACGGGCTGGACTTCTACCGCAGCGTCTGCCGCCTCTGGCGGGACGTACTGCACACCGGGAGCCGCCTGGCCTTCGAGGTGGGCATCGGGCAGGCCGACGACGTGCTGCGGCTCATGCGAGGCGAGGGCTTCGGTGAGCTGGAGATCCTGCCGGACCCGGCGGGCATCCCCCGTGTGGTGACGGGTCTGCGCTATCAGGAGGTCTATGCCGACGCCTGATGACCGGCGAAACGACTTTGTAAATCGATGGGCCTCTGCCCATTTACCATGAAAATTTTCATTGATACAGGAGGAAGAAACATGGCAGCGAAGAAAGACAGCTCGATAGCTGCTCCCGTGGTCTCCGACAAGAAAAAGGCGCTGGAGACCGCCATGCAGCAAATCGAAAAAACCTACGGCAAGGGCTCTATCATGCGCTATGGCGACAATGTGCAGCCCAATGTGGAGGCCATCCCCACCGGCTCTCTGGCGCTGGATCTGGCGCTGGGCATCGGCGGCGTACCCCGTGGCCGCATCATCGAGATCTATGGGCCTGAGTCCTCCGGTAAGACCACGCTGGCTCTGCACGTTCTGGCGCAGGCCCAGAAAATGGGCGGTGAGGTGGCCTTCGTGGATGCCGAGCACGCTCTGGATCCCACCTATGCCCGTGCGCTGGGGGTGAAGATCGAGGATATGCTCATCTCCCAGCCGGACACCGGCGAGCAGGCGCTGGAGATCACCGAGGCCCTGGTCCGCAGCGGCGCGATCGACGTAGTGGTGGTGGACTCCGTGGCGGCGCTGGTGCCCCGGGCGGAGATCGAGGGCGAGATGGGTGACAGCTTTGTGGGCCTGCACGCCCGACTGATGAGCCAGGCGCTGCGCAAGCTGACGGGTATCATCAACAAGACCAATTCCATCGTTATCTTCATCAACCAGCTGCGCGAGAAGGTGGGCGTCATGTATGGCAACCCGGAGGTCACCACCGGCGGCCGTGCGCTGAAGTTTTATGCCTCCGTCCGCATTGACGTGCGCCGTATCGAGACGCTGAAGTCCGGCGGCGAGGTCATCGGCAACCGTACCCGGGCCAAGGTGGTGAAGAACAAGGTGGCGCCCCCCTTCCGGGAAGCGGAGTTTGACATCATGTACGGCGAAGGCATCTCCAAGGAAGGGGAGCTGATCGACCTGGGCGTTCAGCTGGGGCTGGTGGAAAAGTCCGGCAGCTGGTTCTCCATGGGCGAGACCCGCTTGGGGCAGGGGCGAGACAATGCCAAGAACTATTTCAAAGAGCATCCAGAGGAAGCCCAGGCATTGGAGACAGAGATCCGCGCCAACGCCTACAAGCTGATGAGCCGCCAGTCCCTGGCCGCTGCCAAAGCCGCTGGCCGATCTGTGGAGCCTGCCGAATCCATTGATGTGACGGCGGAGGACTTTGAGGACTGATGCGCCGCATCCAACGGATCCAGCCCTCCCCCCATGTCCAGGGGCGGTATCTGGTCTTTTTCGAGGGGGAGAAGCTGCTCAAAGTCACCGAGGACGAAATGCTTCGCTTTTCCCTCTGCGCCGGTCTGACCTTGGAGGAGGACACCTACGCCGAGCTGACCCGCTGCGCCAGCCGCAGTCAGGCCATGT
>OGXX01004280.1_pt1 | contig 11161 bp, 7 predicted proteins | sample 1576301 | NCBI WGS metagenome assembly OGXX01 (sample SAMEA3541469, study PRJEB24748) | human gut metagenome | biome: human gut; feature: human-associated habitat; material: faeces | place: China | collected 2012 | reverse complement strand
GGGTCCCCTTCCCCCCTCGCCCCCATCCCTCCCCCAACGCGTTTCATTATGGAGGATGGCTGGCAGCCTCTCACGCAGGTATATCCCTGCCTGCCGGTCTCCCGGCAGAGGTTTCGATAGATTTTAAAAGGCTCTGTTACAACAAATCGCTGATTGAATTGTTAAAGATTTCCCTGTATTCAAGATCTGGAAGACAGGGCGAAAGAGTTAGAAACAAAAATAAGATGCGAAAAAAGTTTCTTTCTCAAATTTTTATTTTTTTGAAAAATAAGTTATAAATCTTCTTTTGTTATCCTCGTTGCGCTCTATGCATACGTAAGCCGAACAATATTGTCTCAAAAAATACATTATAAGTCATAGATAAATCTGGCTCATTTACAGTTCCGTTTTCAGGATCTGCAAAAACAATCCATACTGCATTATAAAGACTTTTTCTACGCAACCTCTCACAAAGGATATGAAATCGTTTAAGATAAGTTACATTCTGAAATATCGGATCGATATTGAAATGTGGTGACCGTACTATATTCCCACTTTCCCTACTCTCTTTGCAGTCCCGGACAATCATTACATAGCCCATTACCGGAGGAATATTACAACAACCAAATAGGCGTTCATTGTATGCCTCTATAGCATCAACAACAGACCCTATAGACTCTTCAGCTCTATTATTAGCATTATTACCAAATGAACTACTAATACTCTTAAACTCAATCGCACTCACAAGTTCATTTTGATCAAAAGCGAGTAAATCCCAATTTTTAGTTGGCCTAAACCACCCTGGCAGTGTGCAGTTTCTTCCTGTGTCATAGATTTCATTACGACTAAAGCCATTTTTAATCAGATCATCTCGAACAATTGAAATAACCGAATCTAGATGCTTTCCTGACGTAATACCACTGCGTCGCCCCTGATCTGTGTGTCCACTAGCAAGTTGTAGCATCGCAGCACGATCAATAGCTTCATACATCCCAAGAATTGCCTTTTCAATATCCTTTCTCATTGCATAGCCTCCTCATAGGCTTGCTCTGCAAAATATGTCGCAGCAGCTCGATCCATTTCAACAAAAGCCTTACTTAATCCATTGCGAATATCCTCGTTTAAATCTTCAAATTTTGGCAAATGAACAAGTCGAAGATATTGCGCTTGAAATCGAAGAGTATCCCCTCGCATCTTTACTCCGAGCACATCAATAAATCTACGTGTCGTATCAGCCATAAGTAACCCTCCCAAGACCCGAAGATCCCACGTATCAGAAGAAATCCAGTAACAATTGTGATGCGGATAGAAACCATGCGAAAGAATTGGATCAGATTGTGCAGCCATATCTGGCATAAGTAAAAGATCTCGATCAATAAGTCCCGGGATCAATTTATCTATAGTTCGGTACCAGGCTAAAGAATTCTTTTTTGCTATATACCGTTTTTGTAGAGAGTCTCTGTGCGATTCAAAATACGCCCTGAGCCGAGGATTTTCTTCGAGGTTAGCTAATTGTCCGTTCCTGTCCCAGGGATTTACGAGCCAACGCCTGCGGTTGCCACATCCTCGCCGATGATCACGCATGTAAAAGATTGGCAACAAATGTGAAGGCTCAACTAGATTCTCATCTTCTGTCAAAAAAACATCATCACAGCCTGTCGCAATACCGATCCCAAGATTAATCCCTGCACTCTTGAGATTCGGAAGTCTTTTGCGGGCCTGAGTTACGAACTCCACAAGCTTTGAGTTTCCGAGCGGATAAATTTCGTCTCCATCGGGACGAGCAATTTCAAAAGCCTCAAAACGTTCGGACACAAGCTCTACCGAGGGATGGGCAAGCCATTTGTGAACGGCATTAACATCAGTCTCACAAAACTCAGGCGAACAGTTGACGAATCGCAGCTCTCCATTTGCCTGTGAATTTCGTATAAGAGTGATTGCGGGATAAGCATCAACCTCCTCTTCAAACGCATCAACTCCGTGCATTCGAACAAGCGCTTCTAAACAGCAAGAGGATCCCACACGACGACGCAATCTTCGTCCGTAAGAGTTTTGCAACCAACGGTCGGCACAAATAAAGCAAAGCCGTCCACCAGGACGCAAAATGTTTAGGCCTCTTTCAAAAAATCCCACATAAAGATCACAACCACTCGTCATGGATTCAAGCACATCACAGTATGCTTCTCGCATTTCCCGATCAATGTCGCTCGCCCGAACATAAGGCGGGTTGCCCACAACGAAGTCAGCCAATGGAGCCCCATCAAGAATGAAATCTTTACTACGCAACCAACCGAGCACCAAGCTCTGAGCTATGTTCTGCGGGCAACCTTTTGTCACGAGTGACTGAATAACCGCACTTTTGCAGATTTCAAGCGAGTTGGAATCAATGTCGAAGCCAACCACCGCACGTGCAATTCGTCCCCAGTCACCACTGGGACTGACTTCGTCCGCAAGACGCTCAGCGATTGCCGTCATAAATGCTCCGCTACCGCATGAAGGCTCAATGATGATCTTGTCAACCAGTCCGGTGCCGGGAATATAACCAATGAGGTCAAGAATCATGTCTACAACCCATTTCTTCGTAAAGACGACCCCATGTTTTCTTTTGACCATTTTGTCTCCAAAAAAGATTTTCAACCGCTACAAAATCAAGATAACATATCTCGCGCAGTCATCAAACAGACACAATGAAGTGAATCGTCTGAAAAACTCTATTTTTTTAACGTTATCATTCACCCACGCACCGCGCAAATAAGAACGAAAGATTTACGGAGCGAGTTAAAATTTCTGTGATTTCCTTTGAGAAATACATTCGTAAAGGCCTATTCAGATTCAACTACGTTATTTAAATAGACTGCATTCACCATATCTTGGAGAACATTCAAAATATTGTGTCGCCATATAAATTCAGCATAAACTATGGATTACATATTCTATAACATATTTCCATAATTAAGAATTCTCTATTATTAATTTATATACTTTTTTAAAACTAAAATATCATTTTTAGTTAACTTTAAAATCGTTTTTTCTAAAAAAATGGCTTTTTTAAAGTCTCAATACAGATAACGTCGTTTATCGTCTCCACAACCTTTTTTACAAAATGAGCCAAACTATAATATAAGTATTCCTTCACTCCCCTTTGCTTGATGACATCTTTAATAATAGACTTTGACTTGAGCAAGTAATCAACATATAATTACTTATCCCACTCAGAGATATCGTTGAAAATCTACTTCAAAATTGTGAGTTCGTAAAAAATTTTTTCATACTATATCTTTTTTATTTCTCAAGTATAATATAAATAATTTTATAGATTAGATCAACGATTTGCTGTAACAGAGCCTTTCAAAAACAAAGCGGCGGACAGGAATTTTCCCGTCCGCCGCTTTTGCGTTTTGCGTTGTACTCCCGTCAGGCTGCGGGCAGCCCGCTAGAAGCTGTACATGTAGGAAAGGCTGAAGTTCCAGGCGTCGCGCACTTCGTCGTTGCGGCCGTTCATGCGGCTGTTGCCCCAGACGCTGCCGTCATGATCCAGCCACAGGGCCACATAGGCCACATCCAGGGCCACGGTGAAGTTCTCGGTCACCTTCGTGGTGCTGGTCAGGCCCCATTCCAGGGCATAATCCTGACGGGTCAGGTACAGACCGTCCATGCCCACCGCCCCGGACAGGGCGCCGGCATTGGCCGCCAGCCCCTGCGAGGAAAGCCACTTGGCCATGCCGGGATCGTTGGTGCCGCCGATGAGGTTGACGCGGAAGGTCTGGTACAGGTCTTCGATGACGTTGACGTCACGCAGCTGCAGGCCCACGCCCCAGGTGCCCGCCATGCTGTTGCCCACCACGCCTTCACGGGAGATATACTCGTTGCCGTTGAAGGCATAGTGCGACCAGGCGTTATGGTTGTTGGCCACGCTGATATAGGGCATGCGCTCGGAGCCGTTGCCGCGGTCGTCGTCATCGCCGGAGGTGTACCAGCCGTAAAGGCCGGGCTTGGTCCAGCCCAGGTCGTATTCCACCAGCAACGAGGCCAGCCAGCCGGCGCGGTTGGCGGAACCGTCGTCATAGCTCACGGAACCGTAGTTCAGATCCCAGGCGATGCGCCAGGGGTCCAGCAGGGTCAGCTCGCCGGTAAGGCCCGCCCAGAAGGCGTTGCCGTACAGGTCCATGCGGCTGTTGTGGGCCGCGCCACCGGCAGGCAGCATGCCCGCCCGGTACTGGCCGCCGGAAACGCCGATGCTCCGCCAGTCGCTGACGCGGTCGCCGTTGAGGCTGTTGGGACCGATGCCTGCATACATGGCCCAGGGCGTCAGGCGGAAACCGTCGAAGGTCAGGGGCAGCAGCAGGGCCGCCACGTCCACGTTGTCCATGTAGTTCCTGCGGCGACCGTCGTCGCCGTAGCCCTGGAAATTGTCATTGTACAGACGCGCCCACAGACCGGTGAGGGACACGTTCTCGTTGATCTGCCAGCTGGCCGTGATGCCGGCGGCGTCATCACACCACACCTGGCTGCCGGTGGTCATGCTGGGCAGTGCGATGCCCTGCAGGCCCATGCGCACCTTGATGTCGGTATCCGGCACCATCCAGTCCAGCCAGGCGTTCTTGACTTCCACCACCGTGCCGTCGGCGCCCAGGGCACCGCCGGTGGCGCTCTGGCCCCAGATCTGGTCGCCCATTTCAAAGATGATGGAACCGGCAAGGCTTTCCGAGGCCACGGCGTCCAGTTGCAGACGCAGGCGCTGGCGGGCCTCGAAGTTGTCCTCGTTGCCCTTCTTGTAACCGGTCATGCCGTTGCCGCCGGTGAAGGCGCCATGCTCGCCGTAGTCAAAGGCCATGATCCACTGGCCGCGGATCTTGAAGTCGATGGCCTGGGCCATGCCCGCGGCGGAAAACAGCAGGCCGGCGGCCAGGAGGAGCGTTGCGATCTTTTTCATGGCGTATCCTTCATAAGGCGAATTTCTGTCCCGAAAGACAAAAGGCAGCATAGCCGCCGGCGTTCCGGCTGGCAAGATGGTGCGTCAAATTTTTTTTACCGGCCTTCGTCCCCGGCCTGCGGGCTGCCCAGCGGCCCGCCCGCCTGCCGCTGCACGGGCGCGGGGCCGGTGCTGCCGCGCACGACCAGCTCCGGCATCACCTCCACGCGGGTGATGCTGCACCCCGGGCCGCTGGTGATGCGGTTGTGGAGCATCTCCAGCGCGCTGCGGCCCTTCTCGGCGATATGGTGCTCCACCGTGGTCAGGCCCACCCGCGCGAAATGGGACGGATAGATGTTGTCGAAGCCGCACAGGCTGTAATCCTCCGGGACACGGGCGCCGCTCTCCAGGATGGCGTCCAGCACGCCGTAGGCCACCATGTCGTTGACGGCCACGAAGGCCGTGATGTCCCGCTCGGCCAGGCAGCGCCGGGCCAGGGTGTAGCCCGTGCGGTGCTCGATGTTCAGGTCGCCGCGCTCCTGCTCGGGCGTGATGGTACAGGTGCGGACAAGGAAGCGGCCCTCGGGGCAGGACTCGCGGAACACGTCGCGCAGGCCTTCCAGGCGCCGCAGCCGTGCCGGATTGTCCCTGTTCAGGGGCGTGGCGATGCAGGCCACGGAGCGGTGCCCCAGGCCGATGAGGTAGCGGGCCACCAGCACGCCCGCATTATGGTTGTTGAGCTCCACCGTATCCAGGTTGAGGCTGGCGTCCCTGTCCCCGATGACCACCACGGGCGTCTCCCTGTTGGCCAGCTCGGCCTGGGCCGGGCACAGCGGCATGGCGCAGAAGACGATGCCCCCCACGGAAGCGGCCGACAGCGCCCGCAGCAGGCGGGCCTCCACAGCGGCGTCGCGGTAGGTGGGGAAGACCATGGTGTCGTAATCGTGCCGGGCGGCGGCATCCTGCACGGACTGCACCAGGGTCGCGTAATAGGGGTTGACCACATTGGGGCAGAGGATGGCCACGCTTTTCCCGGCCATGAAGTGCGAGGGCCGGTGCCGCCGGATGGCACGGTAGCCGAGGGCCTCGGCGGCCTCGCGCACCCTGAGGATGGTCTCGCGCGAGAAGGAGACGTCCGGCCGTTCCGAAAGGATCATGGACGCGGTGGCCGTGGAGACGCCGCTGCGGGCGGCGATGTCTGCCAGGGTGACGCGCTGGCTGCGTTGCATGGGGACCTCCGCTGTTCATGGTTCACGATAAAAACCGTTGTTGATAAATTTAATTTTTAATTAAAAATTAATCAAGACTGCCGCCGAAAATGCCCGATCTCAGCCTTTTTTATGTAAAAAATGTTCCATTTCCATGAAAATAGCCTGTCCGGGCTTTGCCCCCTCTTGTCTTCTTTTTCCTGCTATGGCAGCCTGTTCCCCGGCGCTTTTTCCCGGGCGCCCAGAACGGTCCCGATGGTTAAAAATTAAATAAACATTAACCAGATTTTCAGGAGCAGGCATGAACCCTCCCTCCCAGAAACAGATCCGTACCGTGGCCCTGGCCAGCCTGCTGGGCGCCACCATCGAATGGTACGACTTCTTCCTCTACGGTGTCGTGGCGGGCATCGTCTTCAACAAGCTCTACTTCCCCACCGACGACCCCTTCATCGGGACCCTGCTGGCCTACAGCACCTTTGCCATCGGCTACCTGGCCCGCCCCTTCGGCGCGTTCGTCTTCGGCCACTTCGGTGACAAGATCGGCCGCAAGAGCATGCTGGTGCTGACCATGCTCATCATGGGCATCGCCACCATCGGCATCGGCCTGGTGCCCACCTATGCCCAGATCGGCATCGCCGCGCCCGTCATCCTCCAGACCTTCCGCCTCATGCAGGGCCTGGGCCTGGGCGGCGAATGGGGCGGCTCCGTGCTCATGACCTACGAATACGCCAGCAAGCGCCAGCGCGCCTTCTATGCCAGCATCCCCCAGATGGGCCTGGCCACGGGCCTGTGCCTGTCCTCCGGCGTGGTGGCCCTGCTCTCCGCCAGCCTGAGCGACCAGCAGTTCCTGGAATGGGGCTGGCGCGTGGCCTTCCTCATCAGCGTGGTGCTGGTGGGCGTGGCCCTGTACATCCGCCTGCACATCCTTGAGACCCCCGACTTCCAGAAGGCCAAGGATTCCGGCAAGACCGCCGACAAGACCCTGCCCATCGTCAAGGTCTGCCGCAACCATCCCGGCAACATCGCCCTGGGCGTGGGCGCCCGCTGGATCGACGGCGTGTTCTTCAACGTGCTGGCCGTGTTCGTCATCAGCTACCTTGTGCAGTACATCAGCATCGAGCGCACCCAGGCCCTGACCATCGTCATGATCGCGGCCCTGCTCATGTGCCCCTTCATCCTCATCGCCGGCCGCCTGGCCGACCGCTACGGCCGCGGCATGGTCTACGGCGTGTCCAGCCTGCTCTGCGGCCTGTCCATCTTCCCCTCGTTCTGGCTCATGGAAGGCAGCGGCGGCAGCCTCTTCCTCATCGCCCTGGCCATCATCATCCCCATCAGCGTGTTCTACGCCGGTGTCTTCGGCCCTGAAGCCGCCCTGTTCTCCGACCTCTTCCCGCCAGACGTGCGCTACACCGGCATCTCCATCGTCTACCAGTTCCCCGGCTTCCTGGTGGCGGGCATCGTGCCCGGCCTGTGCACCTTCCTCATCAACTGGAACGAAGGCGATCCCCTGTATGTCTGCCTCTTTACCCTGCTCGCGGCCGTGACCAGCGCCCTCTCGGCCTTCGCCATCCAGCGCAAGAGCATCGCCGCCCGGCGCAGGCACGGCGACGACGCCGAGCATATCTAGACGCATCCGGGACAGCATCATGGAAATCCTGCAACTATCGGACCTGCACCTGCGCGGCGACGGCAAGCTCTCCTTCCGCAAGGTGGATACGCCCGCCTGCCTGCGCACGGCGGCGGCCCATCTGCATGCCCTGACCCGCATGCCCGACGCCATCGTCATCACCGGCGACCTGGCCGACAGCGGCGACGAGCGTGCCTACCACATGATCCGCGAGGCCCTCGGCGACCTGCCCGTGCCCATCTACGCCGTGCCCGGCAACCATGACCGCCGCGACCGCATGCGCGCCATCCTCAAAGGCTGGGTGCCCGAAGAGAGCCCCGTGCCGCCGCGCGTCTGCCATTGCGTGGACATGGGCGAACTGCGCCTTGTCCTGCTGGACAGCATGGAGCCCGGCTCCCACAGCGGCCACTGCCCCGGGGCCATGGCTCGCTGGCTGGATGCCTGCCTGCAGGAAGACGGCAGCCGCCCGGCCCTGGTCTTCATGCACCATCCGCCCTTCATCACGGGCATGGGAGCCATGGACGAACCCTTCGAGGGCGCCGACCTGCTGCGTGACGTGCTTTCCCGCGCGCCCTGGGCCCGTCTGTGCTGCGGCCACATGCACCGCCCCATCTTCACCTCCTGGGCGAAGGGCCTGGCCCTGACCGTGCCTTCCATCTCCATGCAGATCGACCTCGACCTCAGCCCCGGGGGCGGCGACACCTTCCGCATGGAGATGCCCGGCTACATGCTGCACCACTGGGACGGCAGCCACCTCAACAGCCACGTGTGCCAGATCCCCGCCGATGTGGACTTTTCCGGTCCCCATCCCTTCGCGGATTCCGTCAACCCCGTGGAAGACTGATACCAGGACGGCAGGCGCAGGCCTGCCGTCTTCTTTTTTCTTCATGTCCGCACAGCGCCGTCCGCACAACTCCGGCGCCGTGTGTCACCTTCAGCAGGAGCATCCCCCCGGATGCTCCTTTTTTGTCCGCATCGTCCCACACCGGCCGCCAGGATGCGGAGGCCGCGGACAGGACGGGCCCGCCTAAAGCGGGAAGACACGTGCACGAGAGACGCCAACGCCCGCTGTGCCCGCCGCACAGGGCCGGGCCCGCTCCCCCGAATGCCGTCGCCGCCACGGCTGCCCGAAAGATCCCCTGCCCCGTACCGCTCCCACAACATCCTTGCCCTGTCCTCCTGTTCCCGGCCCCGGCCGCTGCTGCCGCGCGGTTCCGGCCTGCCCGGCCAGCCAGCCTCTTCCGGCTTGAGGCCGCTGTCCCCCCGTGCTAGGATCGCCTTTTGTCCCTGCCCTGCCGCAGGGACCGGCGCGCCGGCCCGTCCCCGCGCTCCCGCGTCCACCGAGCCGGCCGGTGACGCCGCACAGACTCTGCCAAGGATCATCCCGTGAGCGCTTCTTCCTTTACCCGTCCCGACATCCGTCCCGATGCCGACATCCTCGCCCGTGTGCCCGGCCTCTGCCTGGGCTGTCTCGTCCATGAAGTGGACGTCGAACCCAGCCGCCCCGACTGTCAGGAGTACCTGGACAACGAGCTGGCGCCCCGCCTCGTGGCCCGCATGGAAGACGAGCCCCTGTCCCGGTGGCCCAATCTGGGCCCCTCGCGCGCGGGCTGCAAGGCCTGCGGCAAGGATCCCGGCCGCTACCGCATCTCCTCCGAGGCCCTGTACCGCCGCCTCAGGCAGGGCAAGGGACTGTACGCCATCAACAGCGTGGTGGATGCCAACAACATCGCCTCGCTGGAGACGGGCTTTTCCCTGGGCAGCTACACCCTCGCCAACCTCCGGGGCGGCATCACCTTCCGGCGCGGCCTGCCGGGCGAGACCTACGAAGGTATCGGCAAGGGCGGCCTCAATCTGGAGAACCTGCCCCTGCTGGCCGACGCCCTGGGCCCCTTCGGCAGTCCCGTCAGCGATTCCACCCGCGCTCTGGTGGACGAACGGACGCGCGTCTGCCTGACCGTCATCTACGGTTTTGACGGGGCAGCCCCTGTGGAGGAGGCGCTGCGCATCAGCGCCGCCGCCTTCGCCCGCTTCTGCCGCTGCCGTCCCCTGTGCGATCCCTGGTGCGTCCGGGGCTAGGACATCCCCGGCGGCCGGAGCGGCAGCCCCCGGGCGCCGCCCGCCGTGCCGGACGACGGCCCTGTTTGTGTCCCCCTCACCGGAACGTCCCTGCCCACGGGCCGTACCGGCCCCTTCAAGGAGCCCCCATGACCGATCTTTCCTGCTTCAAGGCCTATGACATCCGCGGCAAGGTGCCCGCTCCCCTGTCCCCTGAGCTGGCCTTTGCCCTGGGCCGTGCCGTGGCCGAACATTTTGCCGCCCGGCGCGTGGTCCTCGGCCACGATGCCCGGCTGAGCGGCCCCGTGCTGCACGCCGCGCTGGCCGCTGGCCTGCATCAGGCCGGGGCCCGGGTCTTCAGCCTGGGCATGTGCGGCACCGAAGAGATCTACGATGCCGCCGCCCGGCAGAACTTCGACGCCGGCATCATGATCACCGGCAGCCACAACCCGGCCGACGAGAACGGCTTCAAGCTGGTGCTGCGCGGCGCCCGGCCCGTGAGCGGGGATTCCGGCCTGCACGACCTGCGCGAGCGCGTGGCGGCCCGGCTGGCGGCGGGCGTGTCCCTGCCCGCGGACGAAGCCCCGGTGACGCCGGTGAGCTTCCGGCAGGAGTATGCGCGCCGCATCCTGGACTACACCGGTGCCGCCGCGCAAAAGCCCCTCAGGATCGTGGCCGACGCGGGCAACGGCTGTGCCGGCCTGCTGCTCAAGGAGCTGGCCCCGCACCTGCCGCACGAATTCATCTTCTGCCAGATGGAGCCCGACGGCACCTTCCCCAACGGGGTGCCCAACCCCCTGCTGCCCGAAAAACGCGCCGCCACGGCCCGGGCCGTGCGCGAGCACAAGGCCGACCTGGGCATCGCCTGGGACGGCGACTTTGACCGCTGCTTCTTCTACGACCACGAAGGCCACTTCATCGAAGGCTACTATCTGGTGGGCCTGCTGGCCTCCGAGCTGCTGCCCCGCTTCCCCGGCGCCAAAATCATCTACGATACCCGCGTCTACTGGAACACCCGCGAGCTCATCCTGGCGGGCGGCGGCATCCCCGTCATGGGCAAGACGGGCCATGCCTTCATGAAGGAACGCATGCGCGCCGAGGATGCCGTCTACGGTGGCGAGATGAGCGCCCACCACTACTTCCGCGACTTTGCCTACTGTGATTCCGGCATGCTGCCCTGGCTGCTGGTCATCGCGGCCATGCAGCGCCACGGCAAGCCCCTGGCCGAACTGGTGCGCGAGCGCATGGAGGCCTGGCCCTGCAGCGGCGAGATCAACCGCCGCGTGTACCACAAGGGGAAAGCCAAGAACCCCAAGTGCAGCTCCCCGCACATCATGGACGCGGACTTGCTCATGCAGACCGTCGCGGAAGTGCTGA
>OGXX01004277.1_pt1 | contig 11166 bp, 11 predicted proteins | sample 1576301 | NCBI WGS metagenome assembly OGXX01 (sample SAMEA3541469, study PRJEB24748) | human gut metagenome | biome: human gut; feature: human-associated habitat; material: faeces | place: China | collected 2012 | reverse complement strand
GGCTGCTGCTGGTAATATTGCTGGTGCTGGCGGCGGTGGCGGCCTTTGTGCTGCTGGACCGCACCGCCTTTGACGGCCTGCGCCGGAGTCTTGCCTATATGCAGGCGGAAAAGGACGAGAGCGGCTGCGCCAAGCTCTATCAGTACAGCGGTGACGGTACCAGCTGCTATGCTGACCTGGATGGCAGCCTGCTGGTGGCCTCGGGCCAGGAGATCACTCTGCTGGATGACAAGGGAAACACCGTGTACCATACACCGCTGCAGGCGGGCCAGGTGGCTGTCACTGCAGAGGACGGCTGCGCGGCGGTGTACGAAATCGGCGGAAAGAGCCTGTACCTGCTGGACCGTAAGGGCCTGGTAAAGGAGATGACCCTGGAGGGGGAGATCTTTGCCGTGGAAATGGGCCGGGGCGGCAGATTTGCCGTGACCCTGAAAAAAACGGGATATAAAACCGCTGTGACCGTCTATAATGGCAAGGGTGAGCCGCTGTATGGGTTCAACTCCGCCCAAAAGTATCTTATGACCGCTGCTGTCTCCGAAAACGGAAATTATATGGCGGCGGCAGCTATGGGGCAGGACGGCGGCAGCTTTACAAGCTCCCTGCAGATCTATAAGCTCACCTCGGATGCCCTGCAGGCGGACGCAGCCCTCTCCGGCGGCGTATACGAGCTGGGCACGGTGGATGGCCGGTTCTGCGCCGCCACGGACAAGGCGCTGTGCTTTGTGAAGGCCGACGGATCGGTGAGCACATATGATTACCAGGGGGCAAATTTGGCCCGTTGCAGCATAAACGGCGGGAAATTTGCCGCCGTGCTGCTGGAGAACTATTCCTCCGGCGGCCTGACCCACTTGGCCACAGTGAATACCGCCGGGGAGGAGATCGCCGCCCTGACGGTGGACAGCCAGGTGCTGGACCTGTCGGCTGCGGGACGGTATGTGGCGGTGCTTTACACCAGCAGCCTGGTAATCTACGACCGCAATCTGCGCCAGTGCGCTGTGTTGGAGGATGTGAATTTTGCCCGGCGAGTGCTCATGCGCAGTGATGGCTCAGCGGTGCTGGCCGGAACGAATTCCGCCAGCCTTTACCTGCCGTAAAAGGAGAAATGCTATGATTTGGATAGACCTTGTGATCGTGGGCGCACTGCTGCTGGGCCTGGGCCTCGGGGCAAAGCGCGGCTTTGTCCCGTCAAGGCTGAGGGCGAGCAGACCGGCTTGGAGGGCTGCTTGAGCCTGCCCGGCCACTGGGGCATCGTCACCCGTCCCTACACCGTGCGCGTGCGCGCGCAGGACCGCGACGGCGCGACCTTCGAGGTCGAGGATGAGGACATCACCGCCCGCTGCTTCTGCCACGAGATCGAGCATCTGGACGGACACCTGTTCAGCGAGCACTGCGACCGTCTGCTCACCGACGAGGAGCTGGAGCAGTATCTCAAGGAGCACGAGGACGAGTACGAAAGGGAAGACGACGAATGAGGATCGTATTCATGGGAACGCCCGACTTCGCAGTCGCGTCGCTCCGCCGTCTGGTGGAGGACGGGCATGAGGTCGTCGGCGTATTCACCCAGCCGGACAAGCCCAAAAACCGCGGCATGAAGCTGACCTTTTCGCCTGTGAAGGAATATGCCTTAACACAAGACCTGCCGGTCTATCAGCCGCTCAAAATGCGCGACGGGGAAGCGCTCGGCATATTGCGGGAGCTTGCGCCCGAGCTGATCGTGGTCGCGGCCTACGGAAAGATCCTGCCGCAGGAGATCTTAGACCTGCCGCAATACGGCTGCATCAACGTTCACTCCTCGCTTCTGCCGAAGTATCGCGGCGCCGCGCCCATCAACTGGGCGATCCTGAACGGCGAGCGCATTACCGGCGTTTCCATCATGTATATGGTTGCAGCGCTCGACGCGGGCGATGTCATCCGCACGGTCTCGACCGAGATCGGTGAGCGCGAGGACGCCGCGGCGCTGACAGAGCGCCTTGCTGAGCTCGGCGCGCAGGCGCTGAGCGAGACGATCCCGACGCTTGCGGACGGCACGGCGAAGCGCACACCGCAGGACGAGTCGGCCTTCACCTATGCGCCCATGCTCGACCGCTCGCTTTCGCCCATCGACTGGACGAGGAGCGCACGGGAGATCGACTGCCAGGTGCGCGGTCTCATTCCGTGGCCCTGTGCCGCGACGAGCGTGGACGGGAAGAGCGTCAAGGTCTACGAGACCCTTTCCGGGGAAATGACTGCCGACGCACCAGGCACGATGCACGCGGTCAAGCGCGGCCTTTCCGTCGCCTGCGGCGACGGCAGGAGCCTCATCATCACACAGCTTCAGGCGGAGGGCGGCAAGCGCATGGCGGCTGCCGACTATCTGCGCGGTCACCCGCTCAAAACAAACGGCTAAAGGGGAGAGCTTATGCCTTACTATTCTTACGGCTACGGTTACGATTCAGCCAACCTGATCTACCTCATTCTGCTGGTCCCGGTCCTGCTGCTGTCGCTCTATGCGCAGGCGGCGGTCAGCGGCAATTTCTCGCGTTACAGCAAGGTGACAAATCGCCGCGGACTGACCGGCGCGCAGGCGGCGGCCGGTGTGCTGCGCGCGCACGGCATTACAGACGTCGGCATCGCCCGCTGCTCAGGCAAGCTGACCGACCACTACGATCCGCGCAATAACACCATCTTTCTCTCCGATTCGGTTTACGATGCCGCCACGGTCGCGGCGGTCGGCGTTGCCGCGCATGAGGCGGGACACGCGGTGCAGTACGCCGTGGGCTATGGCCCTGTCAAGCTGCGCAGCGCCATTGTGAAAACGACGCAGTTCAGCTCGCAGGCCTCGTTCATCATTCTGATGCTCGGCCTCGTGCTCTACAGTCAGCCGATCCTGCTGCTCGGCATTGTCCTCTTCGGCGTGGTCGCGTTCTTCCAGCTCGTCACGCTGCCGGTGGAGTTCAACGCCTCCCACCGCGCGCTCGAAACGCTGGAGGGTGAGCATATCCTGGAGGACGAGGAGATGGCCGGTGCGCGAAAGGTGCTCCGCGCCGCGGCGCTGACCTATGTCGCCGCGCTGCTCTCGTCGCTGCTGCAGCTCCTGCGCTACGTTTTGATCTTCCTCAACCGCTCCGGGAATCGCCGCGGAGGGCGCCGATGAGAGTCGACCGTGCAAGAGAAGCGGCGCTGGACGCGCTGGCGGCCTGCCGCCGGAACGGCGCGTGGATCGACGGCGCGCTCAAGCAGGTGCTCAAGCGGGACGGGCTTTCCGGCCGCGATGCAGCCTTTGCCAGCCGCATTGCCTACGGCGTGATGCAAAACCGCATTTACCTTGACCGCTGTCTGGCGCGATGCCTGACGCAGAGGCCCGAAAAGCTCGAGCCGCTGCTGCTGGATATCCTCCGCGTCGGTGCGTATCAGATCCTTCTCATGGATAAGGTGCCGGTCAACGCCGCCGTGAATGAGGCGGTGGAGATGGCGAAGGCGCACAAGCTATCCCGCGCGGCGGGACTGGTGAACGCGGTGCTGCGCAATGTGGACCGCAGAAGGGGAGAGCCGCTTGCCTTTGCGGACGAGCTCGAAGCGCTCTCCGTACAGACGAGCCACCCGCGTGCGCTCGTCGAGCGCATGGTCGGCCTGCTCGGCGCGGAGGAGGCGGAAGCCTTTCTCCGCGCGGACAATGAGCCGGTTCCGACCACCATTCAGACCAACACGCTCAAAACGACCGCGAAGCAGCTTTGCGCCTCGCTGGAGGATGAGAGCGTAACCGTGGAGCCGCACCCGTGGCTTGCGGACTGCTTCACCATTTCCGGCACCGGCGATCTGGAAGGTCTGCGCGCGTGGCGCGAGGGCTGGTTCACGGTGCAGGATGCCGCGGCGAAGCTGACGGCTTTGGCTGCCGCGCCGAAGGCGGGGAGCTTTGTCATCGATACCTGCGCCGCCCCCGGCGGGAAGTCCTTCGCCATGGCGATGTGCATGGAAGGGAAAGGACACATTCTCTCCTGCGATATGGAGGAGCACAAGCTGCGGCTCATGGAGGCCGGTGCGGAGCGGCTGGGGATCGAGTGCATGGAGGTCCGCTTGGCCGATGGCCGTGTCTGCGATGAAGCGCTTGCGGAGAAGGCGGACGTCGTCGTCTGCGACGTACCGTGCTCCGGACTCGGCATCATCCGCAAGAAGCCGGATATCCGCTATAAGGACATGGCTTCGCTCGCGAGTCTGCCCGCGATCCAAAGCGCCATTCTGGACAATGCCTCACGCTATGTCCGGCGCGGCGGGACGCTCGTTTACTCCACCTGCACGGTGCTTCCCGAGGAAAACGAGCGGGTGACGGATGCGTTTCTCCGCGCGCACCCGGACTTTACTTACGATACCTTTGCGCTGCCCGGTCCCATCGGCACGGTAGAGGGACACATCACGCTCTGGCCGCAGCGCCACGGGACGGACGGCTTTTACATCTGCCGCATGACGCGCAAGGAATGAGGATGACGATGACCGATATCAAATCCATGACCCAAGAGGAGATCACCGACGCGCTGCGCGCGATGGGCGAGCCTGCCTTCCGCGGCAAGCAGGTGTTCTCCTGGCTCCATAAGGGCGCGACCGACTTTGCGGAGATGAACAATCTCTCCAAGCCCCTGCGGGAAAAGCTCGGCAAGGAGTTTACCATTACAGCGCCGACCGTCGCCCGCAAGCAGGTTTCCCGGCTCGACGGCACCGTCAAATACCTCTGGGAGCTGCGCGACGGCAACTGCATCGAGACGGTGCTCATGAGCTATCACCACGGCAACACCGTCTGCATCTCCTCGCAGGTCGGCTGCCGGATGGGCTGCAAATTCTGCGCCTCCACCATAGCTGGCAAGGTAAGAGACTTAACACCTTCGGAGATGCTTGACCAGGTGCTCTTCACCCAGCTGGATTCGGGAAAGGACATCTCCAACATCGTACTCATGGGCATCGGCGAGCCGCTGGACAACCGCGCGAACGTGCTGCGCTTTCTGCAGCTTGTGAACCACCCGGAGGGGCTGAACATCGGAATGCGCCACATCTCGCTTTCCACCTGCGGCGTTGTACCCGGCATCGACGCGCTTGCGGAGGAAAACCTGCAGCTCACGCTTTCCGTTTCGCTCCACGCGCCGGACAGCGCGACGCGCAGCCGCATTATGCCGGTCAACAACGCCTACGACGTGGAGGAACTGTTCGCCGCCTGCCACCGCTATTTTAAGAAAACCGGCCGCCGCATCTCGTTTGAGTACGCGATGATCGACGGCGTGAACGACCACGACTGGCAGGCCGACCTGCTCGCCGAGCGCATCCGCGGGATGCCGGGGCACGTCAATCTGATCCCGCTCAACGACGTGGTCGAAAGCGAGTTCAAGCCCAGCCGCCGCGTCGCGGCGTTTCAGAAGCGGTTGGAGTCCCACGGCCTGACGGCGACGGTGCGCCGCAGTCTCGGCGGGGATATCGACGCCTCCTGCGGCCAGCTTCGCCGCAAGGAGATGGAGGCAAAGGAGAGAGGACAATGAAAGCCTGCGGCATCACGGACGTTGGACTGCAGCGTCACGAAAATCAGGATACCTTTGCCGTGGAGCGCGGCGCGGCGGACGGTCAGCTCATTGCGGTCGTGTGCGACGGCATGGGCGGCGAGAACTGCGGGCAGATCGCCAGCAGCCTTGCGGTCCGCGCCTTTCTCGACGAGCTGCACGCAGTCCTGCGCGCGGATATGACGACGGAGCAGCTGCGCGAAGCGGTGTCGTTCTGCGTTTCCAAAGCAAACGCTGCCGTCAAACGCCACGCGCAGGAGCATACGGAGTGTCACGGCATGGGGACGACGCTCGTCTCCGCCGTGACGAACGGCTCCGGCGCGGTCATCTGCAACGTCGGCGACAGCCGTGCCTACCGCGTCGGCGCGGAGAGGCTCGAGCGCATCACACGCGATCATTCGGTGGTCGAGGGCCTGATCGAAAGCGGCAGCATCACCGCCGAGCAGGCACGCACGCACCCAAACCGCAATCTCATCACCCGCGCGCTCGGCCCCGAGGAGCATATCGAGTGCGACGTGTACGATGTGACGCTCGGCGCGGACGAGCGGCTGCTGCTCTGCTCGGACGGGCTGGTCGTCACCGCCACGGACGAGGAGATGTACGAGGCGGTCGGCCGGGGCGATACGCCGGAGGAGAGCCTTGAGCACCTGCTCGAGCTTTCCAAACAGCGCGGCGCGCCGGATAACGTTACCGCTGTGCTGCTCTATCAAGAGTGAGAAAGGAGGGCGCATAGATGGATCAAATGATCGGCAGAATGCTGGACAACCGCTATGAGCTGCTTGAGCTGATCGGCAGCGGCGGCATGGCAATGGTCTATAAGGCCAAGTGCCACCGGCTCAACCGCCTTGTGGCGGTCAAGGTATTGAAAAGCGATTTCGCGAGCGACGCGGATTTCCGCCGCCGCTTCTACGATGAATCCCAGGCCATCGCGATGCTCTCCCACCCGAACATCGTTTCGGTCTATGACGTGTCGCGCTCCTCGCCGGAGTACATCGTCATGGAGCTCATCGACGGCATCACGCTCAAGCAGTATATGGAGCGGCGCGGGCGTCTGAACTGGCGCGAGTCGCTGCATTTCATCACACAGATTATGAAGGGGCTGAGCCACGCGCATTCGCGCGGCATCGTCCACCGCGACATCAAGCCGCAGAACATCATGGTGCTGCGCGACGGCAGTGTCAAGGTCACGGACTTCGGCATCGCCTGTCTTTCCAACTCCGCCAACACCATGACGCAGGAGGCGCTCGGCTCCGTCCACTACATCTCGCCCGAGCAGGCGAAGGGCAACCGCCCCGACGCGCGCTCGGACATCTACTCCGCCGGCGTCGTGCTCTATGAGATGCTCACGGGCCGCCTGCCCTTTGAGGGCGACAGCGCCGTGTCCGTCGCGATCCAGCATTTAAGCAGCGTGCCGCTCTCCCCGCGGGAGATCGACCCCGACGTGCCCGAGGCGCTGGAAAAGATCTGCATGAAGGCGATGGCCTCGGACATCGACCGCCGCTATCCGACGGCGGACGCCATGCTCGCCGACCTGGAGGAGTTCCGCAAGAACCCAGACGTAGACCTTGATTTCAGCATCGAGGATCTGCGCCGCCCCGATACCGACGAGCCGACGCAGTATATCCCCGCCGTGCAGGCAGTCACGCCGAAGCGGGAGGAGCCGCAGGAGGACGAGCCGGTCGACGAGAAAAAAACGCAGAAAATGCTTCTGCTGGCCGGCGGCATCGCGCTGGCCGCGGTGATCGTGTTCGCTCTGTGGAACGTCATCATGGGCAGCTTCCGAAAGGAGCCTGTGCAGACGGAGTTCACCGTGCCGAACCTCCTCGGCATGACCATTGAGGAGGCCGAGGCCGACGAGCGGGTGAAGGGCATCTTCACCATTACGGAGATGGGCAGCCGCGCGAGCAGCGAGTACGCGGAGGGTCAGATCGTTGAGCAGACGCCTGCGGCCGACAACGTGGTGCGCAGCAACCGCGAGATCCAGGTCTTTGTCAGCACCGGCGAAAAGACCGAGCCGATGACGAACGTCACGGGACTGGAGTGGCGCAGCGCGAAGATCATACTTGACGACCTTGGGCTGGACCTGCAGTATAACTGGAAGGATGAGTATTCCGACTCCATTACCTCCGGCTGCGTGATCCGCACGGAGCCGGCAAAGGGAGAGATGCTCCGTCAGGGAGATGTTCTGCTGCTCTACCGCAGCAAGGGACCCGAGCCGAAGCCGGTCACGGTGATCTCCTTCCTCACCTATGAGCAGACGACGGCGGTGGAGGAGGCCGAGACGCTCGGCCTGAAGGTCACGGTGAAGCACGTTTACAGCGACGCGCTTGCGGGCACCGTCGTTGAGCAGAGCATCGCGCAGGATACGGTCGTCACCACCGGCGCCGAGATCGTGCTCACCGTCAGCGACGGGCCCGATCCTTCCGTTTCCGGCACAGAGGGGATCCCCCCGGAGGCGGCGTGAGAGGACGGATCAAAAAGGCCCTCAGCGGCTTTTACTATGTTGATACCGGCGAGGGGATCGTGACCTGCCGCGCGCGCGGGCGCTTCCGTAAGGAGGGCGTTTCGCCGCTTGTCGGCGACCGGGTGGAGATCACGGTATCCGGCACGGAGGGCATGGTTGATGCCATCGGGCCGCGGCGCAATGTTTTTTCGCGTCCGGCGGTCGCCAACATCGACCAGCTCGTGATCGTGGCGTCGAACGCCATCCCGCAGACCGATCCGTATCTCATCGACCGCATGACCGCCATCGCCGCGCTGAAGGGCTGCGAAGTCCTGATCTGCATCAACAAATCGGACCTTGACCATGCCGACGAGCTGTGCGCCATCTATGAAAAGGCGGGGCTTCCGTTTCTGCTCACAAGCGCCGAAACAGGGGATGGCATTGCCGAGCTGCGGGAGCGTATTTCCGGCAAGCTGTCTGCCTTTACAGGTAATTCCGGCGTTGGAAAATCGAGCCTGCTCAATGCGCTCGACCCACGCTTTTCCGTGCAGGTCGGCGAGGTCAGTCAGGCGCTCGGACGCGGACGCCACACCACGCGCCATGTGGAGCTGTATACCCTCTCCGGCGGCGCGGAGATCATCGACACGCCCGGCTTTTCCTCCTTTGATACCGACGAGCTTGGGTTTGCGCTGAAGGAGCGGCTGCCGGAGACCTTTTTGGACTTCGCGCCCTATCTGGACGGCTGCCGCTTCGTCGGCTGCAGCCACACGAAGGAAAAGGGCTGCGCCGTTCTGGAGGCTGTGCGGGCAGGGAAGCTCTCCGCCTCGCGGCACGCGAGCTATCTGCGGCTCTACAACGAGCTCAAGGACCTGCGGGAGTGGAGCAGCAAATGAAGAAGCGAAAGCGGCGGGGCTCCCGCCGCTTTTTCCACGCCCGCGGGGCACGGGACAACGCCGCGCGGTATATACTGTAGCATCAGGCGTGACGGGAAGGAGGTGCGGCCATGTGGGGCAGGAACTGGTGCTGTCTGGGCATCTGCGCGCTGGCGCTGGGACTGGCGATCTTCATCGTTGCCATTTTTCCGGTGGGCTTTCTGATGTTTCTGGTCGCGTTGCTTCTCGTCGTCTGCGGCTGGGGCTGTATCCGGAGGAGGTGAGCGGATTTGAAGATCGTGGTGTGGAAGTCGCCCAAGGCCCTGTGCGGTGTGCTGCGGCTGCTGTTCGGGATCAAAGACGGGCAGGAATAAAGCGGTCCTTTGGCGCATAGAGTGAAGCAAAACCGTGCCAAAGGAGAGGACTGCCATGGAGCTTGAACTGTGCAAAGAGACGTATTCCTGTTATGAGGCTCTGCCGCCGCTTGTGGAGACACGCGAGCAGAGCACCGAGACCATCGTCCCCGATTACTGCCCCGACATCGCGCGCATCGTGGAGGGCAGCGGCTGCCTCTTCGTGCGCAGCCGCGAGATTGCGGACGGGCGCGTGAGCGTTTCCGGCTCGCTGCGCATGACGCTTTTGTACATAGCCGACGGCAGCGGCGGGCTCAAGAGCTTTTCGTACACGCTTCCCGTCGAGGAGACGCTGGACGGACGGCTGCGCGAGGGCTGCACCGAGGCGAGCGTGAGCGGCTGCGTCAGCGCGCTGGAGGTCCGCGCGCTCAACCCGCGCAAGATCATGACGCGCGCCGCCGTCGAGCTGACCGTTACGCCTTACTGCGCCGCGCAGCTCACGGCCTGCGGCGATGTGACGCAGCGGGCGGAAAACGGCATTGAGACGCTGTGCGAGACGCAGGAGGTCTCGATCATCAAGGCGCTGCGCAGCAAGGACTTCGTGTTCTCTGACGACCTCGTGCTCTCGAGCAGTAAGGAGCCTGCGGCGGAGCTGCTGCGCGAGAGCGCGTCCGTCCGCACGACGGAGTGCCGCCTGATCGGCGGCAAGATCATCCTCAAGGGCGTTGTCTGCGTGGAGGTCCTCTATCTCTCGGAGAGCGGGACCATCTGCAGCGCCGCCGCGGAGCTGCCCTTTTCCCAAATCGTCGAGGGCGTCGAGGATGCGGACGAGAACACCTCTGCCGAGGCGATGCTGTGCCTGACCGGCGCGGAGCTGCGCATCGGCGGCGAGAGCGGCGACGCGCGCACCATCTCCGCAAAGCTCTTCCTGCACGCCTTTGTCGTGCTGCGCCAAAGGCTCTGCCTGCGCTGCATCACCGACCTTTACAGCACGAGCTGCGATCTCTCCGCGCAGATGCAGACGCTTGAGCTGTGCGGCGGCGTAGAGACCGTCACGCAGGAGCAGAACGTCCGCGAGCAGATCGAGACCGGCGTGGAGGTATCTGCGGTGCTGTGCGCCGAGGTCCATTTCGGCAGCGTCAGTCTGGTGCAGGAGGAGAGCACGGCAAACGTGCGCTGCACGGCGATCCTCCGTGTGCTCTATCTCGACGAGGGCGGCGCGCCGCTGATGGTCGAGCGCCGCACCGAGGTCGCCGCGCGCATTGCCGTCCCGGAGGGCTGTACCGCCACCGTGCGATGCGTGACGGCCTGCGAGGTCAGCGCCGCCGCGACGGCGGACGGCATCGAGGTGCGCTTCCCGGCGCTCTTTACCCTCGAATGTACCCGCCGCTGCCGCTGCGCCTGCCTGTGCGCGCTCAAGGCGGAGCCGCAGCAGGAGAGCGGCGGCAGGCAGCCGACGCTCGTCCTGCGCGCCATGGGCGCGCAGGAACGGCTCTGGGATCTCGCTAAGGCCTACCGCACGACGGTTGCCGAGATCCTCACCGCCAACGAGCTTTCCGCCGAGGCTGACGCGCCGGGCGGCGAGATGCTGCTCATTCCGTGCCGCCGCTGAATATTTCCCGGGAAAAGAGCCGTGAGGCTCTTTTTCTTTTTTGGCTTGTCATACCCCGCGCGGAGCGCTCATATAGTGAAGCAAGAACGGTGAGGATTCGGAGGAGATCGCTATGACCACAAATACCGGCATCTATCAGGACATCGCCACGCGCACGGCGGGCGACATCTATATCGGCGTCGTCGGCCCGGTGCGCGCCGGCAAATCGACCTTCATCAAGCGCTTCATGGAAACGCAGATCATCCCGAACATCGACAATGTCTACCGCCGCGAGCGCGCCAAGGATGAGCTGCCGCAGAGCGGCAGCGGCCGCATGGTGATGACGGCGGAGCCGAAGTTCGTGCCGGAAGAGGCGGTGGACATCGCGCTC
>OGXX01004262.1_pt1 | contig 11187 bp, 10 predicted proteins | sample 1576301 | NCBI WGS metagenome assembly OGXX01 (sample SAMEA3541469, study PRJEB24748) | human gut metagenome | biome: human gut; feature: human-associated habitat; material: faeces | place: China | collected 2012 | reverse complement strand
AGGGACGCGAAAGCGTCCCTTTTTAATTGATCGTGAGCACCGCGTCCCCCTGCGGAAACTCTACAAAGCGAATGGAATACAGATCGGCCGTGAGATAGGCACTGCGCCCCGGGTGATAGATCGTAATATAGTCGTTTCCGACCTCCCGCAGCGTTCCCGTCGCCACGACCGTATGCTGTGAGCCGACAAGAAAGCTCACGATGACCGCACGGCCGATGTTGCGCGCAAGCATTCCCTTCCATGAATTATAGGACATCTTGTCGACCGTCCGAGACTCTTCGATCTCGTCGGGCGTCGGCTGAAACTGTCCTTCCGCGTGGTTCTGCGGCACGAGTGTTACGCTCCCCGCTCCCGCCGAACCGCCGAGCATCTGCTCATAGCTCTGGCTGACGTGACCTTCGCCGCTTTGCGGCGTAACCGCCGCAACCGGCACGGCGGTCATCTGCTCGTAAAGACGAGGCATGCTTTTTCCCATCTGGATCATAGCCAAGTTCTCTCCTTTTCCCGATGCTGCTGATTTTCTTCTCTCAGGTGCTGTAATACGCCGCGGTGGGTTCGTAGAAGCAGTGGTCACCGATGCGCATAACGAACACCCCCACGCCGGAGGGAAAGTTCGCCCGGCAGGACGGCGAAAAGGGGTTGAAAAACCACAGCGCATCGCCAAGTCCGTGAAGCCGGTTGCCGGCAATGGCCCAATCCGCGATCTCATAATGAATATCGGTCGGACGCATGTTGTAGATATTCTGCGGATTATACGCGCCATGCTCTGTCTCGCTCGCACAGACGAACTGACCCGGCTGAAAGATGATCTTGCGGATACTGCCCCGCCCCACGCGCGCATATTCGCCGCCGGTCGAGCGCACGCGGTTCATCACGACGCTCGCCACCGCTTTCATTCCGTTCTCGCCCTCGCCGCCCGCTTCGCACTCGATGAGCCGCGCAAGCAGCTCTCTGTCGGAATAGGCCATGTCGATCTCCTCCCCCATTTTTTCTTCCCCGCCAGTCTATGCATCTGCCGCCCGCAGTGCCCCAACGAAAAAAAAGCGCCGCAGGTCATGCCTGCGGCGCTTTCGCTTTGCTTCAGTTTTCTTCCCCGCCTGCGGCGTTCTCTCCGTCCTCCGGCGGGGTGAGGCCGTAGGCGCCCTTCATCTTGAGCTCCTGCCACTGCTCCTTCGTGATGAGGATCTGGCGGGGCTTGGAGCCTTCAAACTGCCCCACGATGCCGCGCGTCTCCATCTCGTCAACAATGCGCGCAGCGCGCGAGTAGCCGAGCTTCAAGCGGCGCTGGAGCATCGAAACGGAGGCCTGCCCGGTCTCCATCACCACATCGATCGCGGCGGGCAGCAGCTCGTCGCCCTCGTCGGCGGCGTTCTGCTCGCTCGCGGCATTGCCGCCGCCCTTGCCGCCGCCCTTCTCCTTTTCGGCAACGGCGGCGTTGATCTTGTCGATGACGGATTCATCATAGTCCGTTTCGCCGTTTTCCTTGACGAAGTTGACCACGCGCTCGATCTCCTCGCTCGAGATGAAGCAGCCCTGCACTCGCTTGGGCTTACCCTCGCCGAGGGGCGCATAGAGCATATCGCCGCGGCCGACGAGCTTTTCCGCGCCCGCGGTATCGAGGATAATGCGCGATTCCATCGCGGAGGCGACGGCAAAGGCGATGCGGCTCGGGATATTGGCCTTCATCAGACCCGTGATGACATCGGCAGAGGGACGCTGCGTCGCAATGACGAGGTGCATGCCCGCGGCGCGCCCCATCTGTGCCACGCGGCAGATCGACTCTTCGACCTCTTTCGCCGCCACGAGCATCAGATCCGCCAGCTCGTCGATGACCACGACGACGCTCGGCAGCTTTTTAAGCGCTTCATCTGTTTGCGCAAGCTTGTTGTAGGACGCAAGATCCTTCACATTATGCTCGGAAAACATCTTGTAGCGCTTCATCATCTCATAGACCGCCCATTGCAGCGCGCCCGCGGCCTTTTTCGGGTCGGTGACGACAGGAATGAGCAGATGCGGGATGCCGTTGTAGGGCGCAAGCTCGACCATCTTCGGGTCGACCATGATAAAGCGCACCTCTTCGGGCGTCGACTTATAGAGCATCGAGACGATGAGAGAGTTCGTGCAGACAGACTTACCGGAGCCCGTCGTACCGGCAATGAGCACGTGCGGCAGCTTCGAGATGTTGCCGACGATGTTCTTGCCGCTGATGTCCTTGCCGACGGCAAAGGCCGTGGTGGATGGGTGCTGCGTAAACTCGCGCGATTCAAGTACCGTGCGGATATTGACGGGCGAAACGAGCTTGTTCGGCACCTCGACGCCGACGACGGAGATCTTGTTGGGAATCGGCGCGATGCGCACGCCGCTTGCGCCGAGCGCCAGAGCGATATCGTCCTGCAAATTGGTGATCTTCGAGAGCTTCACGCCCTGGCTGAGCGTGAATTCGTAGCGCGTGACAGACGGGCCGCGCACCACATCGCCCGGCTGAGCGTCCACGCCGAAGCTCGTGAGCGTCTGCGCCAGGCGGCGGGAGTTGTTGCGCAGCTCCGCGCCTGCTTCGGCAGCGTTCGTTACGCTGCCCTCTTTCAGCAGCGTGATGGGCGGATACTCATAGGCGGGCGGCTCGGGCTTATCACCGGTCTCGATCTCGCGCGTGACTTCTTCGCGCGCGGCGTCGACCTCGGCGCGGCGGAGCCTATCCTCCTGCTTGTCTGTGAGAACGGCGCTCGCCGCCGCTGCGGCAATCGGCGCGCTCTGCGCCGTCGGTGCAGGCACGGCAAACGGCGCAGGCGGAATGGGTGCGGGCGCCGGAGCAGGCGTGCCGACGGGAGTTCCCTGCGGCAGGTCAAAGGGCGGCAGGTCAAAATCATCGGCCGTCACCGTTACGGGCTTGGCCGGTGCAGGCGCGGCAGGCTTTTCCTCCGCAGCATTTCTATCTGCAAGCAGCTCGTCCGGGCTCTTGATATTGTCAGACTTCTTGCGGAAGAAGCCGCCCGATGGATTCTTCCTGACAACGCGTTCCTCACCGTCGAGCGGAATGTCGATCGACGCATCGGATACCCCTGCATTGCGGCGCGGCGCGCGGGCGGGACGCTGCGGCGGCAGCTCTTCCTCCTCCGGCTCATAGGGCACGCGCTCATGCGAGCGCACCGCCTCGATCACGGCGGCGGGCGTCAAGCGGAATGCCATCATCAAAAATGCGACGAACATCACGACGAGCAGGATCATTGCCAGCACCTTTTTCACCAGCAGCACCAGCATGATCGCAAGCGACGCGGACACCGCGCCGCCGGATTCCAATGCGTTGCCGCTCGTCCACAGGAGTTTCAGGATACCGTCCATCGCAGCATATTCCTCTTTGCAGATCGCGATGTGCATGATCGCGCCGAACACGACCGGCAGCAGCGCCGTACCGACAAGGCATGAGGTCACATTGCGCCCACGGTGGAAAAGCAGGATATAGCTCCCCAGAAACAGTGCGGGAGCAACAAGGTAATAGCCCCAGCCAAAGAGCGACCGGCACAGCTGCGCGGGCTGATCAAGCAGCCACGCGCCCGACTGAAAGTAGCTGAAGCCAAGGCACAGCGCCAGCACCAGCAGGATCGCGCCCGCGACCTCGCGGCGGACGGGACGTTTCTGCTGTTTTTTTGCCGTGCGCTTGCCGCCGGAGGACGTGCGCGAAGCGCTCGCTGATTTCTTGTTTGTTGTGGTGGTTTTTTTCTTCTGTTGTGCCATGATTCACCTCAGAATCAAAAATTAGTGCAGGATCGTGAGCAGCAGCGTAAGCGCGCCGGCCGCCCAGCAGTAGTAGGCAAACGCGCCGAAGCGGCCCTTGTCGGCAACATAGCGCAGCAGACGAATGCTGGCATAACCCGATACCGCCGCCACGACAACACCGATGAGATAGACGGGCACGCTCGCCCAGTCGATGTTTGTTTCAAGCGCGTCCTTGAGCGTGAGAATGTTCGCGCCCAGCACCGCAGGGATGGATAGGAGGAAGGCAAAGCGCACGGCAAACTTGCGCTCAAAGCCCGCAAAGCAGCCCGCCGTGATCGTCATACCCGAGCGGGAGATGCCGGGGCAAAGGGCGATGGCCTGCCCCACGCCGACAAGCAGCGCATCGAGCAGCGTGGCCGTTTTTTCGCTCTTGCGGCCATGGCGCACGCGGTCGCTCACAAAGAGCAGAATACCCGTAAAGATCAGCGCGCCGCCGATGAAGTACATGTTATCACCGAGGGACGAGAAAAAACGGCGAAACGGCACCATGACAAAAAGCGGCAGCGTGCCCACGATGATGAGCAGAATCAGGCGGCGCGCGGGCGGCACGGGATTCGGCGTGCGGTGGTGGGCAAGATCCCCGATGCCGGTAAAGAACTCCACGACCATATCGCGGATATCGTCCCAGTATGCGGCAAACACCGCAAAGAGCGTGCCGAGGTGCAGCAGCACGTCAAAAAAGTCCGGCACATTGCTCGCCCCCTGCATGTTCAGCAGATGCTCGGCAATGGCGAGATGTCCGGAGGACGAAATGGGCAGAAATTCCGCAATTCCCTGCACAAGGCCGAGAAGAACGGCGGTTAAAACAGACATGAACAACAACTCCTTTTTCCGTTTTCTTCTATGATGGCGATATTCTAACAGAATAATTATAGCACAGCTGTTCGCGGAATACCACCCTCAATTGCCGCATCTTCTTTTTCTTTCCTTTTTTGCCCTCCCCCTTGCGAAAAAGGGGCGGGCATGCTATGATAGGCGTGGACTATCAGAAAAGGAGAGATAGAAATGATTTATAACTACCGCACCAAAGGTGTGTGTTCAAAGGAAATGCATATTGAGTTGAATGATGACCACACCATCAAGCATGTTGAGGTCATCGGCGGCTGTAACGGCAACCTTCAGGGGATTTCCCGCCTGGTGGAAGGCATGAAGGCAGAGGACGCCATCGAGCGCATGCGCGGCATCCGCTGCGGCTTTAAAAACACCTCCTGCCCCGACCAGCTCTCCATCGCGCTGACGGAGGCGCTTGCGCAGGAAAAGCAGTAATTTGCCCAAATTCCTGCATGGCAGATTCCGACAGCAAATAATGCATCAATTCTTGCAAAATGTTCGCTGTCTCTCTGGACAAAGTGCAGGAAACTATGTATACTGAATCAATTACCGGCAATCTTTGTGCGGTCACAACGCAACTTCGGCAGCGCAGGACGCCCTGCGCCGCCGGCTTAGACGGGGGAACTTTATGGACATTGATATGGATATCAAGGAGCTTGAAGCGTTCGTCTACGTGGTGGAGAATTGCAGCTTTTCCCGCGCCGCGGAGCTGCTGCACCTGACGCAGCCGACCATCAGCTCGCATGTCTCCGCACTGGAGCGAAAACTGAATATCAAGCTCATTGTCCGCACGACGAAGGAGACCTACCCTTCCGACGCAGGCAAGCTCCTCTATAAGTACGCCAAGGAGATCCTGCAAGTGCGCGAAAACGCGGCGATCGCGCTGCGCAACTTCTCGCAGGAGATGAAGGGGACGATCTCCATCGCCGCCTCCACGGTGCCGAGCCAGTATTATCTGCCGCATCTTTTGCAGGATTTCCGCGCCCGTTATCCGGATATCACCTTCAATATTCAGATGGAGGACAGCCCCAAGGTCGTAGAGCTTGTGGCCACGCGCAGCGTGGAGATCGGCTTCTGCGGCACGATGGTGGCGAGCCACAAGTGCGTCTATCAGGATTTTGCCAGCGACCCGATGGTGCTCATCACTCCGAACACGGAGAAATATCAGGCCTTTGCCGGAAAGCCCTTCCCCATTGCGCAGCTGAAAGAGGAAACGTTCATCAGCCGCGAAAAGAGCAGCGGCACCTATCAGGCCGGCCGGGAACTTTTAAGCGAGCTCGGCATCGACATCTCCCAGCTCCGCACTGCGGTCGAGATCCGTTCGACCGAGAGCGTCAAGCAGATGGTAAGCGAGGGGCTGGGCGTGGGTCTCATCGCCCAGAGCGCCGCGCAGGACTATGTACAGTTCGGCAAGCTCCTCTCCTTCTCCTTTCCGGAGTCGTCGTTCCGCCGCCAGCTTTTTATCGTCAAGCATAAAAACAGCATTTTGTCCCCCATCGCGCAGGTTTTTTATGACTATGCGCGCAAAGCAAAAGAGAAAGCATCTGCCCAATAAGCAGGTGCTTTTTTACAGCACTTCCGCGCTTTTTCGTGCGTTTTTTCTTCAAAATGGCATTTACTTTTCCACCGCTTTGGTATATGCTACTTGAATAGGTCAACAGCTGCGCTGCACCGATAAAGTCAGCGCCGCCCGACAGGAGGGAGAGCGATGGACTGCCGTGATTCTGCGCTGTTTTCCGGCGTGGACGAAGCGTCGTGCGAAAACATGCTGCGCTGCTTCAGCGCCTATGAGCAGCGCTTCACTTCCGGGCAGACGATCCTCACCTGCGGTCAGCAGCAGGATATGATCGGCGTGCTGCTCTCCGGAAGTGCCGCGCTTTTGCGCCTGCATCCGGACGGCAACAGCACCGTGCTCGAATCTCTGGAGGAGGGCAGCGTCTTCGGCGAAGAGCTGGCGTTCACCGGCTTTCGCGACGGCAGCGCGCTCATCGAGTGCCGCGAGGATTGCCGCGTGGTCTTCATGCGCTACGACCAGATCACCAAGAGGTGCGAAAATGCCTGCGCCTGCCACAGTCAGGTCGTAACGAATCTCTTCCAACTGCTCTCGAAAAAGTCCCTGCATCTGAGCCGCCGGGTCGAGGTGCTCGCCTGCCGCTCCATCCGGGAAAAGCTGCTGTGCTTTTTCGAGCAGCTCGCCGACGAGCATGGCAGCCGGACGTTCCCCCTGCCGTTTTCCCTCAGCGCGCTTGCCGATTACATCAGCGCAGACCGCAGCGCCATGATGCGCGAGATGCGCAAAATGCGCGAAGAGGGGCTGATCTGCACGGAGGGCCGCAGCGTCACGCTGCGCTGACGTCCTGCGTGCGCCCCATACTTATTCAGTCCCGCCCGCTGTTCTTTCGGAACGGCCGGGCGATGAATCACGAATGAAAAGGAGAAACCGTTCATGTATCGCATCGTGAAAAAAGAAGCGCTCAAGCCCACCGTGACTCTCTACGAGATCGAGGCGCCGATGGTAGCGAAGAAGGCCGAGCCCGGTCAGTTTATCATCCTGCGCGTCGATGAAAACGGTGAACGAATCCCCATCACCATCCACGACTACGATCGGGAGAAGGGCACCGTCACCATCATCGTACAGACGATCGGCGCCACCACCGAAAAGCTCAGACACAAGGCCGAAGGCGAGTTCCTTCAGGACTTTGTCGGCCCGCTCGGCCGTCCGACCGAGACCGAGGGCAAGAAGAAGGTCTGCGTCGTCGGCGGCGGTGTCGGCTGTGCCATCGCCTACCCCGTTTTGAAGAAGTTCCACGACTGCGGCGCAGAAGTCCATGCGGTCGTCGGTTTCAAGAGCAAGGATCTTGTGATCCTTGAGGATAAGTTCCGCGAGGTCTCCAGCGTTCTCAAGCTGATGACGGACGACGGCACTTACGGCGAAAAGGGTCTCGTGACCGACGCGCTCAAGCAGCTCATCGAGGACGGCAACCAGTATGACGAGATCTTCGCCATCGGCCCTGCCATGATGATGAAGTTCGTCTCCAAGACCACCGAGCCTTACGGCATCCCCACCACCGTTTCCATGAGCCCCATCATGGTCGACGGCACCGGCATGTGCGGCGGCTGCCGCCTCACCGTCGGCGGCGAGACCAAGTTCGCCTGCGTCGACGGCCCGGACTTTGATGGTCACAAGGTCGACTGGGACGAGAGTCTCAAGCGCGGCAAGATGTACTTCGACTGGGAGCGTCACAAATACGAAGAAACCTGCAACCTGTTCAGCAAGGAGGTTCAGTAAGATGCCTAACATGAGTTTGAAGAAAAACGCAATGCCCTCTCAGGACCCCAACGTCCGCAACAAGAACTTTCTGGAGGTCGCCCTCGGCTATACCGAGGAGCAGGCGCTCGACGAAGCAGCACGCTGCCTGAACTGCAAGAATCATCCCTGCGTTTCCGGCTGCCCTGTGCAGGTCAAGATCCCCGAGTTCATCCAGAAGATCACCGAAAAGGATTACGAGGGCGCCTATCAGGTCATCCACGAGACCTCCTCCCTCCCCGCCGTCTGCGGCCGTGTCTGCCCGCAGGAAACGCAGTGCGAATCGAAGTGCATTCGCGGCATCAAGGGTGAGCCGGTCGGCATCGGCCGTCTTGAGCGCTTTGTCGCCGACTGGCACAACGCAAACGTGCAGGAAGCGCCCGCCAAGCCCGTCTCCAACGGCCACAAGGTCGCCGTCATCGGCTCCGGCCCCAGCGGTCTCACCTGCGCAGGCGACCTTGCCAAGAAGGGCTACGACGTCACCGTTTTTGAAGCGCTCCACCTTGCCGGCGGCGTGCTGGTCTACGGTATCCCCGAGTTCCGTCTGCCCAAGGCCATCGTGCAGAAGGAGGTCGACACCCTTTCCGCGATGGGCGTGGATGTGGAGACGAACATCGTCATCGGCAAGACGCTCACCATCGACGAGCTGTTCGAGCAGGGCTATGAAGCCGTGTTCGTAGGCTCCGGCGCGGGCCTGCCGAACTTCATGGGCATCCCCGGCGAGTCCTACAAGGGCGTGTATTCCGCAAATGAGTTCCTCACCAGAAGCAACCTGATGAAGGCATATGAAAGCGACCCCGTGACCCCCATCATGAAGGGCGGCCGCGTTGCGGTCGTCGGCGGCGGCAACGTTGCGATGGACGCCGCGCGCACGGCGCTGCGCCTTGGCGCGGAGAAGGTTTACATCGTGTACCGCCGCTCGCTGGAAGAGCTCCCCGCGCGCCGTGAGGAAGTGGAACATGCGATGGAAGAGGGCATCGAATTTAAGCTGCTGAACAACCCCATCGAAATTCTGGGCTACCAGAACCCCGATGACAGGCGCGATCCGAAGAACGGCTTTGTGACCGGCATGAAGTGCATCCGCATGGAGCTTGGCGAGCCGGACGAAAAGGGCCGCCGCCGCCCGGTGCCCGTGCCCGGTAGCGAATTCACGCTGGATGTGGACACCGTGGTTATCGCCATCGGAACAAGCCCGAACCCGCTCATCAAATCCACCACGAAGGGCCTTGAGGTCAACCGCAAGGGCGGCATCGTTGTGGAAGAAGCGACGGGCGCCACGAGCCGTGAAGGCGTTTATGCCGGCGGCGACGCGGTCACCGGCGCGGCCACCGTTATTTCGGCGATGGGCGCAGGCAAAGCGGCTGCGGCAGCCATTGACGAATACATTAAAGGCAAGGAGGCGTAAAGCCATGAGCGTGCAGTCCGTTTCCAAGCAAACGCTGCAACGCCTGCCCCAGTACCTTAACTTTTTGAAATCCATGCCCCGTGCGGGCGCGGCCAACATTTCGGCGACGGCTATTGCCGAAGCGCTGGGGCTTGGCGATGTGCAGGTCCGAAAGGACCTTGCGCTCGTCAGCTCCGGCGGCAGGCCGAAGGTGGGCTATGATGCCGACAGCCTGATTGCGGATCTGGAACGGTTCCTGGGCTACGATGACGCCACCAGCGCCGTGATTGTGGGCGCAGGGGATCTTGGCCGCGCGCTGCTTGGCTACCACGGCTTCGCGGCATACGGGATTGAGATCGTGGCTGCGTTTGACCATGACCCCGTGCGCTCCGGGCAGACCATCCACGGGAAGCCCGTGTTCCCGGTGGAGCGGCTGCAGGAACTCTGCAAGCGCATGCAGATTCGCATCGGCATCATCGCTGTGCCTGCCGGGGAAGCGCAGGCCGTGTGCGACGCGCTTGTAGAAGGCGGCGTGCGCGCGGTATGGAACTTTGCGCCGGTTGTGCTTTCCACACCGAAAAGTGTTCTGGTGCAGAATGAGGACATTGCGGTACCCCTGGCGGTGCTTTCCAAACGCCTTACGCGAAAGCTTGCCGAACGGGAGTAAAGCTTTTGGCGCAGCCGGGCGGAGGCATCCCCAGCTTTCAGGATTTCCTGCGGAGTATGATTTGATTCCCCGCAGTTGCCGGCGCCGCTTTTTTTTGCATCGCACCGTATACACGGATACGAGTATAATGGCAGGGGAGAGTTCCTGCACAGCATGACCGATTACTGGAGGGGAATACGCGTGACAGAATGCCTGAGACTGAAAAAGTCCAACTGCAAAAACTGCTACAAATGCATCCGGAACTGCCCTGTGAAATCCATCCGCTTCTCGGATAATCAGGCGAACATTGTGCCGGAAGAATGCATCCTCTGCGGACACTGCTTCGTGGCCTGTCCTCAGGGCGCCAAGGAGATCCGCAACGACGTTCCTGTGGCAAGGACGCTCATCGCCTCCGGCGCGCCGGTTTATGCGAGCGTAGCGCCCTCCTTTGTGGCCAATTTCGATGGCGCAGCCATTGGCTCCATGGAGCGTGCGCTTAAGGCGCTCGGCTTCGCGGGCGCTGAGGAAACGGCAGTGGGCGCCACACTTGTAAAGCGCGAATACGACCGCATGGTGGATGCGGCGGAGAAGGATGTAATCATTTCTTCCTGCTGCCACAGCGTGAATTTATTGATCCAGAAGCATTACCCGGATGCGCTGCCTTATCTTGCGCACGTGCTCTCGCCCATGCAGGCGCACTGCCAGGATCTGAAACGCCGCCATCCGGATGCAAAAACCGTGTTCATCGGCCCCTGCATCGCAAAGAAGGACGAGGCGGCGGGCTGCCCGGAACTTGTGGACTGTGTGCTTACGTTTGAGGAGCTTGCGGTTTGGCTGCGGGAGACCGGCGTTACCATCGAGCAGGATGCGGAGCGCAGCGAGGAAAGCCGCGCGCGCCTGTTCCCGACAACGGGGGGCGTGCTCCGCACGATGGCGGCGGACAGCCCGGAGTATACCTACCTTGCGATTGACGGCGTAGAAAACTGTATGCACACGCTTGAGGACATCCTGAGCGGAAAGGTGCATAAATGCTTCATTGAAATGTCCACCTGCGTGGGGAGCTGCGTCGGCGGCCCGGCGATGGACAAAAATCACCGCCGGCCTGCGATCGACTACCTTGCCGTGAACGCTTATGCCGGCAAGCGGGATTTTCCCGTGGAGCAGCCGGAGCCGGCGGCACTCAAAAAGAATTTCAAATACTTGAGCGTGCCGCGCGCCAACTTTGGAACCGCTGCCATCGAAGCG
>OGXX01004261.1_pt1 | contig 11190 bp, 9 predicted proteins | sample 1576301 | NCBI WGS metagenome assembly OGXX01 (sample SAMEA3541469, study PRJEB24748) | human gut metagenome | biome: human gut; feature: human-associated habitat; material: faeces | place: China | collected 2012 | reverse complement strand
TGGCAACCTGATTTTCAAATTTTGTTTGGAAAACTTCTTACACCAATATGAATCTTAAGAGCCCTTTTTGAATACAATTTTGAAAATCTCACAATTTTGGACAAAAAGAAAAACGGCAAAGCAGATAAAATCCACTTTGCCATTTTAAAGAAAGCACTTCTGCTAAACACTCTACGTTGAAAATGCAATCGTACACTGCTATAATAAAATTGTGATATTATCACCAAAAATTCAAGATGCAAAGCGTTTGCGATTGGCAAACATTCAGGAGGAACGCATGGTAACAGGAGCCATTAAAAATAAGGTAGACAAAATCTGGACGGACATCTGGGCAGGAGGCATCACCAATCCGCTGACCGTCATTGAACAGCTGACCTATCTCATGTTCATCCGATCACTGGACGAGAAAGAGCTTGCCACCGAAGATTTTGAGAACATGGCGGGCGAAAAGATGGAGCACATCTTCCCGGCCAGCGCGGCAGGACAGTCTATGCGGTGGAGCCGCTTCAAGGATAAAGATTCCCGCGAAATTTTCCTGACCATGCAGCAGCGGGTGTTCCCGGCCATCAAAAAGATGAAGTATGGCCGTCTGCCGGACTTTGACGCAAACGGCGAGCTGGTGGAAATCGAGGACGACCCCGCCCGCCCGGACGAGGGCAACACCGCCTTTGCGCGGTACATGGACGATGCCATGTTCCTGATTCCCACGCCACAGGTGCTGCAAAAGATCATCACCGGGCTGGAGGATCTTTACACCCACGACATTGCCGACCTTGATATGCAGGGTGACCTGTATGAGTATATGCTGGGCAAGCTGGCAACCGCAGGGCAGAATGGCCAGTTCCGCACGCCCAAGCATATCCGCGACATGATGGTGGAGCTGGTGCAGCCCACGCCGGACGACTTTATCTGCGACCCCGCCTGCGGCACGGCGGGCTTTCTGGTGTCCAGTGCGCAGTACCTCCGCGCCCACTACGAGGACAGCATGACCCCGGAGCAGTGGCAGCATTTTGCCGGCCCGATGTTCACGGGCTTTGACATGGACCGCACCATGCTGCGCATTTCGGCCATGAACCTGATGCTCCACTCCATCACGAACCCGGAGATCGACTACAAGGACAGCGTGTCGAAGCAAAACTCCATTTGCAGTAAGTACACTGTTTGCCTTGCGAACCCGCCGTTCAAGGGCACTGTGGATGCCGAGAGCATCAACGACGACCTGAAAGCCGTCACCAACACCAAAAAGACGGAGCTTTTGTTCCTTGCGCTCTTCCTGCGGATGCTGAAAACCGGCGGACGCTGCGCCTGCATCGTGCCGGACGGCGTGCTGTTCGGTTCCAGCAAAGCGCACCAGAGCATCCGAAAAGAACTCATTGAAAACCACCAGCTGCGGGCGGTCATTTCCATGCCCTCCGGCGTGTTCAAGCCCTACGCAGGCGTATCTACGGCGGTGCTGGTGTTCACCAAGACCGGCGCGGGCGGCACCGACAGGGTGTGGTTCTACGATATGAAAGCCGACGGCTTCTCGCTGGACGACAAGCGCACCGAGGTGAAGGAAAACGACATCCCGGACATCATCGCCCGGTTTCAGAACCTCGACGCTGAAACTGACCGCAAGCGCACCGAGCAGAGCTTCTTTGTGCCCAAAGAAGAAATTGCCGCTAACGGCTATGATCTGTCCATCAACAAGTACAAGGAAACCGAGTATGTGCCGGTGGAATATCCCTCCACGCAGGAGATTCTTGCCGACTTGCATGAGCTGGAAATGGAGATCACCAAAGGTTTGGCAGAACTGGAAGAAATGGTATGACGGAGGAAAATGCGATGACAGAAAACGATAAACTGCAAATGTTTGAGGACCGACCGATTCGTACTGCATGGGATGAAGCGCAGGAAGAATGGTACTTTTCCATTGTTGATGTTGTGACGGTTTTAACAGAAAGCGGAGATTACAACACCGGGCGAAAATATTGGAATAAGTTGAAGCAGCGCTTGAAAGCTGAGGGCAGTGAACTGGTGACAAATTGTCACCAGTTGAAAATGAAAGCGGCAGACGGAAAACGCCGTTTGACCGATGTTGCCAACACGGAACAGCTCCTGCGCATCATTCAGTCGGTGCCGTCCAAAAAGGCGGAACCGTTCAAGATGTGGCTGGCGATGGCCGGCCGGTGGTCACTGCCGAGAATGCAAGTACCATGTTGCTAGGCCAAACGGTTGCTGAAATGATCGAGAGCGTGGCAGAGGAAAAAGATGACGAAAAATCGGAATAACATGCAGGTGTGGGAGGAGATGGTGTGATGGCGAAGTTGGGAGAGGTTTGCATTCAGATTACAGATGGTAGTCATAATCCACCATTCGGTGTTGAACAGAGTGAGTACCTGATGCTGAGCTCTAAAAATATCGATGATGACTTTATTACATTGGATTCGCCACGATTCCTTTCATATAGTGACTATATCGCAGAAAATAAGCGAACAACCGTCAGCGAAGGCGATTTGCTAATGACGATTGTCGGAACGATTGGCAGAGTTTCGATTGTTCCGGCAGGGTTGAATGGAATTTGTTTGCAGCGGAGTGTTGCAGTAATCAAGCCTAATAAAGAAATTATAAATAATCGCTATTTAATGTATCAGCTCCAAAATATGCGGCCGTTTTTAGAAAAAGAAGCTCGTGGCGTAGCACAGAAAGGAATTTATCTCAAACAGGTTAGTCAACTGGATATAAAACTTCCTGAGCTTGAACACCAAATGCAAATTGTAAAAGTGCTGGACAAGGTATCAAAGCTGATTTTTCTTCGTAGGCAACAACTTGCCAAGATGGACGAACTGGTAAAGGCGCGATTTGTGGAAATGTTTGGGGAGCCAGTGCAAAATCCAAATTGTTGGAAAACGGAAAATCTATTGGATTTGGGTTATTGCAAAAATGGAATGAATTTTCATAGAGACGATTGTGGAACAGAAATCCATTGCCTAGGTGTTGGCGATTTCAAGAACCATTCAACGATTAGAGATGTCGGAAGTCTACCATTTATTTCTCTTAATGAATTGCCGACCTCTGAATATTTGCTTCAGGACGGAGATATTGTCTTTGTTCGTTCTAACGGAAATAAAGAATTAGTTGGACGGTGTTTGGCAATTTACCCTGCAAAAATACCTGTTACGTATAGTGGATTTTGCATTAGATACAGACTGACCAGCAATAAAATTACGGTTTCCTACTTACTTAGGGTTTTAAAAGCGGATTCTGTGCGTAAGAAAATGACGGGACGCGGTGCAAACATTCAAAACTTAAATCAGCAAATATTGGCGCAACTGGTTGTCCCAATTCCGCCACTTTCCCTTCAAAATCAGTTTGCCGCCTTTGTGGAGCGTGTAGACCAGCAGAAGCAGACTGTACAGCAAAGTTTAGAAAAGCTGGAATTGATGAAAAAAGCACTGATGCAGGAATATTTTGGATGAAGGGCTGTGCAACAACAAAAAATTGCAGTATACTAAAAGAAAAGGGGGGGCAAAGCATGGGTGTGGAAATCAATATGGATGCTACATTAGATAGACTCTTTGCGGGATTCAAGAAATTATCGCCGTTGCTGGTTGGCATTGGAGTGACAACTGGGCTGATTCTTTTCCTGCCTAAGAACATTCTTGCCAAGATGGCGTTGGACAACATACCAGATAAAATAAAAATGATTATCGGAATTGTTTTTATTGTATCTATAGCAGTCATCGTCTCAATCATTTTCTTTCAGCTTTTTAGTTGTGTCGGAAACGCACTCAAGAAAAGGCGTTGGCTAGCTCAAAAGAAACTTTTATATCTTCGGTTGTCCCCTGAACAAAGGGGAATTTTAATAGAGTTGCTCCATAGCGATGGAATGACAGAATGGTTTGATCCGACCGCTGGAATTATAAATCATTTGGAATCTAACGATTTTATTACAAAGACACAGCCAGCAATGTTCTTTGGTATAGGGGGTGCAGCACCTGTGGCGTACGCGCCTCAAGCTTGGCTTATCGATTGGTATAATGAAGAACCGCAAATGTTTACTTAAATTTGAAAGGAGCAGACCAGCATGACATCTGAAGAAGTGAGAGATTATAACAGTGCAAAACATGACTTGATAAAGGCCCTTTGCTCTTTTCAAAAACTCAAGTGTGAATACCAGCAACAACTTATTCGAGAAGTTGCCGGTGCAGAAGCATATGCTGCTGTCTGGAAGGCCATCCAAAACATGAATTACATTCAGAGGTGAGATTATGGAGCACTTTATTACAAGCATCCACATCAATGAGGTTCGGCATCTTAAAAATATCGAGATCAAGCTAAACCCTGAAAAGCGCCAGCATCTTATCCTGACTGGTAAAAATGGTTCAGGTAAAACCTCTGTGTTGCGGGCAATAAAAGATTATTTGCAAGCAATAAACGATAACATGTTGAATATAATTAACGTGGATTATCCAAATAGTATTGCGATGGTTCGAAAACAATATGAGGGGGCCAAAACACGCATCGAAAAAATTCAAGCGCAGCGTGCAATAGAAAGCTTTGAAGCCCCGATCGTGCGATATAGTCAAGGTGCAAGATTAGAGTTTTCGGATGGAGAAGAGTTAGACCAACTTTATCAGAATGGTGACTTCATTACAGCCTGTTTTGCGGCAGATCGAACTTCAAAAATCCAGCGCGTTCATGGGGCAGAGGATGTTAAGCTTGAAACGGAGTACCCGATTGATTCGGAACCGTCGCAAATTCTTCTGAAGTATATGGTTCACCTCAAGACTCAGCAAGCGTATGCAAGAAATGAGGACGATTTAGAAACTGAGGCGAAGATCGCCTCATGGTTTTTGCGCTTTCGGGATGCACTGCGGGTTCTTCTGGATGATGAATCGATCGAGCTGCGATACGACTATAAAAACTATAATTTCCTAATTGAACAGAATGGCCGCAATCCATACGGACTGAATGAACTTTCCGATGGCTATTCTGCTATTATCGGCATTGTGTCTGATTTGATTCTTCGTATGGATCGCAACTGGCTGCTGAAAGGTGAATTGAGCCAGTATGATGCGGAGGGTGTTGTGCTGATTGACGAGTTGGAGACGCACCTTCATGTGGAACTTCAGCGCAAGATTCTGCCGTTCCTAACAGAATTCTTCCCGCGCATTCAGTTTATTATCACGACGCATTCGGCATATATCCTCAATTCCATCAGTAATGCCTGCATTTATGATTTAGAAAAGCAGGTTCGTTTTACAGATTTTTCTTCCTATTCCGTTGATGACATTGCAGAAGGATATCTGGATGCGACAGCGTTTTCTGATGAACTGCAAAAGAAAACAAAACGTTATCAGGAACTTTGTGACCGGACGGATCTTTCTGATGAAGAACGTGCAGAACGTGCAGACCTGCGCATGGAAGTGAAAGACGCAAAAGGAGTTCTTGCTAAAATTGAAGAAAAGAAGGTGTCCTGATGGTTAAAATCGAACGGACAGACACCTTGGAAGCAAAAGCTGCAATCAAATCACTCGAAGCAGAAAAAAGCAAGAAAAGCGGAACATATGATACTCCTGAAGTAAACAAAGCGCTTGGTTTGATGTTTGCGCATAAATGCTATCTCTGTGAGAAGAAGGGATTGGATAACCTCCAAATAGAACATCTGAGGCCGCATCGTCAGAAAGACCGTGATTTGATGTTCAACTGGGAAAATTTGTTTTTATCCTGCGATCATTGCAACAATATAAAAAATGATAAATATACACCGATTTTGGACTGTACAAAAGTAGCTGTTGATGAGAAAATTGCGTTTCGCAGACATAGTGAGCCGTTTGAACCGGATAAATTGGAAATCACAGCGTTGGAAGATACTCTTGAAACGCGGAATACCGCGGCGTTGCTGAACGAAGTGTATTACGGCTCAACGGCGCAGAAAATTGAAGAAGCGAAGATCATACGACAGCAACTCTCAAGGGAACTTGATAAATTTGAAGAATGCGTAACAGAGTACAATACAGCCGATGGTGAAGATAAAAAAGACTTGGAATTATCCATTATGATGAAACTGAAATGGAATGCTCCATTTGCGGCATTTAAGCGTTGGATGATTCGTGACGCAGGGGATAAATTTCCGGAGTTGTTGAAATATTGTCACTAAAACGATAGAAAGGAGCCTTCCCCATGTCCAACTTTGCCTTTTTAGCCACCCGCCCCGAATACTCCCTCTTCGCCAACTCTGCCATCGAGGCCGAGAAAGTGTTCTCCACCTCCCCGGCGATGTGCGCGGTGGGGTGTCGGAAGGCGTTGGAGTTGGCGGTGAAGTGGGTGTATGCGGCAGACAAAACCATCACGATGCCCTACAAGGACAACCTGCAATCCCTGCTGCATGAGCCGAGTTTCCGGTTCGCAGTGGACCGGGATGTGTGGAGCGTCCTGCCCAGCATCGTGAAGGCGGGCAATCTGGCGGTACATACAGGGCATAGTGTGTCGGCGGCGGATGCAGTGTTCAGCCTGCGGGGGCTGTTCGATTTCATCCAATGGGTGGATTACTGCTACGGCACGGACTATGTGGAGCGCTCCTTTGACGAGACAGCCATCCCCGGTGAAAAGGTAACACTGGACGAAAAGAAAATCCGGGAGCAGGAAAGCCTGCTGACCCAGAAGGATGCCGAGCTGGAAGCCTTGCGCAAGCAGGTGGAAAGCCTTTCGGCGGCGTACACAGCCAGCAAACAGCAGAACCAGCAGAGCCGCAGCTTCACCGCCGCAGACCTGACCGAGGCCGAGACGCGGCAGAAGATCATCGATATCGACCTCAAGGCCATGGGCTGGAAATTCACCGGGCCGGACGCCGATGTGCGCACCGAGTACGAAGTGGACAACATGAACGGCGTGCTGGGGCAGAAGGGCTATGCGGACTATGTGCTGATGGGCAAGGACGGCTTGCCGCTGGCGGTCATTGAAGCCAAGCGCAGCACCAAAGACCCCAACATCGGGCGCAAGCAGGCGCAGCTTTATGCAGACTGTCTGGAGCAGAAGTTTGGCCGCCGTCCGATGCTGTTTACCACCAACGGCTACACCACCTATTTCTGGGATGAGCAGAGCGGCCCGCAGCGTGCTGTGAGCGGGGTGTTCTGCAAGGACGATTTACAGAAACTGATGAACCGCCGCACCGAGAAAAAGCCGCTGGACACCATTGAAATTGACGATAAAATCACCGACCGCTACTATCAGAAAAACGCCATCCGGGCAGTCTGCGCCCATATTACGCAGGGCTTCCGGCGCAATCTGCTGGTCATGGCAACGGGCACAGGCAAGACCCGCACCGCATCCAGCCTGACCGATGTGCTGAGCCGCGGCGGTCATGTGACCAACGTGCTCTTTCTGGCGGACCGCACTGCGCTGGTCAAGCAGGCAAAGGACGACTTCAAAAAGTATCTGCCGGACCAGTCGCTGTGCAATCTGTGCTCCTCCAAGGACGATAAGGCCGCGCGCATCGTGTTTTCCACTTATCCCACCATGCTCAACGCCATCGACAACGCCAAGACCAAGGACGGCGTGCCGCTGTTTTCGCCCGCCCACTTTGACCTTATCATCGTGGACGAGAGCCACCGCAGCATTTTCAAGAAATACCGCGCCATTTTTGATTATTTCGATGCGGTTCTGGTGGGCTTGACCGCCACCCCGAAAACCGATGTGGACCGCAACACCTACGACTTTTTCGAGATGGAACATGGCATCCCCACCTACGCCTACGATTACGACACGGCGGTCTACACCGACCATGTGCTGGTGCCTTACTACAACTACGAGGTCAAGACGAAATTCACAGAAGAGGGCATCCATTACGACCAGCTTTCACCGGAGGATAAGGCCCGCTACGAGGACGATTTTGCCGAGGACGACACCCTGCCCACCTTCATCCCATCCGAAAAGCTGAATAAGTTCATCTTCAACGCCAACACCGTGGACACGGTGCTGCAAGACCTGATGGAACGGGGCATCCAGACGGCGGGCGGTGACCGCATCGGCAAAACCATCATCTTTGCCCAGAACAAGCGCCATGCGGAGTTTATCCGGGAACGTTTTGGCAAGCTGTACCCGCAGCTGGAGACCCAGTACCCGGGATTCATCCAGCGGGTGGTCTGCGACGATGCCTATGCACAGTCCGTCATTGACGACTTCAAACAGCCGGATAAGCCGCCGTTTATTGCGGTCTCGGTGGATATGATGGACACGGGCATCGATGTGCCGGAGTGCGCGAATCTGGTGTTCTTCAAAAAAGTACGCAGCAAAACGAAGTTCTGGCAGATGATTGGCCGTGGTACACGGCTCTGCCCATCCCTTGCCTGCGTGGATGCCATCGACGGCGAATATACGGGCAAACGGCGTTTTCTGATTTTTGACTACTGCGGCAACTTTGAATTTTTCCGTCAGAAACCCAACGGCTACGAGAGCGCGGACACCAAGAGTCTGTCCGAGAGCATTTTCTGCAAGCAGGTGCGGATCGCCGCCGCGCTGCAGGATGGAGCCTATGGGGGCGAAAAATACCAGAACTGGCGCAAGATCTTAACGGAGACCTGCCGTGCCGAAGTAGGAGCGCTGAACCCGGAACTGGTATCCGTGCGGCTGCACCGACAGGCCGTGGAACACTATCAAAAGCCGGAAGCCTTTGTCAGCCTGACCGAAACGGACAAGGGGATGCTGATGAAAGAGGTGGCACCGCTCATCTCGCTGGACGATAAGGACGAGGCCGCCAAGCGGTTCGATAACTTTGTGTATAGCTTGCTGCTCTGTGAGCTGGAGGGGCTGCCGGGGCTGAGCCGCGCCCAGAAACAGCTGCGCAATACAGCGGCAATGCTGGAAGGGAAGGCTACCATCCCGCAGGTTCAGGCAAAGCTGCCGCTCATCCGCGAGGTGCAGACAGACGAATTTTTGACCTCGCATGATCTTCTCCACTTTGAGGAAATGCGGCAGGAGCTGCGGGAACTCATCAAGTTTCTGGTGGAGGGCGGCGAGGGGCAAAAGCCTGTCTACACGGCCCTTGCCGACCCGGTACTGGAACAGACCGAGGGTAAAACGCTGGATTCCGGCTACGATTTTGGCGAGTACCGGGAACGTGTGAACCGCTACATCATGGAGCACCGCAACGATACACTTGCCATCCACAAGCTGACCCAGAACATCCCGCTTTCTCAGGGCGATTACATTGAGCTGGAACACATCTTCACCAGCGAACTGGGCAGTAAAGAAGATTATGCCCGGGAGTTCAAAGACACTCCGTTTGGTCTGCTGGTGCGCAAGGTGGCAAAGCTGGACCACGATGCTGCCATGCAGGCATTTTCCAAGTTCATCAACGATGAATCGCTGAATGCAAAGCAGATCGCGTTCGTGCAGAAGGTCATTCATTACATCGAGCAGAACGGTTATGTGGAAAGCAAAGCGGTGTTGATGAAACCACCCTTTGACCAGCCCATTCTGTTTACCCGCCTGTTTGATGGCAAAACAGGCAGTGAGCTGATGGAGACAATCAATTCGGTGAAAGAGAATGCCACCCATGTGACTGCATAAAGCAGTGGAATGTACTGATAAAAAACGGTATAATGGACAAGGAGCGGATAGACGGTTTCCGCAGCGCCTTTGCGCCGGGAGAAACTTTATTCTGGCAGGTCCCTGCTGCGGCAAGGGAGAGAATGGCGTTTTACAGTGAGAACCTTCCCCGCCTTTTTTCTGAAAAAATCACGGCGGTATTTGCGGTGTCCGACCACTATGCGCTGGAATTTATGCGATTTTTGCAGGGACAGGGCATCCGCGTCCCGGAGGATGTGCAGATCATTGGCTTTGATGATACACTGGCAAGCCGGGAAAGCGTTCCCGCTCTGACCACCATTCATCAGGATGCGGCGCTCCGGGCAAGGGCTGCCATCCGCCGCCTTGAAGCCCTGCGGGACGGCACCCCCTGCGATGCCGGCATCGTTCTGCCGGTGGAGCTGGTGGAACGGGAAAGCACAAGGAGGCTGCCATGTCAGACTTTATGAGGACCCTTTGCAAAATCGCCATTCCGGTCACCTTACAGGGAATGCTGCAAGCCTCCTTTTCTATCGTGGATCAGATCATGATTGGGCAGCTGGGCGAAGCCGGTATTGCAGCCGTGGGACTGTGCAGTAACTTCACTCTTATTTTCTCCGTGATGTCCGGCGCAGTCGGCACGGTTGCCGGTATTCTGATCGCACAGTTTCTGGGTGCGGAGGAGTACACCGAGGCATGGCGCAGTTTGGATGTAAGCCTTGTCTGCGGGGGTGTGTTGGCAGCACTGTTTCTGCTGACGGCAGGGGGCTTCCCGGCGCAGGTCTTGGGACTTTATACGGCAGATGACGCCATCCTCCGTGTGGGGGCGGGGTACTTCCGCATCGTGGCGTTCTCTTATCTGCCCATGGCGGTCAGCACCGTCCTGTCCGCATGGCTGCGCTGCAAGGAACACGCCGCTGTCCCCTTTTGGGCAAGTTTTGGCGCGGTAGCGGCGAACATCGGGCTGAACTATCTGCTCATCTTCGGAAAGCTGGGTGCCCCCGCTATGGGCGTTACCGGTGCTGCCATCGCCACGCTGGTTTCCCAGCTTTTGATCTTGATAGGCTTTGCGGTCTGCCTTCAAAAGGAAGCGGAACGCCCGCTCACCGTGGAGATTTGGACACGGTGGGCGGGCGTTTTATGTTTATTTTCCGAGTACAACGGAGAGCCTAATTTCCTTTTCCGTCTCGCTCAGGTCAAGAGCGCCGCCATCGGCGACGGTCACGTGCAGCTCATAGAGCGTACCGGCGGTAAGTTCCGTTACAGCCTCGCCGTCCTCGTCTGTGATCGACCACAGTGCCGGATCGACCTTTGCCAGCTTGCCGTCCACGCCATAGGCGTAGAGGGTCAGACCGGAGGTGCTGCCGGACAGGTTATTCATGCGGAAAGCTACCGTGGTGTTGGGATGTACGTTGCGGACGGTCACAGTGTTGCACCAGCTTGCAACAGTGCCTTCGCCGCCGTCCTGTTCAAACTGTGCCTGCGTCAGCACGTTCCGTGCAGCCTTGTCAAGATCGACCTTGCGGTAGGGCATTTCGGGCAGATAAACAAAGCGGTCCTGCAGGCGCAGCAGCTCCAGATAGCCGGTCGGGCAGTAGAGCGCGTTGCCGCTGTTTCCGGCATACATACCGATAGCCATGT
>OGXX01004252.1_pt1 | contig 11209 bp, 11 predicted proteins | sample 1576301 | NCBI WGS metagenome assembly OGXX01 (sample SAMEA3541469, study PRJEB24748) | human gut metagenome | biome: human gut; feature: human-associated habitat; material: faeces | place: China | collected 2012 | reverse complement strand
AACCACTTTTTATAAGCTTGTTAATAAATATGAGCAAGAAGATAAGTGGAATATATCTGTAAAATAAGTGGGACTTCAAGCCCCACTTATTCTATAATTTAGAATTTTAAAAAATAGTTGACATATTTTCAAGAATGATGTAATATAATAACATAAGATGTTCAGTTACTCATCTCTCGTAGGTTCACTGCTACCTGATAACAAGCAGTCTGTTTCTCGTAGGTTCGCTGCTACCTGATAACAAGCAGCCTGTTTCTCGTAGGTTCGCTGCTACCTGATAACAAGCAGCCTGAAAAGTAACTAATAGCAGTCATTTTTTAATGGCTGCTTTTCTTTTTAGTTGGAGGCACAAAATGAAAATTAATTTTTATAATGTTGATAAGCAATATACAGAATTTCTTAAAAACTTTGAAATTCAGCACAGAGGATTTACATGTGTTCCTAACATTCAATACACAAACAACGATAAATTTGTTTATGGTACAGTTTTAGAAATAAGTAATATAAAATATTATGTTCCTGTTTCATCCAAAACTAAAGGAAAAGAAGATGATATACTTATTAAAGATAAAAATAACGATATAAAAGGTTCTTTAAGATTTGCATTCATGATTCCTATACCTAATAGTTGCGTTTCTACTTTGATTATAGATGATATTAAAGATGGAAATAGAAAAATTCGCATAAGTAAAGAATTAGCATTTTGTAGGAGAAATAAAGATAAAATAGAAAAACAAGCAGAAAAAACCTATCATCGTATAGTAGACAAAGTTAATGATAAGTTAGTTCATAATAGTTGCGATTTCAAATTGCTTGAGCAAGCTTACATAAAATACTGCATAGATAATGGATTAGAACTCTCCAAGGATTTACAAACACAGGAAACTCTATTTCAAAAAGAAGAAGTTTATCAGCAGATAAACTCAAACCAAATTAACGATTTAGCCAACAGTGGAATTCCATTTAAGGCTAAGAAAATATCTGATAATAATTTTATCATTGTATTTGAGAAAAAATATAATGATAAAGTTAATCAAATACTTAGCCAAAACTCTCGTAAAAATTTAAAACATCAATTATAAAGAAAACCGTAGCTCTTTAAGCAATAAATGCTTTAAGAACTACGGTCTTTTTTGTTTAATTGGGACTTCAAGTCCCAATTACATATATAAAATAGAGACTTTTAAGGAGATTATTTATGACATTAGGAAAAAAAATTAAAGAATATAGATTACTTCATGACATGACACAAAAAGAACTTGGGATGAAAATAGGTTTCTCTGCTTCTACTGCTGATTCAAGAATTAGGAAATATGAAGGAGATGTTATGGCTCCTAAATCAGAAATAAAAAATAAACTTGTACAAGCTCTTGATGTAGATCCATCTGCATTATCAAATATTGATATTCGTTCCATTGAAGATGTTGTCTAAACTTTTTTTATGAAAGAATACTTAGACTTTAAAATTGAAAATATTGACTTTGATAATTACATTTTTGATAAGGAGTATGTCTTAACAGTTTTGTATTTGATTTTGATACCAAATACAGAACTGTTTCTTGCATTCCAATGCTATATCTTGCGTTTTCTTATAGTTCCGTAATACTGCAACTTGTGGCTTGTCGTTTAAATCCGCAAAGGAATATTGAAATATAGGGAGGAATAAGCGACCATACCGCTATGCTACAAGCCAACTATCAACACAGGATTGTATGCGCATTCTCCAGTCGTTTTCGTCTATGGCCTGTTCACCTTGCTGCAAAACTAAATCAAGGAAACCGCGAACATCAGTTGATGCAGGTTGTTCATGGTAGTTGTAGGAATTCTCCACCAGTTTTATAAATTGGTCTAATTCAAGCGGGATTATCTTCGATTTTCCACCATACAATGCAATAGGCAGATGATTTAATCCGTAAAAATGGGCAAGTGTTGCAGCATTAATTGTAGGGGCAATAAACAAACAATAGGTATCTTTCCCAGATTTCTTTTTTAGCTGCCCATAATGCCGTGCTACAGGTTCACCCTCTGTTTCATATTGCCGTTGTCCCAATTGCATAGTAACCTCTACGGACAATGCGTATTCACCATAGTCACATTCAATATCAGGCATATTGCCAGATGCAGTAGACAACGGTTGTCCCATATCATCAAACTTAAAGTTGCCACGAATTGAACCGCCGTCAAGCATGGTCATTGCCCGCCATGTATTATATTCCAGCATCAACGGTGCATCATAATATTCGTCAGACACAATTTCGTTAAATGTGTCAATAATCTCCGAATACAACGCATACGATTTTATTTCTGCAACTTGTTCATGAATAACACTTTCTTTGTGCTGCGTTACTATGTCGTCACGCAAATCTTTTAATTGTTCAATGTCTAATGCAATTAGTTCTCGTCGTGTGCGGTCGCTAATTCTCATAATCACATCAATGATATTGTCTTTATTATCGGTATATAGAACGGGGATATCTGCCGCAAAAAGGTGTTCTTTATATGCTACTTCATCGTTAATGAACATAGGGGTTCTATCAACAGTTGATAGAATAAAATCAATCTCGCAAATTTTATCCTCAAAAATAGATATTGTTCGGCTCTTATGAGCAATAGAAACTAGTCCAGTATAGCGCAGATACCTAAAACAAGCGTCTGCATAATCACGTAAATTGCTTTTCTGTGTTTTCACAAACTTGTTAAGGCTTGCATCTCTCGTTTCGCGTGTTCTTGTGTTACCTTCCGCAATTCTATCTTTGTGAATTTCTAATATTGTATTTTCCCATGTTTCATTAACAAAACGCTTGTATTCTCTGCGTCGCTGTTCCTTTTTCGACCTAAATGTTAGTATTTTATTTTTGATAACATCATATTTCCGATAATCAGTTAATTGCATTCCGAAAATCTTCAGTTCATCAAAAGTCAAGTGGTCGAGTTCTCTAACTAAACGCAAAATTTCAAGATAAGGTCGGACATAGAAAGTCCCTAAAATTCTTTTGTTTTCTGTATGAAATGGGGACGGTAATTGAAACTTTAGCAGTTGTCTCAAGAAGATTTCTTGTGTACGCTTCCCACTGATTAATGCCTTTCCTGCATCTGTTAATTTAATATGCGGCTTCAAATCAACAAAGCCTAAAGCCTTTGGCGCTCTGTTTATCCTGTCGCGCGCACTAAATGCCTTGTCAGAGGTAGAACCGACACCCTCAAAGAAACTACTTTCGGCCAATTCGTCAATAAACTGTTCTTGCGTTACTTTGTTCCACGGCTCACCCTCAAATTTTTCATGCAACAAAGCAATTTCGGGTATCATCTTCATTGGTGAACGTGGGGATGTAGTGAAAAACAATACTTTATTGTCCAGTCTTGCCATAATTTGCCCCCTTTTTTAATAATTCTTTACGACAATGTGCATTTTATCATTCTTAAAGCGATTGCGAATGTTTACTGAGTAATTTTTGTAATACTCATCAAAAACAAAATTATCGTATAATTCCATTGTTAATGGCGTTTTTCCGATTATCATAAGCGCACGGCATGGGAGATTTCTAAAATCAGCGGCTAAACGCCTATGCTCCGATTCATCAAATCCGTTCATCATATCAATATTACCATAATCATTGAATACACAATCATACGGTGGGTCAAGAAAAATAAAATCATTTTCTTGCGCCATTTCAAATATATGGTTATAATCAAGGCTGAACAAATCGGCACCTTGTAATAAATCGCTATGCCGCTGTGTAACCAACTTCGTATTCAGGTTAGGATATCGTCCAAAAGGAACATTATATTCACCGCTATTGTTATACCGTATCATACCAGAATAAGCAGTTTTATTGATGAAGAAATAGAGAACACCGTCTAAAAATGTGCCGTCAGGGTGATTAAACAAATCACGCATATGGTAGTATAATTCTTCATTTGCATTTGGAACCTTTATGTCAGGTGTAGCGGCTTTTAACTCTTTAAAAGCCGCTTGATTTGCTTCATATAGGGTCTGTAATGCATCAAGCTGCTGCCGCATCAAGGGGTATTGCTCTTTCAGTTGTGTGTAGAAAGTCATTAAGCGTTCATTAATGTCGTTAATGATTGCATCCTCCGGTTCAAGATAAAAATATAATGCGCCGCCACCGAAAAATGGTTCAATATAATGGTTAAAATCGTCTGGAACATATTGAAGAAAGCGCGGTATTTCGCGCGACTTTCCGCCGCGATATTTTAATACAGGGTTCATTGCTCAATCCTCGCTTTCATTCAGGCATAGTTAAACACAATTATTATAGCAAATCTTGCTTTCACATTCAAGGGAAAAACGGCTTTCAAGAACATTTATTTCCTTGCCCATCTGTTGCAATAGAGGGACAAGCCCTCTTTATACCTCTCGAATGTGTCCATGAAGATGATATCGTACAGAATACCCCTGCGGTGGTAACATATAACTTTGGACACGGAATGTTGAACAATGTATAATCAGTAAAAAATAAATTTCATACTATAGCAACAACAAAAAAGAATCTTCTCAATACCAAAACTGATAATGAAGAAAATTCATCAAAAGAATATTAATTATGGAAATCACGCTTTGCAAAAAATACTAATGATTATTGGAATAGCATTTTAAATAAAATAAACACTTATTATACTCCACTTGTAAACGAAATTTCTCATAAAAACAAAAATAGTGTATGTATCAGAGTTTATCGCACAGATTAGAATGCTAATACAAACTGGTTTAAAATTTAAAATCAATTCAGAAATAAGAGGTGTTAATGACGGATATTTGGTGTTTATTTTTAAAGTTTCGGATTTGCTATCATCAAAATATAAGAAAATCGAAATTCAATTTGCAAAATTTTTAAACAATCTAAAAACTTTAAAAGAATATGGTATGATTATTGATACAGCAGCACTTACTTTTGCTACCGGAAATACTATCTCATATCATTTGCTACTTAATCCATTAATGAAAAAAGGTGGCATAATTCAATAGCTTATTCAACTTCAGAAAAACAAAGCTTCAATGGATGAGTTTTCAATAGAATTATTTAATAGCAATTATGATAAAGAATTTCACTCCTCGAATTTGAATTTACAGAAGGAGATAGAATTGTACTACCAATAATTAACCTAATAAAACGAATCCGTAACCTTTAAAGAATCTATTTACTTTAAAAGGTTGCGGATTCTCTTATTTAACTGGAACTTGTATCTTGTATAATGTTTAATTTTTAATATAACTATAATCTCATAGAAACATCATCTGTTATATTCATATGTATTTGATTTTTCAATCTATTTATATCATCTGGTTGTAATTTATCAATTTTTTGCAACTTTTTAATAAATTCATCATTCTTCTTTATAATTGTACAACTGTGAAATGGTGCAAGTGCAATTACATGATAATAATTTCCAACGTAACGTTCCTCGACATTTAAATCTTCTATTTTATGTACTTCACCCTTATGTCGTATATATCCGCTTTCAATTGCACTATAAGGAACAATATCCTCATTTTCTATAATGGCTACTGCACTATATTCTTTCCCATCTATTCTATATGGTAATGATTTCCCTATTTCCAATAATAAAATATCATCATAAATACAGTTTGTTAATAATCCCCAAACTCGTTGAATATTTAATTGTCTTGCTCCCATTAGGAAGTCATCATTTTCTAATCTTTTTATTGAAGAAATACTATTATTTCCTATACCTGTATTAAATTCTATTGGCTGATTATATTTTTCTTCAAAAATTTTTTCAAATAATTTATTCATAATATTTTTATCAGTAATTGAAAATACTTGACCATAAAATTCAGGAACAATTGATAATACCGCACTATGAAATTTATACATATCTTCAAATGGATTTAATTCTTTTGTATCTAACTTTTCCTGTTTATAAAATTCTTCTATTTCATCTATTGATTGAAAACGATCTTCAGGATTATTTCTAAGGCACTTATTAATAATACAGTCATAAATATATCCATCAGCCCAATTGTATCTTTTTGAAATACACTCAGCACCTGTTCCCCTATTTATAACTCCAAAAATATACCAATACATAACTTGAGCCATTGAATATATATCTGCTGCTCGTGTTACTTTCTCATGATTGCTAATTTGTTCAGGTGCTGAAAACTCTATATTAGCTAAACGTTCACTTTTTTTTGTTTTATTATCTATTGGAAAATTTTCCTCACTAAAATGTGCAATACCAAAATCTGCAAGTACAAATTTTCCTTCATCATCTACTAAAATATTTTCTGGTTTAATATCCCGATGTATAATTCCTTTTTTATGAATTGAATTTAATGTTGAAAAAAGAAATTTTACTAAATATACAAAGTCTTCTTCCTTTATTTCATTCTTTTCTTTTCTGTACTTTTTTAGGTTTTCAATATATTGAGGCATTATTATATATGGAACAAGAATATCTTCCTTAACCATCACTTCACCATAATATATTAGATTAACAATATTATTCAATTTATCTCTTACATAATTTGTATTAAAATATTCTGACTTAAAACGATTAATTTTTCTATCAGAAATAGATATTAAAAATTTTACAGCCACATTTTTTCCATTTAACTTTGCTAAATATACTAAACCATTTCCACCTTCCCCTATTCTATCGCAATTGGTAAATTCCAATTTACCAAAAATACTACTTATTCCCTTTTTTTCATTAATATATTCTATAAAATTGTGCTTTATTTCTTCTATATTCACATAATTCACCTATTCATATTTATTTTAGTAAATTGTTTTTTATTCTTAGTTCAGATTAACTAGTAGTTTACAAAACCATATTTTTCTATAACTGGAACTTCAAGTCCTACTTAATTATATGTCTTTATAGAGAAAGTATTTGCAAGAATATTTGTATATATTTATATAAAATTCGATGGTCTATTTGAAAGAAAGGTTCGCAAATCCTATTTTATTATCACTGCCACCATTATTAGATACTTTAATAGTCATTGATGATTTTCCTTTAATATCAATAGATAGATTTTTAGGTGAAACTGTAGGATTTATTGTATATTCATAATCAGGGTTATCATCTATTGTTTTATCTAATAATATTTGTACGAGGATACTATCACTAACATAGCCATCAATATGACCTGCTAATACAGTTATAGTAGAATACATTTTTGATATTGATTCTATATTATATGTGACATATTGTGTTCCATTTCCCCAAATATTATAGGATGCTCCCATACTGATTGTAAATCCGTTTGTATATGTTTTTCCGAACATAATGAAACCGTTGTTTCCATTTCCAGAAAATAACTCATACCTGTCCTCGTCACTCCAACTTACACCTATTAAGGAGGGTGTGGTAGTGTCAGTATCACTATTATCAACACTACTAATATTTTCAGAACTATTATCATCAATACTATTTTCCTTATAAACATTATTTTGTTTGACTGAACTATTTTCTGATATTTGTTGATATTCACTATACTCATTTTGTTGGAGTTGGCTTATTTCTGATTCAAAAGAAGATTGAGCTTGAGAATCAACCTCATTAACTGATTGTGATAAAATAGATGTTTCATTTTGAGCATCAGCTTGTGCTTGTTTGTAACCTTCATTATATGAAATTTTTGAAGTAATACATGTATTAATTATAAGAGTTGCTGATTCAATAAGAGCAACTATTATAATCCCTGTTGATTTTTTCATAGCAATACCTCCTCCCAAAATATAAAAACTTAAAGTCCTAGTTGTACTTATTTTATTAGTAAATAATTAAATGATGTAAGGAAAAATAGGATAAATGTTATTTTATATCTTTACAACAATAATCACCGCTAAATATAATAAATTCTATTTTAGAACTATTTAATATTACTTGATTTTCTTCTATAACTTCTTTAAGTTATATTATATTAAGTTTATCATCTGAAATCAATATATTTCATAAATAAAATCAAGTGATATTGTGCCAAAATTTTATACAATATTTGTTGCATATTGCATAAATTAATTTATATTAAAAGAAATTTGCAAATAAAAGTTAATTTGTAAAATTTAGAATACTTGTGGAACTTACAAATCCAAGATATAATATAAATAGAACCGTAGCTCTGCAAGCTTTATTTGCTTTGCAAGGCTACGGCTTTTTTTTGCGTAACTGGGACTTGAAGTCCCAGTTATAATTTTGTTCGTAAAAATAAATGAATAATTAATTATAAATTTTTGTTGACAAATATATCCAAGCGAGGTATAATAGATTTGTAGATAAAATAAAAAACATCTATAGCCCATCAGTTGTTCCCAGCAACCAATGGGCATACGCCGTAAAGGTAACTCAACTTACCTAACGACTTATAGACGCCATTCTTAGGTTTCATTATAACCTATTTTGGATATATTTGTCAAGTCTTATGCCTTTACGATTCGCAATTTTCGGGCATAAGCCTTGGCTTTTATTTTTATCTTCCAAAAAAATCATCATACTTTCCATTTCGGACATCTTTAACGAATTTCAAAAAATCACCAATAATATATCCAAAGCAAGTAAGAAATCCTAAGACCAAAAGCCATTCGCCTAAGCCCCATTTCATACTTGCAAAGCATATTTCCAAGAATAAATCCACTTTTTAACCTCCTTATATTTTATTATCCTGTATATAGGTTTATTAAGTTATAAGCCTATATACAGGGCAATAATCAAAGGATTAAAGCCCTATAAAACAAAAAACAAAATACACAGAACATAACGAAAATACAAAGGTTGTACGGTAACAGTTATGCCACAACGCATTTCTAATGCCGAGCGAGCCAATGTGGAAGTGAACTACTCTCCCTATTGCTACCTCCGTACACTGGGTAAGGACTTAGTCCTGTTCAATACATCAATCAAAGTAACGGTACCGTTAAATGAAGAATGTCGGGAGATATGCTGAAATGCAAAACTCATAAACCGCTGAATTGCGTGAGCTGACTGTAGCGTGAACCTTTTGATAGGTTAAGATAGTTATGCTTCTGTTTTAGAGGCTCTCCCCCACATTTTATTTACTCACTAGGGGATTGCCTTTGAATAAGGATACACGCTGTATATCTTTATTCAAGGGCAAAGATTTTTTCTTAGCCTTTGTTCTTCTCTCTTTTAAGGTAATCTTATTCCAAGGTTGCCTTTGAGCAATACCATTATAACTTGATGATACTGCTCAAAGGCAACAGGTATACACCTATTGCCTTTGAATAATTTTGTGGTCGAGGTGACAGGACTTGAACCTGCGGCATCTTGGTCCCAAACCAAGCACTCTACCAAACTGAGCTACGCCTCGTCGAGCACGTTTGTTATTATATCGCATCCATTCCATTTTGTCAACACCTTTTTTCATCTTTTTTTATCTTTTTTCAATTTTTTTGCTCAGCGTCCAAAACAGGCAACATTTTCCGCATAAACAGGCGGTTTGTCGCTCTCTTCCCTTGACTTCCACCCTAAAATTGTTTATCATTAAACAATATGAAGGCTTTCTTTTCATTGGCATCCGACAGCATTTCATAAGGTTATCTGAGAGCAGATTTTCTTTACTCTTTAATAAATAGAAGGAGGAATTTGTGATGAACAACAACGAAAAAACAATGGAAAAAATCGTTTCTCTGTGCAAAGGCAGAGGCTTTATCTTTGCAGGCTCCGAAATCTACGGCGGTCTTTCCAACACATGGGACTACGGTCCGTTGGGTGTTGAGCTGAAAAACAACGTCAAACGCGCCTGGTGGAAACGCTTTGTCCAGCAGTCCCCATACAACGTCGGTCTGGACAGCGCCATCCTGATGAACCCGGAGGTCTGGGTTGCAACCGGTCATGTAGGCGGCTTCTCCGACCCACTGATGGACTGCAAGGACTGCAAGACCCGTCATCGCGCCGACAAGCTGATTGAAGACTTCACCGGCAAATCCGCCGACGGCTGGAGCAACGAGCAGATGATGGACTTCATCAATGAATATGAGTATGAGGACGATGACACCTATTTCTACATCCGCACCTTCACTTTTGAATAAATGACTCCTCAAATCCTGACGTTTCCCCTGACACTTTGGGTTGTTAGGGGAAGCGAGACGGAACTCTCGCCAGATACCCGTACCTTTGTACACGTTAATACATGTAGCCACGTACACGTGGAGCCATGTACACATGAATACGTTAATACATATATACAAAAGATTTTATATTATGTCATTGAAAATCATTACATTCGCCAATCATAAAGGTGGCGTTTCGAAGACCACCTCTACAGCCTCCATCGGGGCTTGTATGGCACGTATGGGCAAGAAAGTCCTGCTCATAGACCTTGACGGTCAGGCAAATCTTACCCTGTATTTCATTCCGAATGAAGATGAGGTGCAGGCAAGTATCTTTGACTCTCTGGTTGATGGCGCACCCCTGCCAGTGAAGCATATCAGGGAGAACCTCGACCTCGTTCCTTCCTCCCTCGAAATGGCAAGCGCAGAGATTGCCTTGACCAATCTCCTGGCAAGAGAACAACTGCTCTGCAGGCTTCTTGACCCAATCAGGCAAGACTATGATTACATCCTCATTGACTGCCCTCCTTCATTGGGCATCGTCACCACGAATGCCTTTCTTGTAGCCGATGAAATCATCGTGCCGATGACACCAGAGCTGCTTCCGCTCAAAGGCATGAGAATGCTTGATGCTTTCGTTACCACCCTTCAAAGAGTGAAACCCTCTCTTCGTCTGGGAGGTGTGTTTATAGCCCGCTTCAACCATCGTAAACTGAATAAGGTAGTTGAACAAGCTGTAAAGTCTCGCTACGAAAGCATCACCATGAAGACCAAAATCCGCGAGAACATAGCCCTTGCAGAGTCGGCAGGAAGCGGGAAAAGCATCTTCGAGTATGACCCAACTTCCAACGGAACCAAGGATTATCTTGCGCTGACAGAGGAGATATTATCACGTAATCAATAGAGACTATGGCAAAGAAGAATATGGACATCTTGCTTGGCAACATTCTCGGAAAGGCTGCCATTCATCCGCAGGACAGATTTGACAAGTCTCCTGGGGACTCGAAGGAAGAACGAAATGAAGTTAAAAGCCCTCAGACAGAGAGCGATTCGCCCAATGATGAACCATGGCGACATTTCTCCTTTATCTGCTCAAAGGAACTCGTTGACAAGGTTCAGAGCATCGCCCGAAAAGAAGATTTCACCAT
>OGXX01004251.1_pt1 | contig 11213 bp, 10 predicted proteins | sample 1576301 | NCBI WGS metagenome assembly OGXX01 (sample SAMEA3541469, study PRJEB24748) | human gut metagenome | biome: human gut; feature: human-associated habitat; material: faeces | place: China | collected 2012 | reverse complement strand
TGAAAAGAGATTGCTTGATGCGGCACAGGTTAGACCTGTGCCGCATTTTTTCGTTGTGGCGATATTTCACGGTCAATAAGGAGGAAATTATTATGATCGTCGTACTCAAGCGTGGCGCAGAACAGGACAAGCGCGAGCAGCTTATCAACTGGCTCAAAAATCAGGGCCTTGGCGTGCACATCTCCGAGGGCGAGTACCAGACCGTGCTGGGCCTGATCGGCGACACGGCGCGCGTCGACATGGACCTGATCGAGAGTTTGAGCATCGTCGACTCCGTCAAGCGCGTGACAGAGCCCTTCAAGTGCTGCAACCGCAAGTTCCATCCCGACGACATGATCGTGCAGGTGGGCGACGTCAAGGTCGGCGGCGGAAACTTCTGCATGATCGCGGGCCCGTGCTCGGTCGAATCCGAAGAGCAGATCGTCGCGGTCGCCAAGGCCGTGAAGGCATCGGGCGCGAACATGCTGCGCGGCGGCGCGTTCAAGCCGCGCACGTCCCCGTATGACTTCCAGGGGCTGCATGGCGAGGGCATCCGCCTGCTTGAGATCGCCAAGCAGGAGACGGGGCTGCCCATCGTGACGGAGCTGATGAACATCAAGCACCTGCCGCTGTTTGAGAACGTCGACGTCATTCAGATCGGCGCGCGCAACATGCAGAATTATGATCTTCTGAAGGAGATGGGCTCGGTCAAAAAGCCGATCCTTCTCAAGCGCGGCCTTGCCAACACGCTCAAGGAGCTGCTGATGAGCGCGGAATATATCATGGCCAGCGGCAATGGCAATGTCATTCTCTGCGAGCGCGGCATCCGCACGTTTGACGATTACACCAGAAATACGCTCGATCTGGCGGCTGTTCCGATGCTGCACGAGCTGTCGCACCTGCCGGTCATCGTCGACCCCAGTCACTCTACAGGCATCAACCGGCTCGTGCCGCCGATGACGCTGGCTGCTGCTGCCTGCGGGGCCGACGGCGTGATTGTCGAGGTACACAATGACCCCATCCACGCCCTGTGCGACGGCGCGCAGTCTCTGACCTGTGAGCAGTTTGCAGAGGTCGCGCGGAAGGTACGCGCGGTGCGCGAGGCGGTGGCGGAATGACGGTCGGGATCGTGGGTCTGGGCCTCATCGGAGGCTCGTTTGCAAAGGCGTATCACGCTGCTGGTTGGACGGTGTACGGCTATGATGTGGACGAAAGTATGCTTGCCTTCGCGCAGCTGGCGGATGCGGTGAACGCGCCGCTTACGATGGAGAACATCGGCACGTGCGATCTGGTGCTTCTGTGCGTGCGGCCGCTTGCCGCGATCGACTATCTGCGTTCTGCCGCGCCGCATATCGGAAGCAGGCCCGTCGTGATCGACTGCTGCGGCACGAAGCGCGTGATCTGCGCGGCGGCGTTCCCGCTGGCGGAGCAGTACCGGTTTACCTATCTCGGCGGACATCCGATGGCCGGTACGCAGTATTCCGGGTTCGGCCACGCGCGTGCGAATCTGTACCACAACGCGCCGATGGTCATCGTGCCGCCGGATTTTGACAATATCGAGCTGCTTGCCCGCGCACAGGAGCTGCTGCGCCCGGCAGGCTTCGGCAGCTACTCCGTCACGACGGCGGAGAAGCACGACGAAATGATCGCGTTTACCTCGCAGATGGCGCATCTTGTCTCGAACGCGTATATCAAAAGTCCGACGGCAAGGGCGCACAAGGGTTTTTCCGCCGGAAGCTATAAGGACATGACCCGCGTGGCGTGGCTGAACGCGCCGATGTGGTCGGAGCTGTTTCTGGAAAACCGGGACAATATGCTCCATGAGCTGGACTGTCTGATGGACAGACTGATGGAATACCGCGCCGCGATCGCGGAAGACGATGCAGCAGCGCTGACGCAGCTGCTCGAGGACGGCAAAAAGCGCAAGGAGGAGGTCGACGGACGATGAAAACAGTCACGGTCTCCGCCTCAAGGCGGTACGACATTCTGATCGAGCGCGGGCTGCTGCGGCGCGCGGGCGAACTGGTGCGCGGCGTGACGAACGCAGGCACGGTCATGCTTGTCTCGGATGATTCCGTATGGCCTTTGTATGGCGAAACGGTGCAGAAAAGCCTTGCAGACGCCGGGTTTTCCGTGTGCCGGTTTGTGTTTCCGCATGGGGAGGGTTCCAAGTGCGCGAAGACGTATCTGGCGCTTCTCGACGCGCTGTGCGAAAACCGGCTGACGCGGGCGGACGCAGTCGTCGCGCTGGGCGGCGGCGTAGTGGGTGATCTGACAGGCTTTGCCGCGTCTACGTATCTGCGCGGCATCGGCTTCATCCAGATCCCGACGACGCTGCTGGCCATGGTCGATTCCTCCGTCGGCGGCAAGACGGCCATCGATCTGCCCGCCGGAAAAAATCTGGCCGGGACGTTCTATCAGCCGTGGCTCGTGCTCTGCGACCCAGCCTGTCTGGATTCCCTGCCGGACGAAGTTTTCCGCGACGGCTGCGCGGAGGTCATCAAATACGCGGTGCTTGGAAACGCGCCGTTTTTCGATGAACTGAAAAACACGCCGCCGCGTACGCACCTGGAGCATATCATTGAAACGTGCGTGCGGATGAAGCGCGATATTGTTGCGCAGGATGAATTTGACCGCGGACAGCGGCAGCTTCTGAATCTCGGCCATACCTTCGGCCATGGGATCGAGGCGTGCAGCGGCTTTGCCGTCAGCCACGGCTCCGCCGTCGCCATCGGCATGGCGATGATCGTGCGGTCGGCTGCGCAGCTTGGCCTCTGCACCGCCGGGACGCGGGACGCGGTGCTGGCGCTGCTGCGGCAGTACGGCCTGCCGGTCGACTGCGCATATCCGGTTGAACAGATGTTTGGAACGATTCTACACGACAAGAAAGCCTCCGGCGGCGCGATCAATCTGATCGTTCCAACGGCTGTCGGAAGCTGCGAAATACGAAAGACCCCGGCCTCCGAAATTTCCGACTGGCTGAGGGCCGGAGGTGCGAAATGACGCGGACGATGTCGCCCGGCCCGCGCACGGGCGCGGTTCAGATTCCGGCCTCCAAATCGCAGGCGCACCGGATGCTCATCTGCGCGGCGCTCTCCAAAGCGCCGTCCCGGCTGGTTCTGGACGGCTTCAGCGCAGATATTGAGGCGACGGTGCAGTGTCTGGAAGCACTCGGCGCACGGTGCGAAGAAACTGCAAACGGACTTTCCGTCACACCGGTCGGCGTCTGCCCTGCGCAGGCGCGGTTGGATGTGGGCGAAAGCGGGTCGACGCTGCGGTTTCTGCTGCCGGTGCTGGGGGCGCTCGGCATTCGGGCGGAGGTTCGGATGCATGGGCGGCTCCCGGAGCGGCCTTTGTCCCCGCTGTGGGAGGTTCTGGAGGCGCACGGGATGCAGCTGCGGCAGGACGGGGCCGTTCTGCATACGGCTGGGCAATTATGCGCGGGAGACTATTCCCTGCCCGGCAATGTTTCCTCGCAGTTTATTTCCGGGCTTTTGTTTGCGCTGCCGCTTCTGAGCGGAAACAGCACGCTGACGGTCACGGGCGCGCTCCAATCGGCGCGTTACGTCTCGATGACGGAGCAGGCGCTTGCGGCGGCGGGGATTTTTACAAAAAAGGATGGCCAAGTCTGGCAGATCGACGGCGGGCAGCGCTATGCCGCGCCTGCCGTGCAGACAGTCGAGGGCGACTGGTCGAACGCGGCGTTTTTCCTGTGCATGGGCGCGATGTCTGCAACAGGCGTGACCGTGGCGGGGTTGAATCCCGCGTCTTTGCAGGCGGATCGGGCTATTACGGAGATTCTGACGCGGTTCGGCGCAGAGCTGACTGTCTCCGGACAGACTGTTACCGTGCGGCGCGGCTCGCTGCACGGAATTACGCTGGATGCCGGGCCGATTCCCGATCTGATCCCGGTCGTTTCATGCCTCGCCGCGCTCTGCGATGGCGAAACGCGGATCATAAATGCGGCGCGGCTGCGGCTGAAGGAATCTGACCGTCTGCAAACGACGGCGGCATTGATTTCCGCGCTCGGCGGCAGCGCGCGGGAGCTGCCGGACGGACTGGTCATCTCTGGCCGCGCACGCCTTTCCGGCGGCACGGCGGACGCCTGCGGCGACCACCGCATCGCGATGAGCGCCGCCATGGCCGCCTGCGGCTGCGAGGGCCCGGTCACGGTACTGGGAAGCGAATGCGTCGCGAAGTCCTATCCCGCATTCTGGGAGGATTTTGCTTCTTTGAGGGAGGATGCAGTATGAGCAGCGTGTATACCGGAAATCTGACCGTCTCTATCTTCGGCCAGTCCCACGCGCCTGCCATCGGCGTCACGGTCGACGGGCTGCCTGCCGGGCTGCCGGTCGATCCGGATGAATTGCAGCGGTTTTTGAGCCGCCGTGCGCCCGGGCAGAACGCGTGGTCGACGCCGCGCAGAGAGGCCGACGCGCCGGAATTTTTATGCGGGCTGAAAAACGGAAAAACCTGCGGCGCGCCGCTCACGGCCATCATCCGCAACACCAACACACGCTCCGGCGATTATGAAAACTTAAAGGATATCCCCCGCCCCGGCCACGCGGACTACACTGCGCAGGTCAAATTCGGCGGCGCGCAGGACGTAAGCGGCGGCGGGCACTTTTCCGGACGGCTGACCGCGCCGCTGTGCATTGCGGGCGGCGTCTGTATGCAGCTGCTGGAACGCGAAGGCATTTCCATCCGCGCACGCATTTTGTCCATCGGGCACGCCACGGACAGCGCGCCGTTTGACGCACCAGTCGCGGAAAAGCCGTTCCCGGCTGTTTCCGACGATGCGGCAGCGGCCATGCAGGCGGAGATCGCGCAGGCAAAGGCGGACGGGGATTCCGTCGGCGGCGTGGTCGAATGCGTGGTTGAAGGATTGCCTGCGGGCATTGGCGAGCCGATGTTCGGCGGGCTGGAAAACCTGATCGCGCGCGCCGTATTTGCCATTCCGGCAATCAAGGGCGTGGAGTTCGGCGCAGGCTTTGCCGCCGCACGGCTGCGGGGCAGCGAACATAACGACGCGTTCCGCGTACAGGATGGGCGTATTGTGACAGAAACGAACCACTGCGGCGGCATTCTGGGCGGGATTTCGACCGGGATGCCGGTCGTGTTCCGCGCCGCGTTCAAGCCGACGCCGTCCATTTCCCGCCAGCAGGACTCCGTCAGTCTTTCGCGGATGGAAAACACGACGCTTGTGATTCACGGACGGCACGATCCGTGCATCGTGCCGCGGGCCGTCCCGTGCGTGGAGGCTGCGGCGGCAATCGCCGTGCTGGATGCGTGGATGGGCAGAAAGAAGGAGCTTGGGTATGCATTCTGAAGCCTTGCGCTGCGGACTGCTGGGCCGGACGCTCGGCCACAGCTATTCTCCCGCGATCCATGCGCAGCTCGCGGATTACGCTTATTCTTTATATGAAAAAGAGCCGGAGGAGCTGGAACGCTTCCTGCGCTCCGGGGAATTTGACGGTCTGAATGTGACGATCCCTTATAAAAAAACGGTCATCCCCTACTGCGCGGAGCTGTCTGACACGGCCCGCGCCATCGGTGCGGTCAACACCATCGTCCGCAGGCCGGACGGAACGCTCTGGGGCGGCAACACGGACGCTTACGGCTTTTCCATGCTGGTACAGTCCAGCGGCGCGGAGGTGCGCGGCAAAAAGGCGCTCGTCTTCGGCAGCGGCGGCGCGTCGGCGACGGCGCAGTATGTCCTGCGGCAGATGGGCGCGCGGGAGGTCGTTGTCATCTCGCGGCACGGGGAGGACAATTACGAGAATCTCGGCCGGCACACGGACGCGGAAATCGCCGTAAACGCAACGCCGCTCGGTATGTATCCGAACACCGGTGTCTCGCCGTCTGCGTTAATCCGGTTCCCGGCGCTGGAGGCCGCGCTGGACATGGTCTACAATCCGGCGCGCACGGAATTTCTGCTGCAGGCGGAGCAGCTCGGCCTCAAGCGGGCAAACGGGCTTCTGATGCTTACCGCGCAGGCAAAGAAAAGCTGCGAGGCGTTCCTCGGCGCACCGATCGCAGACGAACGCATTGCCGCGATCACAAAATCGCTGGCCGCGCAGATGCAGAACGTGGTTCTCATCGGTATGCCGGGCAGCGGCAAGACGACGATCGGCACGCGGCTGGCCGCGCAGTTGGGCCGCACGTTCCTGGACGCGGACACCGTACTCGAGCAGAAGGCCGGGATGAATATCCCGGAGATTTTTCGGCTTGAGGGTGAGGATGGCTTCCGGCAGCGGGAGACGGCGGTGCTGGCGGAGCTGGGCAAGCGCTCCGGGCTGGTCATCGCTACGGGCGGCGGCTGCGTGACAAGGCCGGAAAATTACCCGCTGCTGCATCAGAACGGGACGATCTTCTGCCTGACGCGCGATTTGAGCCGCCTTCCCATCAGCGGGCGGCCCGTCTCGCAGGCGCTCGGCGCGGAGGAGCTTTACCGGCGCAGAAAGCCGCTGTATGAAAAATTTGCGGACGCTATGATCGACAACGACCGCACAGTAGAGGATGCTGTGCGGCAGATTTTGGAGGTGCTTGGATGAAGCTGCTGATATTGAACGGGCCGAATCTCAACCTGCTCGGCCTGCGGGAGCCGGATATTTACGGGCGGCAGAATTACGCCGCGCTGGTGCGCTTCTGCGAGGATACGTGCCGCGAAGCGGATATCTCCTGCAAGGTCTTCCAGTCCAACCACGAGGGCGCGCTGGTCGATGAAATTCAGGCGGCCTACGGCGTGTTTGACGGCATTGTCATCAACCCGGCGGCCTATACGCACACGAGCGTTGCGATTCTGGATGCGCTGAAGGCTGTCGCGCTTCCGGCGGTCGAGGTGCATCTGTCCGACGTGACGAAGCGCGAGAAGTTCCGGCAGATCTCCTATGCCCACCTGGCCTGCGTGAAGACCTACATGGGCCTCGGCTTCGAGGGCTACCGGCAGGCCATTCTGTTTTTGAAAGAATATCTGAATAAAAATTCAGATTAGATCATTTATCATGCATCAGGCAGCCCGTGTGGGCTGCCTGATTTTTCGCCTTAATATGCAGGAATCCAGTTTACTGTCTTTCATCTGAATGAATCAAATCTTTCTTAATTGTTCATATATTTCAGGTTTATACTAATTTTTGAAGGATTTCCGTTGAAAATACGAATTTCTTGAAAAAAATTTTTCTTGAAATGACAAATTGCATCTTGAAAAATGCACTTTGATGTATTATACTTTCACACAGCAAATCAATTCAGGAGGGAATAGATATGAAAAAGATTCTTGCATTGCTTCTCGCGGCTGTCCTCGTTCTGGGCATGGCCGCGTGTGCCGCTTCTCCCGCGGCTCCCACGCAGACGACGTCCGATACGGCTTCTGACGCATCCGATACACCTGCTTCCAACGCTGAAACGCCTGTAGCATCCTCCGGTGCCAAGCTGCGCTTCGTCACCGGCGGCGAATCCGGCACGTACTACGCCTTCGGCTCCGTCATTGCCCAGCACGCGACGAACAACGCGGGCGTTGACATTGTCGGTCTGGTCGGCAACGGCTCCCAGTCGAATATTTTTGAGCTGGAAGACGGCAACGCGGAGCTGGCCTTCTGCCAGTCCGACGTGATGGCCTACGCCTACGACGGCACGAACCTGTTTGCCGACACCGGCGCTGTCAGCTGCTTCTCCACGGTCGCCGCGCTCTACACCGAGCAGGTGCAGATCGTCACGACTGATCCTGAGATCAAGTCTGTTGACGATCTCAAGGGCAAAAACGTCTCCATCGGCGCGGCCGGTTCCGGCGTGTATTTCAACGCCATGGATGTGCTCGGCGCATACGGCCTGACGGAGCAGGATATCAACCCGACGTACCAGTCCTTCGGCGACAGCGCGGATTCCCTGAAAAACGGCCAGATCGACGCGGCCTTCATCGTTGCGGGTGCTCCGACAACGGCAGTCACTGACCTTGCGACGACCAAGGACGTCTATCTTGTCTCGCTCGATGATGAGCACGTCGACAAGCTGCTTGCCTCTTCCCCGTACTACACCAAGGTCACCATCAGCAAGGATGTTTACGGTCTTGATTCTGACACCATCACCGTCGCCGTCAGCGCAGTCGTCCTCGCCCGCGACGACGTTTCCGAGGACGCCATCTACAAGCTGGTCGCCGATATCTTCGACAACGCCGCCAGTCTCACCGACACCCACGCCAAGTACGCGGAGGTCAGCACCGAGTTCGGCGCTTCCGTTACCTCCGTCCCCTATCATCCGGGCGCGGCCAAGTATTTCGCGGAAAAGGGCTTTGACGTTCCCACCAAGTAAGCTTAACGCGTACTTTACGCATAGCAGCAACTACGGCAGGGCTTCCCTGCCGTAGTTGTCGTACAAAAAGAAGAAGGAGAGATGCATCTTGTCCAAGAATCCTGACAAGACCACCCCCGCGACCGCAAACGCCGGTACAGAGCAGAATATCGCCGCCGACGTTGATGAGGTCATGCGCAAATATGACCGCGAATCCAACACCCGCATCTGGTCCGGCTGGCGCGCCATTGTCATTAAGGTCTTTATGGCGTGCTTCGCCGTGTACTGCATCTGCATGACGCTGTTTTCCACGGCCATGCCGGAGATCCGGCTGCCGCTGTTCATGGGCTTTATCATCCTTGCGGGCTTTCTGAACTTCCCGGCCAGCAAGCATCACGTGCGGCCCAACTATCTGCCGTGGTACGACATTCTCCTGATGCTCGTCGGCGCGGCCTGCTTTTTCTACTTTGCACGCAACGCCATGACGATGATCCGGCTTGCCACCCGCATCCAGCCCATTCATGTGGTCATCGGCTGCATCGGCATTCTGGTTCTGGTCGAGCTTTGCCGCCGCTGCGTGGGTCTGCCGATCCTTGTGGTCGCCGGGCTTCTGGTCGTCTACGCGTTCTATAATCAGCTGAGTTATGGCGCAAGCTTTTATAAGGCCCTGCAAAACATCATCTATAAGCTGTTCTACACGACCAGCGGCGTGATCGGCACGCCGGTCAGCGTGTGCTATACCTATATCGTGCTGTTTATCATCTTCGGCGCGTTTCTGGAGCGCACCGGCATTGCGAACTTCTTTATTTCGTTCGCAAACCGGCTCGCGGGCTGGTCTTCCGGCGGCCCGGCAAAGGTCGCGGTCATTTCCTCCGCGCTGTGCGGCATGGTATCCGGCTCCTCGGTCGGCAATACGGTCACGACCGGCTCGTTCACCATCCCGATGATGAAAAAAACCGGCTACAAGCCGGAGTTCGCTGGCGCAGTCGAGGCGGCTGCCTCGACCGGCGGCCAGATCATGCCGCCGATCATGGGCGCTGCAGCATTCCTGATGGCGGAGTACATCGGCATTCCGTATGCGCAGGTCGCAGTCAAGGCCATCCTGCCCGCGATCTTGTATTTCACCGGCATTTTCATCTCCGTGCATCTGGAGGCGAAAAAGCTCGGCCTGAACGGCATTCCGAGAGATCAGCTGCCCAAGTGGCGGCTTCTGGTTCGCGATTGCTATCTGATCCTGCCGCTGATCCTGCTGGTCTGGCTCGTGTCCTCCGGTGCAAAGACCATGTCGCACTCCGCCGCGTATTCCATTCTCGCGGCCATTGCAGTCGGCCTTGTCAACTTCTTTATGCTCCGCCTGCAGAGCGCGCAGACGCGCACGTTCCGCACCGTCGGCAAGGCCGCGCTCGGCGCAGCCGGCGATTCCGCGAACTCCGTCCTTGATTCTCTGGAAGCAGGCGCGAAGGGCGCCATTACCGTCGCGGTCGCCTGTGCGATGGCCGGTATCATCGCGGGCTGCATCACCGTCACCGGTCTTGCCTCCATTCTCATCAACGCCGTTGTGCAGCTGGCTGGCAATGCAACGTTTATCGGCCTGATCCTGACCATGATCTGCTGCATCATCCTCGGCATGGGCGTTCCCACGACCGCGAACTACTGCATCATGGCCTCCACGTGCGCGCCGATCCTCATCAAGATGGGCTACCCGCTCGTCGCCGCGCATTTCTTTGTGTTCTACTTCGGCATCGTCGCGGATATCACGCCGCCGGTCGCGCTGGCGGCCTACGCAGGCTCCGCCATCGCGAAATCGAACCCCATGAAGACCGGCATTAATGCGACCAAGCTCGCCATCGCGGCCTTTATCGTCCCGTTCATCTTCGCGTATAACCCGCAGATGCTGTTCGAGAACGTCACAAACGTGTTTCAGGTCATTCAGATCGTTATTACGGCGCTTCTCGGCATTTTCGCCGTCGCCGCCGGTCTGGAGGGCTATATCCTCCGGATGATGCACTGGCCGCTGCGCGTGCTTGCGGTGATCGGCGGACTGACGCTGCTGATCCCTGGCACCGTCTCGGATCTGATCGGCCTTGTGATCGTCGCGGGGATCATCGCGCTGCAGGTCATACAGAACAAAAAGGCTGCGCGTGAGACTGCGTAGGCTTTGGACAAACAGGCCCATCTGCCCCTTGCAAAAGTCTGCTGAATTGGATATAATACAGGCAAAGGCATGGATAATTTTTGCAAACAGGAGGTCAGAATATGAACTGCAAGGTCAAACAGTGCTGCGCGGCGCTGGCTGCGCGGAAGCTTGCCGAGCATGATCCCGCTGTCGTGGAGATCACGCGCGGCGGAAAGAACAAATCGCATCACGTGCTCCGGAAGTCAGACATGAAAAAGGTCGGTCTGATCGCGGGCGGCGCGTTCGTCGCGCTCACAGCGCTGAATGTGTACAGCCACTACAAGGTGCATCAGGCTATTGCAGACCGCAAGGTCAAAAAGCAGCTTGCCCCGCTGCGCGAGGAGCTTGACGCGCTCCGCACGGAAAACGAAGCGCTCCGTCAGGCGCTGGCTGAGATCAAGCCCCGCCAGCAGGAAACGGCAACAGAACCGCAGCCGCAGGCACCGGGATCTGACACATAACAAAATGCGGCCCACGCAGCAAAGGCGGGTAGTCATAAGACAGTTTCATTCCCGGCAGTAATGTCTGCCAGGAATGTTATTGCATATATTAAAGCCACACGATCGAATTAAACAAAGCGATAAGTCGGAATGATAAGGTAGGTAAGGTCTAACATGCCAACAATTCAGTTAAAGGCGATGACGCGAGAACTATGTCACGAACTGTACAAGCATTGGACGAATGATGCGTCTATCTATATGGATATGCACCTGTTTCAGCCCTATGTTTATGACGAAGCTGCGGTAAATCGATATTTTGATATGAAGGGGCA